>Ga0302347_1000372_pt1 | contig 74648 bp, 73 predicted proteins | sample PhyWR1_FD_202178 | JGI IMG/M metagenome (GOLD analysis project Ga0302347, IMG submission 202178) | Leaf surface microbial communities from wheat plants in UC Gill Tract Community Farm, Albany, California, United States - DLSL W.R1 (v2)... | ecosystem: Host-associated > Plants > Phyllosphere >... | reverse complement strand
AGAGTTCGTTTTACTCGTCAGCGACTGCGAATTAACGAACTTTGATTCGTGAGAAAGGTTTATTGCACTGATTTTCGGGTGTTGGTGACCTTTCCTCGCGATAGCGGAAACGGTTTCATAAAACGGTCGTTTTTCGAAACTATCCAGACGTTGCAAGGGTTTGCGGGGCAGCGACTGAGCTTAAGTGCACTTTCTGTTCCGTTGCTCCCCCAACCCCTAACTGATTTTTTTAACGGGAATTCGCGAGTTTGAGATCGTGCGAAGCAAGATCAAGCGCCGTTCCAGTCGCTGTGCGCCCGTCTTACACCGCACACAAACTCTAGGCCTTACACGGGCTGCTTCGCTCCTTCACGGCGCTGGCTTACGCCCTGCGCGCTTCGCTTGCGTGTTAGCCCACATTCTCCAAGTAAGTCGCTGATTTCGCTGTCGTAATCGTGATATTTCGCATATAAATCATGGCGTTGACGGCTGCGAGGGGCGCGTTTCATGGATCACCTGGAGGGTGCGGGCTTGGCGCGGGGAGATCGGGTTGATTTCGACCGCCGTGTGCGTCTGGAGTTCCGTGGTGCGCAGATCAGTTCAGACGGTGGCCTGCTGGTGATGCGCGAGCTTGATGACGTGCTCGGCCTGTCCAATCTGGCGTCGGAGGCGCTGCGAGACAGCCGCACCGGGAAGAACACGCTCCATCGGCTTGACGGATTGTTCCGGCAATCGGTGTTCGGACGACTGGCCGGATACGAGGATGTGAACGATGCCGACCGCTTGGCCCTCGATCCCGTGATGCGTCAGGTCGTTGGCGGCAGGGCCGTCGAGGCGCAAGCTGCTTCGGCATCGCAGATGGGACGGTTCGAGACCGAGACGCTGGCTCTGGCCGCGAACCGGGCGGCGCTGGCCGATCTGAACGGCCAATGGATCGACCGGTTTCATGACCGCAACGGGTTGAAATACATCGTGCTGGACATGGACAGCTCGGTCAGCCCCACCCACGGCGATCAGGAAGGTGCTGCCTGGAACGGGCATTTCGACTGCACCTGCTATCACCCCATCTTCTTGTTCAACCAGTTTGGCATGCTGGAGCGCTGCGCCCTGCGTAACGGCAATGTCCACAGCGCCGATGGCTGGCGGGATGTCCTTGATCCCGTCATTGCCCGATATGCTGGCCGCGACCTTGGTGGACGCTTCTTCCGGGCCGACGCTGCCTACGCGATCCCCGCGATCTATATGCGGCTGGAAGAAGCCAGGTTCTTCTACGCCATCCGTCTGCCCGCCAACGCCGTCTTGCGCGAGAAGATCGCGCATCGGCTGACACGGCCCGTGGGACGGCCTTCGCTGACCAAGGTCAAACGGTTCTTCGAGGACTTCGAGTATCAGGCGGCGTCCTGGGACAAGCCGCGCCGCGTCATCGCCAAGATCGAATGGCATCCGGGCGAGCTGTTCCCCAAAGTCGGCTTCATCGTCACCAACCTGCCGATGGAGCCAGACTGGGTGGTGAGGTTCTACAACCAGCGCGGCACCGCAGAGCAGCACATCAAGGAAGGCAAATATGCCTTTCGCTGGACGCGGCTGTCATGCCGGAAGTTCCGGCACAACGAGGTGCGGCTGCAACTGCACGCGCTGGCCTACAACCTGGCAACCTTCCTGCGCTGCATCGAACTGCCCGAGGCCATGGCGGACTGGTCGTTGACCAGCCTGCAACTCAAGCTGATCAAGATCGGCGCCCGCGTCGTCCGCCACGCCCGCGCCATTACCTTCCAGTTGGCCGAGGTCGCCGTCACCGGCCCGATGGTGCGGGCCGTCCTTGCCGCCATCCGCCGTCTTCGAACGCCTCCGTCATGCGCATGACCACGATCCATGCCCAAGCTGAACGAAAGCGGCAGGACAGGTCCGTCTGCCGCGCGGAAAAGCGGCTCTGCCGGGCCAGAATGCTGCGGGTTCGAGGCTTGATCCACCCGACTTCGGCCGTTTGCGCGACGACAGACACCGCTCGGGGCGAAAAACGCTTGCCCAGCGAGCAAAATCAGGCGATCTTGAAGTCAAGCGGCAGGCCACTTGGGGAATGTCGGCTGAGGACGCGATTTCCAAGGGGGCGATTGTCCGGGGGATGTCGCTGTAACTATGAAATATCGGAGCAATACGAATGGGTTATGTTACCACCGCCGACGGCGTCGAAATCTACTACAAGGATTGGGGCCCGAAGGACGCGCCGGTCATCTTCTTCCATCACGGCTGGCCGCTCAGCGCGGATGACTGGGATGCGCAGTTGATGTTCTTCCTGGGCGAGGGCTTCCGTGTGATCGCCACCGATCGGCGCGGCCATGGCCGGTCCTCGCAGGTCTGGGACGGTCACGACATGGACCACTATGCCGATGACACCGCTGCGGTGGTCAAGCATCTGGGCGTGCAGGGCGCCACCCATGTCGGCCATTCGACCGGCGGCGGCGTGGTCGTGCGCTATATCACCCGCCACCCCGAAGATAAGGTCGCCGGCGGCGTTCTGATCAGCGCGGTGCCGCCGTTCATGGTGAAGACCGCCGACAACCCGGACGGGATCGACAAGGCAGTCTTTGACGATTTTCAGGCGAATACGAAGGCCAATCGTTCGGAATTCTTCCATGCGGTCCCGGCTGGCCCCTTCTATGGCTATAACCGCGATGGGGCCACGCCGTCCGCGCCGGTGATCGACAACTGGTGGCGTCAGGGCATGATGGGCTGCGGTCAGGCGCATTACGATGGCATCGTCGCCTTCTCGCAGACCGATTTCCGCGACGAGATGAAGACCATCACCGCCCCGATGCTGGTCCTGCATGGCGAGGACGATCAGGTCGTGCCGTTCGAGATTTCGGGCAAGAAATCGGCCGAGCTGCTGCAAAATTCGACGCTGATTTCCTATCCCGGCTTCCCGCACGGCATGCCCACGACCGAAGCCGAGACGGTCAACCGCGATCTGCTGGCCTGGCTGCGCCGCTAACGCTATTCTGAAGGCCAGCGGCGCAATCCGCTGGCCTTTTTTCGTTGAATGAATCTGGCCTTTTTTCGTTGAATGAATTTAGCGACAGCCGGGGCTGCGCGCCTCGTGCTCGCTCAGGAGGTTTCATGTCCGACAAACCCAAGCTGACAACCGCCTTCGGCGCCCCCGTTCCCGACAACCAGAACACCATGACCGCCGGTCCCCGTGGGCCGGCGTTGTTGCAGGACGTGTGGTTTCTGGAAAAGATGGCCCATTTCGACCGCGAGGTGATCCCCGAACGTCGGATGCACGCCAAGGGCTCTGCCGCGTTTGGCACCTTTACCGTCACCCACGACATCACGCCCTATACCAAGGCCAAGCTGTTTTCCGAAATCGGCAAGAAAACCGATATGCTGGTGCGCTTTTCGACTGTGGCGGGGGAACGCGGCGCGGCCGATGCCGAACGCGACATTCGCGGCTTTGCGATGAAATTCTATACCGAGGAAGGCAACTGGGATCTGGTCGGCAACAATACCCCCGTCTTCTTCCTGCGCGACCCGCTGAAATTCCCCGACCTGAACCACGCCGTCAAACGCGACCCGCGCACCAATATGCGCAGCGCCGACAATAACTGGGATTTCTGGACCAACCTGCCCGAGGCCCTGCATCAGGTCACCATCGTGATGTCCGATCGCGGCATTCCCGCCAGCTATCGCCACATGCACGGCTTCGGCAGCCATACCTATAGCTTCCTGAATGCGGATAACGAACGTTTCTGGGTGAAATTCCACTTCCGCACCCAGCAAGGCATCAAGAACCTGACCGACGCCGAGGCGGCGGACACCATCGCCCATGACCGCGAAAGCAATCAGCGCGATCTCTATGAAAATATCGAGGCGGGCAATTTCCCGAAATGGACCCTGTTCGTCCAGATCATGCGCGAGGCGGATGCCGCGACCTATCACCTCAACCCGTTCGATCTGACCAAGGTCTGGCCCAAGGGCGACTACCCCCTGATCGAGGTGGGCGAGATGGAGCTGAACCGGAACCCCGACAATTATTTCGCGGAGGTCGAACAGGCTGCCTTCGCCCCCACCAGCATCGTGCCGGGGATCAGCTTCTCGCCCGACAAGATGTTGCAGGGGCGGCTGTTTTCTTACGGTGACGCGCAGCGCTATCGGCTGGGGGTCAACCATGCGCTGATCCCCGTGAATGCGCCGCGCTGCCCGGTCAATGCCTATCACCGCGACGGCGCGATGCGGGTGGATGGCAATTACGGCTCGCGCCTGCATTACGAACCCAACATGTTCGGGGAATGGCAGGAACAGCCCGATTTCTCGGAACCGCCTTTGGCGATCGAAGGCGCGGCGGATCACTGGAACCACCGCGTTGACGAGGATTATTATTCACAGCCCGGCAATCTGTTCCGGCTGATGACACCCGAACAGCAACAGGCGCTGTTCGACAACACCGCCCGCGCCATCGGCCCGGCGCGGGTCGAGATCAAGCACCGCCATATCCGCAACTGCCTGCGCGCCGATCCGGCTTACGGCAAGGGCGTGGCCGACGCGTTGGGGATCGACCTGGCGGATGTCGGCGCCTAGGCCGCCGAGCCGGAGCGGCGGGCGGCACGATACCGGAATACCGGGCGATCTGCTATCCAGTGTCGGCGATTTCGGAAACTCTCTATCCGGGCGTTGCCCTGCGCCGCCCGGCATAGGGAGGTGACGCCATGCTTAGCATTGATTGGCGTGCGCCGGCGGCTTACGGGCACGCGAAAGCTATTCCCCCCGCCGGTTTCGCCTGGGAGTATCTTCGTCGCGATGAGGATTATCATCGCGACTTCCAAACAATATCCCAGGTGAAGCAGCCAGCCGGCGACCAGCTTGATGGATTCTCGCAGCGTTGGGGTTTGCGATTTCCCGTGCGATCCCGAAACGCCGCCTGATCGGCAATCCCTGTTCTGGATTCCAAGTCTCCAGCCGCAAGCGGTTCTCTTGTCCCCGGTGCAGCATCGCGACGGGGCGACGGAACCTATAGTGACGCTGGCGCACCTGTCCGGCCTCGACCTACGGCACGCGGCGGATGGGTGGCATGGCATCTGGAATGTTGATGGCGTCGCGCATCAATTCTGGCTGCCCCAGGCCGTGCCCGACGCAGCGGCCTTCTATGCCGTATCCCTACCGATGGATTCTTTCATGGAGCTTCGCGCCCATGCCGCCCGCCGACTTTGGCGGTCCCTCAATGGGCGAGCGCCTGGCGCGGACTTCCGCACTATGCCTGCGCAGCTCCGCAAGTTTCACATCCTGTCCCTACGCGCGCTCGACGCCCGTTTGCGAGGCGAAAGCTACCGCACCATCGCGGAAGTTCTGCTTGGCTTTCGAGGGACCAAGGAGGATTGGGAAGCCGACCCCCGCAAGAACCAAGCCCGCCGATTGGCCGCGCATGGCCTGAAAATGATGAGGGGAGGCTATCGCCTCCTGCTGCACTATCCGATTAAACGGCCCGCTTAGTGAAGTGCCGGCAATGGTCAGCGTCCGGCCGCGACCGCCTGTTCTAAGATTCGCCGTTAGACAGTGAAAGGGCTGTCATCCACTTCCACAACGTCCTTTGGCTCTCAGTCGTCACCCAGATAGGTCGGGAGCCCTTCAGGGTATATCACTGGCCCATGCCGTGGTTTAGTCGCTTCCAACGACACCTGGCAGCGTCCAATCGGGTAGTCGCCCGCGAGATTGATATAGCCCTGCAGATCGGGGAGGTTTTGAAGCTCGGAGGGCATCACGGCCTGTTCCCGCTGGAGCGATTCGGTGGACGATGCGCTTTGCCCTTTCGAGGTGCTGGACAACTTCCAGCGTTCGCGCTCGCCCAATTCTCGGGCCAGCTTTTCCGCTGTCTCGCCATCTACGGAACGCAAAATGAGCTTGTTCGAAAAGCAGTTGAGTAGCGTCGAGGCACGTTCCCTGCCGTAAGTGGACACGAGCTGACTGTAGGACTGGAAGGCTACGACCACACGCACGTTGCGTTTGCGGAGTTTGGTGGTGGCGGCAATCAAGCTGGCTAACTCTCCGAGCGTGTCCAGCTCGTCAATGATGATCCACGTGTTTTGCCCGCCTTCGGCGCGTTCAAGCCCCGCCGATACCAAAATATCCATCCAGCAGGCGATTAGATCGCGGGAGACGCCTAATTCGGACTCCTTGAACGGCACCCACAGCCAACGTGGATCAGTGCTTTGCATATATTCGCGGAGGGAGAAGCCGCCGCCGCGCATGAACTGCCAGCATTGCAACACTGTGCCAAAAACCGAGCGAATATTGGTCAACAGGCGGTCACCACCGTCTTGAGTCAAAACGCTGGACGAGGTGCCCGCAAGCAATGGTTGCAGGGCTTCGGCGCTGTAGCCGGTGGCGATCCGCAACAATTCGGCGTTATCGACATGGGTATTCATGCCCAAGTTAGCGAGCAGCTTTTGCGCCATTTCGTGCCATGCGCGCTCGCTGCCTTGGCCGTCCGGTACGACCGAACGTGTAATGCGCATCCAGTCGTGCGATTCACGGATTTCGTTCACCAAGTTCCAGCCAAGCGAGCGTTTATCGAACGGCGACAGCACCAGGTCACCAGGTGCGCCGAATTCGGCCCCAAATTCGCCGCCGTTGTCGATAACAATGGCGCGATCACCACGCGCCCGAATGTCGGCCAGCAAGCCGCGCAGTGCGACCGACTTACCGGCCCCGGTGCTAGCCGTGATGGCGATGTGCAGGGCCTCATTGGCGGGTGGGATTGGCGTCTGTGCCAGCCTCACCCACCCGTCAAAAACGTTCTTGTCGTGGTATTTGGTCGGATCGCGGCGAAGGTCGTTTTCCGCCTTGCGCCATTCCGGAGTGACATTGCCGCGCTCATCGGTGCGGGTAATGCCCCGTGCCGTCAGTTCTAGTGCACACAGAAGGCTTGCCGAGGTGGAGAGTTCAACCCCCCTTACCACCTTGGGATCGCTGCGACCCTCTGGCAGATATTTTTCTATGAGGACTTTCACGAATCCCAGCCCGTACCAGACGGCGGCGCCCATCACCGCCAGCTTGACCCAACCAGTCAGCGGGGTTGAAAAGCCTAGTTGCTGCGTCCAAGCCCACCAGACGAGCCAGATCAGTGCGAGGTAGCGCCAATGCCATTTCATGGTTTGGCCTCCCGGCGATCTGAGCCTCTGCAAAGACCGCTCGCAGGGCCTCTAGATGTCCATATGGGCAGTTCTAACGGAAAGTTGGGGGCTGTGCTTCGGTTCTTCAGTATTTGCGCATAGGTGGCCGTAGCGGTGCTTACGGCAGCGTGGTCAGTTATGGTCAATCCACGCTGCACTTGGAGCAAGTGCCCCTGCCAATTACGCAAATAGGTTATATGCGCCTCGTTTGGCTTTGCCTTTTTGCGTTCATCAGCTAAATGCTGGGATGCCAGGGCCCTGACATTCCCTATGGTGCTAATGGCTGTTTCGTATTTGGCCAGTTCATCTCTTTCAAATGTCATACGGCAGCCTCTCCATAGCTTTATGTATGTAACGCCATTGCCACCTCATAGTGTTTTATCCAGGGCGGCGAGCTCGTCGATCAGCGGCGCGAGGCGCCGCTGATCGACGTCTCGCTTCACGGTGGCCTGAACCATGCTCAAGAGCCAATGGCGTATTTTTGCGTCCTTGCGCGCTTCGGCCAAAAGCATCCCGCCCAAAATGATTTTTTGCCCGTTTTCGAGCGCCCGGCTCTGATTACGAAGGCGAGCCAATTCGGCTTCCTTTTGTGCGATTTTTTGCTCTATCGTCAGCGCCATTTATCCCGCCTCCTCTCTTTCGGTCGTGCTACGATATCACGCAGCCAGAGAGCGAAGCGAACTGCAAAGTGCGCACTTACGGGTTGCTACGCAACCCAGTACGCCCTGCGGGGCTAAAGCAAAATCAAAAGCACAGGAATCAAGAGCCGTGGCAATTTTCCACTGCACCACCAAACCGATAGCGAGAAGCGCCGGACGTTCGTCCGTTGCTGCTGCTGCTTATCGGTCTGGTAGTGAGTTGGTCGATCAACGCACCGGCTTGATCCACGACTACACCCGCCGGGCGGGTGTCGAGTCGGCTGAAATCCTGATGCCGGACGGCGGAACCGCCGACCGTTCCGAGCTGTGGAACGCCGCTGAAGCCGCCGAAAAGCGTAAGGACTCGCGCACTGCCCGCGAATGGATCGTGGGTTTGCCCGCCGAGCTGGGGGAGGCTGGCCGCAAAGAGTTGGCCCGCGACTTCGCCCGCGAACTGGCCGAGCGTTATCGTGTGGCCGTGGACGTGGCGATTCATCGCCCAGACCAGGAAGGCGACCAGCGCAATCACCATGCCCACATTCTGATGACGACCCGGGAAGTCAGCCGGGGGGTTGATGGCATCGAGCTCGGCAATAAAACCGCCTTGGAGCTGGGCGACAAAGACCGCGCTAAGGCTGGAATTGAGGGGCGCAGCGCGCACGACATCGAGCAGTTGCGCGAGCGTTGGGCCGACCTAACCAATCGCGCCCTGGAGCGCGAAGGCCGTGCCGAGCGGATCGACCATCGCAGCCTTGCCGCTCAGGGCATCGACCGCGAAGCCACCACGCACCTTGGCGCAGTCGCTACGGACATGGAGCGCCGGGGCAAGGCGTCCGACCGGGGCGACGGCAACCGCCAAGTGATGGCGAACAACGTCGAGCGGGAGCGGGTCAGCGCGCAGATTATCGACCTCGCGGCCGAGCGGGAGCGCCGCCGTCCGGTCGAAAAGACCAAGACCGCCGCCGAGATTCGGCAGGACATCGAGCAGTACAAGCGCCGCCATGGCCGTCCGGCGTTCATGGATGCCGCTGACGTTGCAGCTCAGTCGTCGCCCGTGACCACGGCTTACGCCAAGGTGCGCGACCTGACGCAAGAGCGTAACGAGGCACAGGCCCGAAAATACCAAGCGATGGTGGAAATTGAAGAGTGGTCGGAGCGGCACCCCATGCGTGCCAAAATGGCGGCTATTGGACTGAACAAGCCGGATTACTTGGTTGAGCGCGAAAACGCCGTGAAGGCCGCGAACACGGCGCTGGAAGCACTGCCGGCGAAGATCGAGCAGGCCGACAAAGCCTATCTGCAGATCAGGCGCGAAGAGACGGCCAAGATCAAGGCGCAGTATCAGCCACAACGCGAGTGGGTGGCCAATGCTGAGCGCCTGGCCGCTGAGCGTGAACGGATCGAACGAGCTGAGCGCCTAGAAACTGCCAAGCGCGAGAACGATAAGCGTGACCCAGAACGGGAACGCTCACGAAGCCGCAATTTCCCCAGAGAACGCTAGTTCCGTTGATCAACCGCCAAGGCTGGCGTTCCTGTCGTTCGGTTTAACCAGGCCGTGCCGAGTGGGCGTGTAGTGGTCGTGGCCAGGCGCTTTTGAGCTTCACGCTACGGCTCATATCCGCGATAGTGGTGCTTTCGCTTTAGGAGTTACGGAGGGTCAGGCAAAATCGCAGCTCAGATACTGGAGCAGCGATCCAATGAAGCTACTGTTTACCTACGATGATCGTGACGATGCCGAAGAGGCTGCCGAGAAGCTGACCGGTGAAAAACGGCTGGCTAGTGAGCGGGATTCAACAGTCACAATCTATAACCTCTTTGGTATTCCCAGTTGGGGGAATTTTCACCGGCTGGGAATGTACAGACTAGGTGAACTTAAAGACCTGTTAGCTCGCCGCACCGCCTGGCAACAGATAGACCAGGCTAACCATGCAGAGATTATTGCCATGCTAGAAACGGTGGCAAAAAACTATGGTGTTGAGGTTCCAAGTCACTGGTACTGAATTAGGGCGCAATGCCTACCAGGATAATAGGCACTGCTGGAATACCACGGCCTTGCCTCATTAGATTGAACAAATCCCTTTCATAATAAGGAACGCCAGATGACATATCTCGTTCCATGGACTTCATTGGAACAATCTCTATACCAACATCGATGTTGCCGTTGATATAGAAAGACATGTGTTTGACGAAAAGGTCGTGGGCAACAAAAGAATATTTACCAAACTGCACTTCAACCGCAACCCGATCCTTAATGAAGTCGGTTTGATTATAGGTCATGATTGGTTCTTGATTGCCTTCCTCAATAGTTCTTTTCTGGTCATCAGGTTTCAGGTTTACAATCTGACGTAAAATCCTGGTGTCCTCAGATAACCAGTTAGTAACTCTCTCTTCTTTCCAATTGTTTTTTTCAAATAGCTGTTTAAACTCGGCATTCATATCTACAGGCGAATAAAGAGTTTTCCCTGCTTTTCTTGCTTCGGCAGATGCTTTTGTCCTGCACCGTTCAGCATCTACTCCCGCAATAATAGCTTCAACCTCTGCCCATATTTTAGGCTTATGGTACTGAAGGTATTCAAATCCATTTAAGTGGGAGTAGTACTGAACAATTCGCATCTAATGTCCGCCATTGGGCAACGTAGGGTCGTAGACCGGCTTATGCATCGGTCTAGTGTCGAGTGTTCCTGCCCTGAGGGCGTGAACTCGTTCCCATGCTACATCAACGTATTCGCGTATGACATCACATCCATAGGTGCGTCGGTCATGCTTGAGGGCTGCCACTGCGGTAGAACCCACGCCCATGTAGGGATCAAACACTGCATCGCCGGGATTCGTGAGCGAGAGAACCAGACGCTCGACCAGCTCAACAGGGAACTGGCAAGGGTGGATGGTCTTCTCGACGTGGTTATTTTTCACATTAGGAAGTATCCACATATCACCAGGATTTTTACCCAACGGGTTTCCTGATAACTGCCCTGCTTTTTCACCTTTATAGTATTTTTTGTTCGGATATTTGGACGGCACCCTAATTGGATCAAGGTTGAATGTGTATTCATCTTCCTTAGTGAACCAAAGAATTGTCTCGTGTCTTCCTGACAATCGGTTCTTACAATGTAACCCGTGCTCAAAATGCCATATTATGCGGTTTCTTAGTTTTAGTCCGTGATCTTTGAATAGATGATAAAGAACTATGTCTAGCGGGAAAATTTCGCCCTTTTGGACATGATTACCGACCTGCCAGCATATTGAACCCTGCGGATGAAGCAAACGGACGCACTCAGAAATTACTTGCGTTTGGCCACGTATATAATCCTCAAGAGATGAGCGTTTTTCGTATGACTTTCCGATGTTGTACGGAGGAGACGTAACGATCAGCTTCATTGATTCGTTTTCTAAGCCCCGCATAAAAAGAAGATTGTCTTTATGTACAAGAACGGCGTCTTGGTTATCTGAATTCACTGTATTGGCTTTCATGGTCACCTCTGCGTATTACAAATATACGGCATTCTCTGCTAGAGATCCAGCACTTAGCCGAGCCGTGTGAGGTGTTCGTCGAATAACGGAACCGCTAGTCCTTGTGGATCAACCGCCAATGCTGCTTCGGCAGGTCAAGCAGCAATCCGGAGGTGCCTAAGTGTCCCTCGGTATCATCCTGGTGATCGACGCAGCTATCAGGTACTGCTCGTAATGCAACACCGTCTTTCGCCCAGTCTTACTGGCGGAAGGCCCATTTTTTCCACCACGGCAGCGGTAGCTGCGGTGAATCTGGCACGCCTTCGGGCGTGTCAGGTATGACAGATGGCACAGGATCAGGTTTGTGCTCGATCAAGCGCATCGCCTGGCGAAGTTCGGCGACTTCTTCCCGTAGAGCTTTCAATTCGGCCAAGATCAGGGCCGTGTCTTGTGTGCCAACACCAGTGCCAGCGTGTGCCGGTTTCTCAATCTCAGACTGTGCCACTGGGAGCAAAGTGCCATAGACGCGGATTAGCTCAGACGTCTCCAATCGACGGGCGTTATCACCCTCAGGCGCCCAAGATAGACGGCCTTTAGACATATCCCGGTAGAGCGTTCGACGGCTCTTTCCGGTCAACTGCTGTGCCTCTTGGATAGTGTGCCACGCCATGTGTCACCGCTCCTCGATTTGGTGTGCCACTTTACTCGTGCTTACCTAAACTGCGATAAAGGAGGCGCGCATAAGCTGCGTTATCTGATGCTGTACATCCTCGCATGCTTCAAAGAAAGCCAATGGCGCATCCTCTGTGCCATCGTCCAGGATGCTTTCCATGTCATGGACCAGCGCCCCGAGTTGACGGAGATGCTGTTTAACGTCGGCTAGATTCATTGTCAGTCTCCATATCTTGGATGTCAGAGCCCCTAACGCGGGGCACTTCATCCCTTGTGACTGGCAATAATTCAGCTTGGTCCGGGGGAGGCAAATCGCCGGTAGATATCGGATGTTCGCCGGCCTGAAGAACGGGAACATGGCGCAACTCGACATTATCCCAGTCCTCAACAGGCCTCCCCTGATCGCTTTCGCTGACCACTACCTCGGCGTAGAACGACGCGTATCGCTTGCCGCTATGGTCCCGCCAAACGACCTTGGAGTTGATGACATAGCCGTTAGCTGTCCCGATTTTCACGATTTGGAGCCAGCGCTCTGACTCAAGTAGGCGAATGGCGTTATGTATCGCCGTTCTGCCGTAGTTGAGGATCTGGCAGAGAGTGGACTGGCTGATAACAATCGCGTTGGTCTTATTCATCCGCTCCGTCAGCAGCATGAAGACTTGAAACGCGCTAGGGCTACGCCGAGACAATTCACGAATGTCTCGGATGTAACCACGGGTCAGCATGGCGAAATCAGCGGGGTCTTTTCTGATCTGTTTCAAGTGAACATATCCGTTCGGCCTGGTGAACATGATGTTCAGTATATATGAACGCCGCGTGCGCACAAGATGTTCACTCAGATGGTAAATGTTCACTCAGCTAGTGAACATATATGTTCACCCTAGAGTGAACATATCAAGCAGGTCAAAAAATGGCTGCAGGCCACGTATTTACTGGTGTTCAGACTTTTTCGTCCAGAAGTGCCCTCTTTTTCTTTTAGGAGCGGGGCTAAGTGGTGCCGCCTGCGGCGCCACCGCTTGCGGTCTTGCAGGCTGCGATGAACGCAGCCGCCGACCTCAGTCCGCGTTTAGCCTGTGATTTTGGTGTTGCTTCGAAAAACGTCAGAGACGATATGCTCTATCACGTCCAGGTCGTTCCAAATCGCTGGTCGGGTGCTTTTTCCGGCCAGGGATTTGGGACGGCCCGACAACGAGCGCAGCGAGGCGTCAGTCTGATAGTTATCCACGGAGCGAAGCGAGGTGGGTAACTGTCCCAGACGGCTCGTTGGTGCTCTTTGCCCCGTAACGGCGCAAAGCGCCGGGCGGCCATAGGCCGCCTGTAACTGGGGGTTGGGGAGCAATGGAACTGAAAACCAACGTAAGCCGAATTAGAGTTCGTTTTACTCGTCAGCGACTGCGAATTAACGAACTTTGATTCGTGAGAAAGGTTTATTGCACTGATTTTCGGGTGTTGGTGACCTTTCCTCGCGATAGCGGAAACGGTTTCATAAAACGGTGGTTTTATCGTACTCCCCAGACAGAGCGCTGGTTTGCGGGCAGGTACTGGGCTTAAGTGCGTTTACTGTTCCATTGCTCCCCGAACCCCTGATCCTGATCACCCTGCCGATTTTCGCCAGGCGCACCTGGGCGCTCACCGCCCTGCGGCTGGGGGATGACAAGGCGGCCAGCTTCGGTATCAACGTGCGCAGCCTGCGTTTCCAGACGCTGATCATGGTCAGCCTGCTCGCTGCGTTTCCCGTGGCCTTCGTCGGCACCATCGGCTTTATCGGGCTGGTCGGCCCGCACATCGCGCGGATGCTGATTGGCGAAGACCAACGTTTCTTCCTGCCGGCCTCGTTGCTCACCGGCGCACTGATCCTGTCGGCGAGTTCGGTGGTCAGCAAAACCCTGATCCCCGGCGCGATTTTCCCCATCGGCGTGGTCACGTCCCTGATCGGCGTACCGTTCTTTATCTCTCTGATTCTCGGCGCAAAGAAAAACTCATGGTAACGATCCAGCTGCAAGACCTCGGCGCCAGCTATGGCCAGCGCACGATCATCAGCGGTGTGACCACCACCGAGTTTGTCGGCGGCCAGGTGGTCGCCGTGGTCGGGCCCAATGCCGCAGGTAAATCGACCCTGTTCAAACGCATGGCAGGGCTGATCGACGGGCCCGGCGAGGTAAAGCTGCAAGGCGCGGAAAAAGGCATGAAAGGCATCAGCTACATGCCCCAGGGCCTCAACGCCAGCGCCCGTTTGACCGTGTACGAATCGGTGCTGCTGGCGCGCAAGCAACTGACACCGGGTTGGGTGGTCCACGATGACGAACTGAAACTGGTCGATGAGATCCTCGACGCCCTGGGCATTACGCCGCTGTCATTCCGCAACCTGGGTGAACTCAGCGGCGGCCAGCAACAACTGGTCTCAATCGCCCAGACGCTGGTGCGCGAACCGCAGATCCTGCTGATGGACGAGCCCACCAGCGCCCTCGACATGCACCGCCAGGTCCAGGTGCTGAACTTCATGCGCGACCTGGCGCGAAAGCGCGAAGTCATCGTGTTCATCGCCATCCATGACCTGAACCAGGCCTTGCGCTTCGCCGATCAGGTGCTGGTCATCGCCGATGGCACCGCTCAGGGCAGCGGCCCGAGCCATGAAGTGATCAACGAGCAGATGCTGCGCGCGGTGTACAAGGTCGAGGCGCGCATCGAACGCTGCAGCCGTGGGCAGCACCATATCCTGATCGACGATATCGTCTGAACCGCTACGGCTGCAGCCCTTCCAGCGCCGTGCCGACCGCTTCCAGTAGCAAGTGCGCATGCTCCTGTTCGAAGGCCAGCAGCGGGCGAATCTTCAGCACGTTTTCCAGCGGCCCGGCAGCACTGATCAATACGCCCTGCTCGCGCATCGCGTTGACCACCTGACGGGTCTGCGTGGCGGCAGGCGCTTTTGTGGCGCGATCGGTCACCAGCTCGACCCCCAGGAACATCCCGGCACCGCGCACATCGCCGATGATCGGGTAACGCTCGGCCAGCTCCCGCAACCCCGTCAACAGACATTCACCCAGGGTGTGCGAGCGCTGCTGCAACTGTTCGTCACGGATGACGTCCAGCACGGCCTGCCCCGCTGCGCAGGACACCGGGTTGCCGCCAAAGGTGTTGAAGTAGCGCATGTTCTGGCCAAAGTGATCGACCACTTGCGCTCGACCGACCAGGCCGGCGATGGGGTGGCCGTTGCCCATCGGCTTGCCCAGGGTCAGGAGGTCGGGGCGCACGTCGTGCCGCTGGAAACCCCACATGTTCAGGCCAGTGCGGGCGAAGCCGGACTGGACTTCATCGGCGATGTACAACAGGCCTTCGGCCTGGGCCAATGCGATCCCTTCGGCGATGCAGCCGGTTGGGCCCGCAAAGACGCCATCGCTGGCGAAAATGCCGTCGAGCAGGATCGCCGCCGGACGAATGCCGTGTTTGCGCAGGTCATCGATGGCCGCACGGACGTCAGCCACGAAGGTCGAGGCCACTTGATCCGCACCCAGCCGATAAGCATCGGGGGCGCGAACGGTGCGCACGTGGGGTGGCAGAACCATGCTCGGGCCGAGCGACGGAGAAAGCTCGGCGATATCACCCGTGACGCCATGATACGCGAAGCGGGTGATGATCACGCCGGTGCCGCCGGTAAACTGTTTGGCGATGCGCAACGCCAGATCGTTGGCCTCGCTGCCGGTGCACGTAAACATGACCCGCTCGAGGTACTCGGGAAAGGTGCCCAGCAGTTGCTCGGCGTAATCGAGCATGCCCTCCTGCAAGTAGCGAGTGTGGGTGTTGAGTTGCCCGGCCTGCCGGCTGATCGCCTCGACCACCCGGGGATGACAATGCCCCACCGACGCCACGTTATTGTAGGCATCCAGATACCGCCGGCCTTGTTCGTCGTACAGCCACACGCCCTCGCCGCGCACCGTGTGCAAGGGGTGTTCGTAGAACAGTCGATAGGCCGGGCCGAGCAACCGTGCCCGGCGTTCGACAAGGCGTTTTTCCTTGTCTGACAGGCGATCGGCATCTTCAGAAGTGAAACCGTTGATCATGCTCATGCGCCAACCTCCTGGGTGCAAGCGGCAAGGATTCTGTCGTGGATCTCGGCGGGTGCCATTGCGGACAATCCCGCCAGGGCATCCTGGGCGCGGTATGAGTTGCGCAGGATGTACTCGCGATTGTCCGGGTGCAGGTCGGCCCGCCAATAATTGATGCACAACGACAACGCCAGGCGTGTGGAGATCAGCACCGGCAGCAGTTGCAATTCTTCGCCGGTGAGGGGATTGACCTGGTGATAGGCGCGGATCATGTCCAGCGCCGGGGCCAGGACGTCGCCCGCCACCCCCAATTGGTACGATGCCGCGACCGCGACCTCGTTGACCAACGGCGCGTGGACCATGTCGCCAAAATCCAGGATGTTGCGCAACACATCGGGCTGATCCGGATCGACGATGATGTTGTGCGGGTTCATGTCGTTATGGATCACCTGGTGGCGCAGCGTGGCGCACTTGCCCAGTACCTGGGATTCGAAGCGGTCCAGGCTGTGTTCGATCCGGTCGCGACGAACGCCCGGCTCGATGTGTTTCAGCCGGGGCCTGAGGCGCTGGGCGTGTTGCATGTCCCACAGCAGGACGTGCCCGGCAGCGGGATGGCTGAAGCCGTCCAGGGCCAGGTCGAACCGGGCGAGCGCTTGGCCCAGGTTCTGCCTGAAATTCACCGATGTGTGGGCGACGCGGTGCAGCGGCAAGCCGTCAACGAAGGACAGGAGACGGACCAACATGCGCTGGCCTTCGATTTCGACCGGCTCCACGAATCGCCCGCCGAGTGATGCAAAGACACGCTGCACCGGCAACGCCGGATCGTTACGCTCGATCTGGAGCATGGCCTGGTTATGGAAGTCCACGACCTGCGGGTTTTCCAATGGATGCGACAACTTGAACAGACGCGACGTACCGTCCGCGAGCATGACCCGGAAATTGAGGTCGCGCTCGCCGCCCAGTTGCTCGAGTTTTCCGCTGATCGCGTAGTGCTGCGCAAGGACCCCAAGGACCTGCCCGTCACTGACACGGGCAGGGGCCGCCTCCAGCAGACAGGGTTGCGCCGATACTTTCTCAAGCGGCATTGTTCATGACTCCTCGCTTCGGTGATGTGGCCTGCTCGCGCAGGCCCCTTGCATTACTTGTTGGCCCAAGCGATGAAACGCTCTTCCAGGTCTTCGCCGTGGTCGATCCAGAACTCGGCATCCGTGGCCCGGGCGTTCTTCAGGTTATCCGGTGAAGTCGGCAGTTTGCTGCCCACCGCCTCATCGACCAGTGCCACGGTTTTGGTGTTGCTTGGCCCATAAGGAATGGCCTCGACAAAGTGCTTCTGCTGAACCGGTGCACTGGCAAACGCGATGAAGTTTTCCGCCAGGGCCTTCTTCGGCGAGCCTTTGACGATGGCCCAGTGATCCAGGTCGTACAGGCTGCCATTCCACTGCATTTCAAACGATTGTCCCTCCGCCTGCGCCGAGGTGACACGCCCGTTATAGGCCGAAGTCATCACCACGTCGCCTGCCGCCAGCCATTGCAACGGCTGCGCGCCGGATTCCCACCACTGGATGTCGGGCTTGATCTGATCCAGTTTGCGGAAGGCCCGCTGCACGCCCTCCTCGGTGCCGAGCAAGGTGTAGACATCTTCCTTGGCCACGCCATCGGCCAACAGGGCGAACTCCAGGGTGAACTTGGCGCCACGGCGCAGGCCGCGCTTGCCGGGGTATTTCTTCACGTCCCAGAAATCCGCCCAGCCCTGTGGCGCGCTGGCGAGTTTTTTCGGGTCGTATGTCAGAACGGTAGACCAGATGAAGATACCCACCCCGCAATCGCTGACGGCGGCCGGGATGAAATCTTCTTTCTTGCCGATGCGCGACCAGTCCAATGGCTCGAACAGGCCTTCGCTACAACCGCGCAACAGCTCGGGGGATTCGACCTCGACCACGTCCCAGCTGGTTTTCCCGGTGTCGGCCATGACCCGGATCTTGGCCATTTCGCCGTTGTAGTCATCGGCCGTGATCGCCACTTTCTTTTCCGAGGTGAAGGGTTTGTAGAAGGCTTTTTCCTGGGCCTGGCGGTTGTTGCCGCCGAAGGACACCACGGTCAGTTTTTCAGCGGCGCTCAAAGGGCCGGCAAGCATTCCAAGCATCAGTACAGTTGCGATTTTGCTGTTCATGCGTCTCTCCGAATTCGCTACGTGCGTGAGCGGCAGCTAAGGGATGGCAGGTGGTTTTTTTGTTTTTGGCAGCAATATTTCGGTCAGCGCCGGGTGTCTTGCACCTAGTGGCCGGCGCACGGCGATGATTCCGAGGCGCAGCTCATTAGTAACATATTTAGAATATGATGCATCATAATTTTTACTGGTATAGTCTCACCACTCCACCCCTTCCTCAGGAGCGCCTGCATGACCGAGCAACGAACCCTCCTCCTCACCGGTGCGAGCCGTGGCATCGGCCATGCCACGGTGAAGCACTTCAACGCTGCGGGCTGGCGCGTGTTTACGGCCTCGCGACAGAACTGGACCGAAGGCTGCCCCTGGGCTGAAGGCGAGTTGAACCACATCCACCTGGACCTGGAAGACATCGACGAAGTGCGCCGCAGCCTGCCATTGATCCGGGAGAAACTCGGCGGACGCCTCGATGCCCTGGTGAACAACGCCGGCATTTCACCCAAAGGCGAAGCCGGCGCACGACTGGGCGTGCTGGAATCCGATTACGCCACCTGGCTCAGCGTGTTCAACGTCAACCTGTTTTCCACGGCGTTACTGGCCCAAGGGCTGTTCGATGAGCTCAAGGCGGCGCAAGGCTCGGTGATCAACGTCACCTCGATTGCAGGTTCCAGGGTGCACCCGTTTGCCGGGGTCGCCTACGCCTGCTCGAAAGCTGCACTGGCCGCACTGACGCGGGAAATGGCCCATGATTTCGGGCCACACGGTGTGCGGGTCAATGCGATTGCACCGGGTGAGATCGAGACGTCGATCCTGTCTGCCGGGACCGAACTGATCGTCGATCAGCAGATCCCCATGCACCGCTTGGGCAAGCCGGAAGAAGTCGCATCCCTGGTGCATTTCCTCTGCACCCGAGGCGCGTCGTACATCAACGGTTCGGAGATTCATGTCAACGGTGGTCAGCACGTCTGAAATAATCTGGAAATCCCGGCCGGAAACTTCCATCATTCGGGCCGGGCATCCGCCGCAGATGAGCGATCAATGAGCAACCCCTACCCTATTCAAACCCTCAATCACTCTTACCTGGGCAGTGGCATCTACGAGTTGCTGCGCGAGGCACTGATCACCGGGCGTTTCCAGCCCGATGACCGCCTGCGCATCCGCGACCTGGCCGAACAACTGGGCACCAGCGTCACACCGGTGCGCGACGCGATCCTGCAACTGGCCAAGGAACAGGCGCTGATCCTCAAGACCCCGCGTGACATCCGCGTACCCATCCTCACCGCCGCGCAATACGGCGAGATCCGCAGCATCCGCCTGGCGCTTGAAGGCCTGGCTGCGGAGACGGCCGCCGCGCTGGTGACCGACAGCGAACTCGCAGACCTGCAAGCCTGCATCGAAAACAACATCGCCGCGATCAACGCCCAGGACTTGCAAGCCGCTCTCAAGTGCAATCAGCAATTTCACTACGCGCTGACCACCATCGCGCGCATGCCGGTGCTGGCGGGTTTGCTCGATAGCCTGTGGATGCGCACCGGCCCACTGATCGCCCGTGCCTATGGCAACTTCAACGAGCGCATGGCCATCGACCATCACTGGGAAGTGCTCGACGCACTCAAGCGCCGCGATGGCGCGGCGGCACGGGCGGCCATCTGCCGTGACATTCTCGATGGCAACGAGAAGATGCTCGAGTACATCGAGATGGCGCAGGCGGACTGATTGGCAGTCAATTCGACTGTTGACGAAACATAGATGACCAGTTAGTTTATTAAAACTTTCTCATCACTGGATGTCTCTGTCATGGCTCGCCCGGTCAACCTCGAAGTCAGATCCCGTTTGCTGTCGATTGGCCGCCAGGTGGTTCACAACCGTGGCTTCAACGGCTGCGGCGTCCAGGACATCACCGCCGCTGCCGAGATTCCCAAGGGCTCTTTCTACAACTACTTCGCCAGCAAGGAAGACTTCGCGGCAGAGATCCTCGAGGAATACTGGACCTCGATCGAAACCCGCCACGGGCCGATCTTCTACGACGCCCGGGTCAAGCCGCTGGAGCGCATCGGCCAGTTCTTCCAGGCCCTGGTGCTCGAGCACGGCGAGCATGAATACAGCCTGGGTTGCCTGATTGGCAACCTGTCCCTGGAAATGTCCAATGGCAGCGAACAAACCCGCAAGCGTCTGGCCGATGTGCTGGCGCGCTGGGAAGGTTTGCTCGCGAGCTGCCTGCGTGAAGCGCAGCAGCGCCGCGAACTCTCTGAAACTCACGACGCCGAAGCGCTGGCCAGTGTCATCGTCGAAGGCTGGGAAGGTGCGGTCATGCGCGGCAAGGTCCTGCGCGACGGTGCACCTCTGCAGCGTTTCGTATCGATGGTCTTGCCTCGGCTATTGGAGTGAGTTTTTTTTCCTCATTAATAAGACGACTGGTCATTTATATAAAGCAACATTCACGTCTCATCCACGCAAGCACCCAAGAGGTAAATCGTCATGAGCCATCTGTACGCCGACCCCGCCGAACCCGCACTGCCTGCCACTGGTTTCAAGCTCGACCTGAGCAAAGCCGCCCTGGTGGTCATCGACCCACAGAACGACTTCCTCAGCCCTGCCGGCGCCAGTTGGGCGGTGTTCGGTGAGAGCATCGTCGAGAACAACACCGTCGAAAACCTGGAAAAACTGTTCAAGGCCTTCAAGGCTCACGACCTGCCCGTGGCCGTGTCGCCACACTATTACTACCCGCACGACCACGACTGGCATTTTGGCGGTCCGCTGGAAAAGGTCATGCACAGCATCTGCATGTTCGATCGCAAGGGACCGAACACCCTGGAAAACTTCGAAGGCTCCGGCGCCGATTTCCTCGAGATCTACAAGCCGTACATTCTCGACGGCGAGACCATCATCGCCTCGCCGCACAAGGTCTACGGCCCGGAAACCAACGACCTGGCGCTGCAATTGCGCAAGAAAGGCGTGTCGCAGATCATCCTCGCCGGCATGGCGGCCAACCTTTGCGTGGAATCACACCTGCGCGAACTGCTCGAACAGGGCTTTGAAATAGTCGTGGTACGCGACGCCACCGCCGGCCCGCGCCTGCCGGATGGCGACGGCTACCTGGCGGCCATCATCAATTACCGCTTCCTCGCCCACGGGCTGTGGACCACCGAAGAGACTATCGCGCAACTGCAACCGGCTTGATCGTGCCCGAGCGGCCGGGCATCGCGCCCCCCCGCTCTTTCTCGAGAACCCCCGATGAAAATCCCCGCCCGTTATGAGCATTTCGTTTTCGGCGTCGTTCAATCCGGCCTGACCTGCGCGGTCGCGGCCGCCATCGCCACCACACCCCATGCGCTCGACCTGGCCTTTGCCGGCCGCTGGTTGAACGCGTGGGCGCTGTCGTGGGTATCGATGTTGCCGGTGGTGGTGCTGGCGGCGCCGATGATTCGGCGCGTGGTGAGGCGGATGACGGTGGGCTGAATGACTTGGCTATGACTCACCCAACACACCGCCATCGCGAGCATGCTCGCTCCTACCGGGGGCTTCGGGGCTGCTCGCGACAGGCGCGCAAGCCCGCACCCGACGCACGAAATACTGTGCCCGTTCGCATTTTCGCAATAAACCACTTTTCATCCGCGCATTTGTAGCCGCTTCGTTCACGGACAAGCCGGTACATTAGACCTCCATGGTCCCGCAGAGCGACCGACAACAAAACCTACAGCTCGCCCAAGAAAATCTGCCAACCATTCGGAGTCTTTCCATGAGCACATTGCGCACTACAGCTTTCCAACTCGCGAGTCTGGCCCTGTTCATCGGTAGCGCCACCCAGGCCATGGCCGAGGACATCACGTTCGTATCCCAGGGCGGTGCTTATCAGGAAGCCCAGAGCAAGGCGATCCTGGAGCCTGCGGCGAAAAAGCTCGGTCTGACGCTCAAACAGGACAGCTCGCCCAAGGCCTACCCGATCATCAAGACCCAGGTCGAGAGCGGCAAGGTCACCTGGGACGTGGTGGACCTGCCCACTGGCGACTGCATCCGTGGCGAAGCCGAAGGGCTGTTCGAGAAGCTCGACCTTGCGCTGATTCCCAATGCCGCGCAAATACCCGACAGCCTCAAGGACGAATACAGCGTCGGCTACATCAGCTACTCCACGGTGCTGGCGTATCGCACGGACGCGTTCAAAGGCGCGGACGTACCCAAGACCTGGGCCGACTTCTGGGACACCAAAAAATACCCGGGCCAGCGCTCCCTACGTAACCTGCCACGTCCAACCCTGGAAATCGCGCTGCTGGCCGATGGCGTGCCGATGGACAAGCTCTATCCGCTGGACGTCGATCGCGCCTTCCGCAAGCTTGAGCAGATCAAGCCCGACATCGCCACCTGGTGGACGTCCGGCGGGCAGTCGGCGCAGCTGATCAGCGACGGCGAAGTGGACATGATCCAGGCCTGGAACGGCCGTATCACCGCCGTACAGGGGTCGCCTCAGAAAACGGAAAATAAAGCACGCTAAGCCGGTTGCAGCGGTCGTAGCGGCCTGAACTTGCCCGCGCCGATCTTGGCGCTGCTGCGCCAGAGGTAATCGCCGGTGAGGTTGATGTGCTCCCAACCGAGCGGCGACAGGTACTGCAACAGCGCGTCATCAACGGCATGGCCGTTGCCACGCAGCGCGTGCGCAGCCCGTTCCAGATAGACCGTGTTCCACAACACGACGGCAGCCGTTACCAGATTGAGGCCGCTAGCCCGGTAGCGCTGTTGGCGCTGATGGAAAATTGACCCACCCTGCCGATTGAAATTTGACCCAGGGCGGATTGCTGATTTTGTTACCAGCAACTGTGGATAAGTCTACCAGCGCAGCTGCTGTTGCCCCCACTCCTTCGCTAGCCCAGTTCAGTTGTTTAAGACCTGCCACACGCAGCCATGTAGCAGGCCGTCGTCGCCATGAAATCAGAACGGCTCATCGTCCTCCGGTTCCTGGCCGCCCTTACGCTTTCGCTCCCGTGATTTGATCTTGGCCTGGGCCGCCAAGCTGCTGTGTTGCAGGCGATAGGACTCGTTACCGGTTTCGACGATGTGGCAGTGGTGGGTCAGCCGATCCAGCAGGGCGGTGGTCATCTTGGCGTCGCCGAACACGCTCGACCATTCGGCGAAGCTCAGGTTGGTGGTGATCACCACGCTGGTGTGTTCGTACAGCTTGGATAGCAGGTGAAACAGCAACGCACCGCCGGCCTGGCTGAAGGGCAGATAACCCAGTTCGTCGAGGATGACCAGATCCATGCGCAGCAGAGCTTGGGCGATCCGCCCGGCTTTGCCGTCGTGCTTTTCGCGCTCCAGCAGATTGACCAGATCGACCGTGGAGTAGAAGCGCACGCGCTTGCCGTGCCGGGTGATGCCGGACACGGCCAGCGCAGTGGCCAGGTGGGTTTTACCGGTGCCAGGCCCACCGATCAGCACCACGTTCTGCGCGGTGTCGGTAAAGGCCAGACTGGCCAGTTCGCTGATCAAACGAGCGTCTGCGCTGGAGGCGCTGAAGTCGAAGCCGGCCAGGTCGCGGTGCATCGGCAGCTTGGCCATGTTGGGGAGCCCGCAGAACTCGGAAAAAATCGTACGCTAAGGTTTTCCGAGCTGCCGCAGCGGCCTGAATTTCCCGTCTTCCAGCTTGCGGCTTTGCCGCCAAACGTAATCGCCGGTCAGGTTGATGTGCTCCCAGCCCAATGGCGAAAGGTATTGCAGTAACTCAGGATTAACTGGCTTGCCTGCCTCTTCTCGGGCCTGGGTCGCGCGCTCCAAGTACACGGTGTTCCACAACACGATGGCGGCCGTCACCAGGTTGAGGCCGCTGGCCCGGTAGCGCTGCTGCTCGAAACTCCGATCCCTGATCTCGCCGAGGCGGTTGAAGAACACCGCCCTGGCCAGGGAGTTACGCGCCTCGCCCTTGTTCAATCCGGCATGCACGCGGCGACGCAGTTCCACGCTTTGCAGCCAATCGAGGATGAACAGCGTGCGCTCGATCCGACCCAGCTCGCGCAGAGCCACGGCCAGGCCGTTCTGGCGCGGGTAGCTGCCAAGCTTGCGCAGCATCAGCGATGCGGTGACGGTGCCCTGCTTGATCGACGCGGCCAGCCGCAGAATCTCGTCCCAGTGAGCGCAGACGTGCTTGATGTTCAGGGTTCCGCCGAGCATTGGACGCAGCGTCGGGTAGTCTTGGACGCTATTGGGCACATACAACTTGGTTTCACCGAGGTCGCGGATGCGCGGCGCGAAGCGGAAGCCCAGCAGGTGCATCAGGGCGAAGACGTGATCGGTGAAGCCAGCGGTGTCGGTGTAGTGCTCCTCGATCCGCAGATCGGACTCGTGGTACAGCAGACCGTCGAGCACGTAGGTGGAATCACGCACGCCTACATTCACCACGCGGGTGCTGAACGGCGCGTACTGGTCAGAGATGTGGGTGTAGAACAGCCGTCCTGGCTCGCTACCGTACTTCGGGTTGACGTGGCCGGTGCTCTCGCCTTTACCGCCGGCACGGAAACGCTGGCCATCGGAGGATGAGGTGGTGCCGTCACCCCAGTTGGCGGCGAAGGCATGCCGGAACTGGCTGTTGACCAGCTCGGCCAGGGCCGTCGAGTAGGTTTCGTCACGGATGTGCCAGGCTTGCAACCAGGACAGCTTGGCGTAGGTCATGCCCGGACTCGACTCGGCCATTTTGGTCAGGCCGAGGTTGATGGCATCGCCCAGGATCGCCGTTAGCAGTAGCGTCCGGTCTTTCGCCTGTGCGCCATCCTTCAGGTGCGTGAAGTGGCGGGTGAAGCCCGTCCATTCATCCACATCCATCAGCAGCTCGGTGATCTTGATGCGCGGCAGTAGCTGGCTGGTCTGGTCGATCAGCGCCTGCGCGGTGTTGGGCACCGCGGAATCCAGCGGGGTGATTTTTAGCCCGGACTCGGTGAGGATGGCATCGGGTAGTTCGTTGTCCTTTGCCAGTCGGGTGACAGTGGCCAGCTGCTCGTCCAGCAGCTGCAAACGCTCTTCCAGGTACTGGTCGCTGTTCGGGTTGATCGCGAGTGGCAGCGCCTGTTCCCGCTTGAGTGCGGCGAATTTCTCGGGAGGCAGTAGGTAGTCATCGAAGTCGCGGAACTGCCGCGAGCCTTTGACCCAGATGTCGCCGGAGCGCAGCGCGTTCTTCAACTCGGACAAGGCGCAGATTTCGTAGAAGCGCCGGTCGATGCCTTCCGGGGTGATCACCAGCGGTTTCCAGCGCGGCTTGATGAAGGCGGTCGGTGCGTCGGAGGGCACCTTGCGCAGATTATCGGCATTCATCTCGCGTAGGGTCTGAACGGCATCCAGCACGGCTTGCGCTGCCGTCGCGGCTCGGAGCTGAAGCACCTCCAGAAAGGCTGGGGTGTAGCGGCGTAGCGTAGCGAAGTTCTCGCTGACCAGGTGCAGGTGGTCGAAGGCTTCCGGCCGGGCCAGCAGCTCGGCCTCAGTGACACTCTGGGTGAACTCGTCCCAGGGAATGACCGCCTCGATGGCGGCGAACGGATCGTCACCGGACTCTTTAGCGTCCAGCAGGGCCTGGCCGATCTTCGAGTACAGGCGCACCTTGTCATTGATCGCTTTGCCCTGCTTCTGGAACTGCTGCTGATGCTTGTGTTTCGCGCCACTGAACAGCTTGACCAGGATGCGGTCGTGCAGATCAACCAGTTCATCGATCACGGTCGCGGTGCTTTCCAGTACCACGGCGACCAGCGTGGCATAGCGCCTCTCCGGTTCGAACTTGCCGAGGTCTTGTGGCGTCATCTGCCCGCCCTCGCGGGCGAGCTTCAGCAATCGGTTCTGGTGGATGTGCCGGCCGAGGCTGTCGGGAAGGCCCACCAGTTGGAAAATCTTCAGCCGCTCGATGTGCTCGATCATGTGCCGCGAGTTCGGCTTCAGCGGTGATTGCCGCAACCAGGTCAACCAAGTGCTGTTGCTGCCGGCCTTAATGGTGAGCAGTTCGTCGAGCTTGGCGTGATGCGATGGGTTCAACGGCTCGATCAGGGCGCGATAGACCCGCCGATTGGCGCGTGCAATGGCCTCCGAACACGCCCGGTCAATAACGCTCAGCGTCGGCAGGATGCGCCGCTTCTGGCGCAAGCTCTCCAGCGCCTGCCCGGCCAGCAGCAAGCCCTTGTCGGTCTGCTGGGCCAGCTCGGTCAACTCGCGCACCAGGGCGCGGAAGTCCGACAGACCGAACGGGGCCAGTTGCAGGTAGGTGCGCAGTTCCAGAGCGTGCTCGCGGCGGGTCACGTCGCGCTCACCGTACTTCGCCCAACTCGCGGGGTCGGCTTGGACTTGCTTGGCCACCCACTGGATCACGGGCTCGGGTAGCGCCGTGTCGTTGCCCAGCGCATAACCAGGGTAGCGCAGCAGGCAGAGCTGCACGGCGAAGCCGAGGCGGTTGCCATCGCCCCGCCGTTGACGGATCAGGGATAGGTCGGAGTCGTTGAAGGTGTAGTAGCGGATCAGGTCATCCTGGCTTTCTGGCAGCGCAAGCAGGGTGTCGCGCTCCGTAGCCGAGAGAATCGAGCGACGCGGCATGGTTCAGTCGTCCGTGCGAAGGTACTGGTAGAGGGTTTCACGGCTGATGCCGAACTCGCGTGCGAGCTGAGCCTTCGGCTCGCCGGCAGCGGCCCGCTGCCGCAACGTGATGGCTTGATCGTCGGAGAGAGCTTTCTTGCGGCCCCGGTAAGCACCGCGCTGCTTGGCCAGGGCGATGCCCTCGCGCTGCCGCTCGCGGATCAGGGCGCGCTCGAACTCGGCAAAGGCCCCCATGACCGACAACATGAGGTTGGCCATGGGCGAGTCCTCGCCGGTGAACACCAACCCCTCCTTCAAGAACTCGATGCGCACGCCGCGCTTGGTCAGCCTTTGCACCAGACGGCGCAGATCGTCGAGGTTGCGCGCCAGGCGATCCATGCTGTGCACCACCACGGTATCGCCTTCGCGGACGAATCCGAGCATGGCTTCCAGCTGCGGGCGCTGGGTGTCCTTGCCCGAGGCCTTGTCGGTGAACAGCTTGCCGATCTCGACCTGCTCAAGTTGGCGTTCCGGGTTCTGGTCGTAACTGCTGACCCGAACGTAACCGATGCGTTGTCCCTGCAAGATGCCTCCATAGGCTGGATGGGCGGTAGGGCTTACGTTGGTTTTTGGTTCCATTGCGCCCTAAGCCTTGAATTTGTCAGGTTGGAATCTATGACCTTGGCAAGCATGTGTCAAAGAATGTGAAAGCAGACTCTATTCTGACGGCGCAGCGTGGCCATTCCTGACATCCAGTGTCACTTTCAGAAGGCGACAGCACGAAATATCAAAAGTCGACCGCACGGTCTTTTCTGACGTTGGAGTCGCCTCAGAAAACGGAAAATAAAGCACGCTAAGGCGTAGTTCCCTCGGGCTACACCGCGTCCGCACTGCGCGGTTCTTTCTTCCCTTGCAGTGACGCAATCAGCGGGCAGGAAACGTTCCCCTTCCGCGCATGGCAGGCGCACACCAAATCAGACAGCACGGCCTCCATGCGCGCCAGGTCAGCCATCCTCTCGCGCACGTCCTTGAGCTTGTGCTCGGCCAGGCTGCTGGCTTCCTCGCAATGGGTGCCATCCTCCAGCCGCAGCAGCTCGGCGATCTCATCCAGGCTGAAGCCCAACCGCTGGGCTGATTTCACGAAGCGCACCCGCGTTACATCCGTCTCGCCATAGCGGCGAATGCTGCCGTAAGGCTTGTCCGGTTCCGGGAGCAAGCCCTTGCGCTGATAGAACCGGATGGTCTCCACATTGACCCCGGCCGTCCTGGCGAAAACGCCAATGGTCAGGTTCTCCAAATTGTTTTCCATATCGCTTGACTCCGTACATAACTACGGAAGTAAGCTTAAGCTATCCAATTCAGATTCGAAAGGACAAACGTATGTCTGAACCTCAAAACGGGCGCGGCGCGCTCTTCACTGGCGGGCTGGCCGCCATCCTCGCCTCGGCTTGCTGCCTCGGGCCGCTGGTTCTGATCGCCTTGGGGTTCAGCGGCGCTTGGATCGGCAACTTGACGGTGTTGGAACCCTATCGCCCCATCTTTATCGGCGTGGCGCTGGTGGCGTTGTTCTTCGCCTGGCGGCGCATCTACCGGCCGTCAGCCGCCTGCAAACCGGGTGAGGTTTGCGCGATTCCCCAAGTGCGAGCTACTTACAAGCTCATTTTCTGGGGCGTGGCCGTGCTGGTTTTGGTCGCGCTCGGATTTCCCTACGTCGTGCCATTTTTCTATTGATCACAGGAGTTCACCATGAAAAAGCTGCTTTCCGCCCTTGCCCTCGCTGCCGTTGTTGCCCCCGTGTGGGCCGCCACCCAGACCGTTACGCTGTCCGTACCGGGCATGACCTGCTCGGCCTGTCCGATCACTGTCAAGAAGGCGATTTCCAAGGTCGATGGCGTCAGTAAAGTTGACGTGACCTTCGAGACGCGCGAAGCGGTGGTCACCTTCGATGATGCCAAGACCAGCGTGCAGAAACTGACCAAGGCTACCGAGGATGCGGGCTACCCATCATCAGTCAAGAACTGATCATGAAAGACCCGAAGACACTGCTGCGGGTCAGCATCATTGGCACAACCCTCGTGGCGCTGTGTTGCTTCACCCCTGTTCTGGTCATTTTGCTCGGTGTGGTCGGCTTGTCCGCGCTGACCGGCTATCTGGACTATGTGCTGCTGCCTGCGCTGGCGATTTTCATCGGCTTGACCATCTACGCCATCCAACGAAAACGCCAAGCCGATGCCTGCTGCACCCCGAAATTCAATGGAGTAAAAAAATGACCGAAATCACCGTGAATGGCATGACCTGCACATCCTGCGCCACCCATGTCAAAGATGCTTTGGAAAAGATTCCCGGCGTGAATGCCGCTGTGGTGTCCTATCCAGAAAGCCGCGCGCAAGTCATGGCAGACACCGCCGTGAGCCACAACCAACTGCTGGCCGCCATCGCCGCATTGGGTTATCAAGGCTCGATCCGGGTTGGTGATTTCAAAGATGAACCAAAAATCCGTGATGCACTTGAGGGCGCCGGTTTGCATATCGCCATCATTGGCAGCGGCGGGGCCGCGATGGCGGCGGCGCTGAAGGCCGTCGAGCAAGGCGCGACGGTCACGCTGATCGAACGCGGCACCATCGGCGGCACCTGCGTCAATATCGGCTGTGTGCCGTCCAAGATCATGATCCGCGCTGCCCATATTGCCCATCTGCGCCGGGAAAGTCCGTTCGACGGCGGTATTGCGGCAACTGTGCCTGCGATTGACCGCAGCAAACTGCTGGCCCAGCAGCAGGCCCGTGTCGATGAACTGCGGCACGCCAAATACGAAGGCATCCTGGACGGCAATCCAGCCATCACCGTTTTGCACGGTGAAGCGCGTTTCAAGGACGACCAGAGCCTGGTCGTCCGTTTGAACGAGGGTGGCGAGCGCGAGGTAACGTTCGACCGCTGCCTGGTCGCCACCGGTGCCAGTCCGGCCGTGCCGCCGATTCCGGGCCTGAAAGAGTCACCCTACTGGACTTCCACCGAAGCGCTTGTCAGCGACACCATTCCCGCACGCCTGGCCGTGATCGGTTCGTCGGTGGTGGCGTTGGAACTGGCGCAAGCCTTTGCCCGGCTCGGCAGCCAGGTCACGATCCTGGCACGCAGCACCTTGTTCTTCCGGGAAGACCCGGCCATCGGCGAGGCCGTGACAGCCGCTTTCCGCGCCGAGGGCATCGAGGTGCTGGAGCACACGCAAGCCAGCCAGGTCGCCCATGTGAACGGCGAATTCGTGCTGACCACCGGACACGGTGAATTGCGCGCTGACAAGTTGCTGGTTGCCACCGGTCGGGCACCGAATACGCGCAGCCTCGCGCTGGACGCGGCGGGGGTCACTGTCAATGCGCAAGGGGCCATCGTTATCGACCAAGGCATGCGCACGAGCAACCCGAACATCTACGCGGCCGGCGACTGCACCGACCAGCCGCAGTTCGTCTACGTGGCAGCGGCCGCCGGCACCCGTGCCGCGATCAACATGACCGGCGGCGACGCAGCCCTCAATCTGACCGCGATGCCGGCAGTGGTGTTCACCGACCCGCAAGTCGCCACCGTGGGCTACAGCGAGGCGGAAGCGCACCACGATGGCATCGAGACCGACAGTCGCACGCTGACACTCGACAACGTTCCGCGAGCGCTTGCCAACTTCGACACACGCGGCTTCATCAAGCTGGTCATCGAGGAAGGTAGCGGACGGCTCATCGGCGTGCAGGCGGTGGCCCCGGAAGCGGGCGAACTGATCCAGACGGCGGTGCTCGCCATCCGCAACCGCATGACGGTGCAGGAACTGGCCGACCAGTTGTTCCCCTACCTGACAATGGTCGAGGGGTTGAAGCTTGCGGCGCAGACCTTCAACAAGGACGTGAAGCAGCTTTCCTGCTGCGCTGGATAAAAAAAGGAGGTTTTCAATGAGCGCCTACACCGTGTCCCGGCTGGCCCTTGATGCCGGGGTGAGCGTGCATATCGTGCGCGACTACCTGCTGCGCGGATTTCTGCGTCCGGTGGCGTGCACCCCGGGCGGCTATGGCCTGTTCGATGATGCCGCCTTGCAACGGCTGTGCTTCGTGCGGGCGGCCTTCGAGGCGGGCATCGGCCTGGACGCGCTGGCGCGGCTGTGCCGGGCGCTGGATGCTGCGGACGGCGATGAAGCGGCCGCGCAGCTTGCCGTTCTGCGCCAGTTCGTCGAGCGTCGGCGCGAAGCGTTGGCCGATCTGGAGGTGCAGTTGGCCACCATGCCGACCGAGCCGGCACAGCACGCGGAGAGTCTGCCATGAACAGCCCCGAGCGCTTGCCGTCCGAGACGCACAAACCGATCACCGGCTACCTGTGGGGCGCGCTGGCCGTGCTCACCTGTCCCTGCCATTTGCCGATTCTCGCCATTGTGCTGGCCGGCACGACGGCCGGCGCGTTCATCGGAGAGTACTGGGGTATCGCAGCCCTCACGCTGACCGGTTTGTTCGTCCTGTCTGTGACACGACTGCTGCGGGCCTTCAAAGATCGATCATGAGCGCTTCCCATTGAGACAAACCACGCTGTCGCTACGTTGCCTCATGCCGGCATCAAATTCGGCTGAGTAGCTTCTCGCCATCTGGACGTAGCTCACCCTTGGGTGAAACATGCCGATACAGGGTCTGCCGCGTGACGCCAAGTTCCTGGCACAGGTCGCCGACCTTGGTCTCTGGCTGACCCATTGCCGCCATCGCCAGCCGCAGCTTGGCGGCGGTCATCTTGAACGGCCGGCCGCCTTTCCGCCCGCGCGCGCGGGCCGAGGCTAGGCCGGCAATCGTGCGCTCCGCGATCAACTCGCGCTCGAACTCGGCCAGGGCGGCGAAGATGCCAAAGACCAGCTTGCCGGCGGCGGTCGTGGTGTCGATGGCCGCGCCGTGCCCGGTTAATACCTTCAAGCCGATGCCGCGCCCAGTCAGGTCGTGCACGGTGTTGATGAGATGTCGCAGGTCGCGTCCGAGCCGATCCAGTTTCCACACGACCAGTGTGTCGCCAGTTCGCAACGCCTTCAGGCAGCTCGTCAAGCCGGGCCGATCCTCGCGCATGCCGGATGCCTGGTCCTCGTAAAGATGTACTGGATCGACCCCGGCGGCAATCAGCGCGTCGCGCTGCAAATCGGTAGCCTGGGAGCCGTCCGCCTTCGATACCCGCATGTAGCCTATCAGCATGTCGTACCTGTCACATATACGTTCGATTATGTGACAGTGTGAGCCAGAAAGTTCTCGCCGTCAAAAACTGTCACTTAACCCGTCATTTAGTCTAAGACCTGCAAACGGCCATTCAGGCTCGTAATGTGACAAAAACTCCGGCGGGATGCCCTCCTTGGTGAACGTGGCGCGCAAACGTTCCAGGGATTCGGGGTCGCGTCGCCCGTAGGACGCCAGTGTGAACAGCAAGCGGGCCGTCTCCGGGTTGTGTCGCGCTTCAATGATGGCCTCATCGATGGCCTGGGCTGCTCGTTGCCAGTGGTTGATGGGTTCCGGCTTCGGCACCTTCGCCGGCAGGCCGTTGGTGAAACCAGTGTGCGGCTCCGTCTGAAACAGCGCGGCCTGTTCCCCGCGCGGGATCAGCGCCTTTGACTCGATCAGCGTGATGGCGGTGGCCGCCGCCTCCAGCATCTGCCACTGCACCGCCGGGGCCAGAATCTCGTAGGGACGCCACAGACTCTGCCCGGCGCGCAGCGGATGGCCGCAGCGCTCCCAGACATGGCGGATGCTCGCCGAGCAACTGCCGCAGTGCGAGAGCGGCGTGTTCAGCTCAGCAAGCAGGGTGCGCAGCAGCCGGAACCACAAGCCGGCGTGGACACGCCGACGCGGCAGCTCCACAAAACCCGTCGTCAGCGCCTGCCAGGTGCGCCGGTCCATGCAGGCGATTGCGTCATCGGCAGGGCGCGGCGCAGCATCGGCGATTTCCCACTGAAGATACCGGCCGGGCATGCCCCAGTAGGACTCCAGCCAGCAGCCATGCTGCGGGCAGCTCAGCATCAAGGGGAGCTGCCAGACGAGTAGCACAGCTTGATTCGTTGGATCGTTCAGACACTGCGGACACGCCCGGCGAATCGTCTGGCTCGGTAGCCAGGCACGCCAGCGAGTGATGGACCGCACCTTGCGGGTGCGCTTGGGCAGGAGCACCGCGCATTGGAATGTATAGGTTTCCAAGGCTGCTGGTACCGAATCGTCGAGACTGTCGAGCAGCCACGGCACCCAGCCTGCAAGACTCATGCTGCGCAACCGCTCCAGCTCGACGCCACTGCGCTGGCAGAGCGCCGTCAGCAACGACAAGGATGGTGCGGTATCCAGGTCATCAAGTTGGCTGTGACCAAGATCGTGGGCCAGCAGCTCGTGCACGTCCATCTGGTAGCAGGCGGCGACCCGGTTGAGCCATGAGGACAGGGCTTCGCCTTCCTTGGGTGCCGGATGCAGCGGCCAGCGCGGCGCGGACTTCACATCAGTTCCCGCTCGAACTGTCGCCGCCGCTCACTGGGGCCGATGTAGTCGGCCATGCTGAGCGTGCGGTGGTTGATCGCTTCCTCGCCACTCTCCACGGCGGCGACGGCCGCCGCCACCAGCAGATGTGCAAGCTCGCCGATGGTGCCTTCGCTCCGGGTGAGCAGGTAGCGGGCCATGTCCAGCGTGGCAATCGGGGATGGCCGCCGTAGCGGGAGTGACGCCGCGAAGCTGGCCAGCAGCGAGCAGCAGTCCTCATTGGCCTCCCACGGCGGCAGCAGCATCGGCTCGAAGCGGTTTTCCAACTGATCGTCCGAACGGATGGCCAGGTACGCCTCGCGCGTGCCGACCCCGACCAGGGGGATACGCAGCTCGTTGCCGAGGAAGCGCAGCAGGTTGAGGAACTCGCGCCGGTTAACGCTGTTGCCAGCCAGTACATTGTGCAGTTCGTCGATCACCAGCATGCGCACGCCGACCTTGCGCAGCAGGGCCAGCGCCAGTTGCTCCATTTCCGGCAGCCGTGGGCGCGGGCGCAGCGGCGCGCCCATCGCAGCCAGCAGCGCGACATAGAAGCGGATCACCGATGGCTCTGACGGCATCTGCACGACCAGCACCGGGATATGTTCTTGGTCAGCGTCGGTGCCGACCGGGTGCGCCCGCCGGAATTTCTCGACGATCATCGACTTGCCGTTGTTGGTGGGGCCGACCAGCAGCAGGTTTGGCATGCGTTGCTTGTTCGGCCACGCATACAGAGTTTCCAGCCGGTTCAGCGCCTCGACCGCGCGCGGGTAGCCGATCCAGCGGTCGGCGCGAATGCGCTGGATGCGCTCGTCTGCCGGCAGCCTGGCCAAACCCTGTGCCGCTGGCAGCAGGTGGGACAGGTCAATGACGGGATATTCGTCCACGGCTACCACTCCTCGATCTGATCGAACGGTTTGGCCGGCGGCAGGTTGTCTGCCTGCGGGTCAGCCATGTCCACATCCGGCGGTATGGGCTTGGCCGGTGGCTCCGACGTCTTGAGGTGCTGGCGGCGATCAGCGTCGCGCCGCGCCTTGCGCGTGGCCTTCTGGGCGGTGGTCACGATCTCGCGCATCTGCCCGATCATGCGGAACAGCGCCGACTCGTCCACCTGCTCGCGCCCGAGCTGACGCAATTTGGCCAGCGCCTGGCGTTGTTCCCAGAGGGTGACGGCCGGATGGGACAAGGTGCGGTAGTGGATCTCCAGATAGTGCTGACCTTCCGGTTCCAGTACCCAGATGCGGCTGATGTCGCGCGGATCGCGCCGGATCAGGAAGGCGGGCAAGCGCTCGCGCCGGGCAATCCACGGCTTGAGGGCGTCGGCGTAGTAGTGGATGTGGTCGATGACAAAGCCGGTGCGGGTCAGGGTGCGGCGGATCACCGGCAGGAAATCGACCAAAAACGCGGTGGGGCGGGTAACGACGGCCGGGACGCCAACGCGCTCCACGGCCTCGGCCCAGCGCGCGGCCGGCGGCTGGAGCAGGCCGTTGTGCACGGAGCCGTGATAGGTGCCTACCGCCAACGCGAGCCAGCGCTCCAGCTCGCGCAGCGTCAGGGTGGCCATCTTCTCGGAATCGTACTCGCCGCGCTGGCCGGGATTGGAGAAGGTCGTCCCCGGTAATTCGTCGTGGATCATCTGCATCGCCGTGCCGATGATCCGTTCCACGATGCCGCCGTAGTGCGGCTGGCCTGGTGGGCGATAGTCCAGCCGGATGCCATGCTGTTCGCAGCCACGGCGCAGCGCTTCGCTTTTGAACTCGGCCGCGTTGTCCAGATAGAGCAGCCTGGGCTTGCCGCTCATCGGCCAGTCCATTTCCACATTCAGCCCTTCCAGCCAGGGCCGCTTGTCGCAGGCGGCATGCGCGAGGCATAGGCCGACCGAGACGGCGGACGGCGCTTCCAGCGTGACCACCAGGCCGAGTACGCAGCGCGTGAACACGTCGATGGCGAGGGTCAAATATGGGCGGCCAATCGGTTGCCGGTCGCGCTCGTCGACCACGATCAGGTCGATGACGGTGTGGTCGATCTGCACCTGTTCCAGCGGCATGGTGACTTCGGGCGGAATGCCACCCGCGCCTTGCAAGGGACGGGCAGCGTCCTGCCCGCCCCGGCTGCGGGCTATTTTCGCCGGGTGTAGTCCGGCAATCCGCTGGGCCACGGTGTTGCGCGCCGGCACCGGCAGCTTCTGGGTTTTGCACGCCTGCGCGACTTCGCGGTGGAACGCCGCCAGGCTGCGTTTCTGCTTGGTCAGGAAGCGCTTTTGCAGCAGCTCGCGGATGATGCGCTCGACCGGTTCCGGCAAGCGCCCCTTGCCTTTGCCGCCGCCGGATCGGCCGGGCGTCAGGTCTGTTACCAGGCCAGTACCCTGCCGGGCGCGACGGATCAGGACATATACCTGTCGCCGGGACAGGCCCAGCGCTTGGGCTGCCTCATCGGCGGCTTCATGCCCGACCACCTCAAGCGCTGCCAGTGGCCCGATGATTTCCGTCCGGTGCCGGGCTTGCGCCCATGCCTCGTCGGGCAGGGTGGCCACGCCTTGCGCGGCAATCGGTGGAGTGTCTGATGTCATGCCCAAACCTCGCTTTGGTGCACACGAGTATTGAGCATAGTCGAGATTGGTGCAGACGACTCCTGATATTGGGCTGTCAGGAGCCGTATGCACACCAGGCGTTACATCCAGTCAGATGGTGCGGTCGTCTTCTGAAAACGACAGCCATTCCTGACATCCAGTTAGGGTATAGCTCAATATGACACATGGCTGCAAATCGCTAATTTACCAACTATAAAGAGCTATGCTCTCAAGAAGCGGTTGCGCTAACCGATACAGTATAAATTAGGCCCCAAGTATTATTTTATTTGCACAAAGGTAATGATTATGTTTTTCAATAAAAACAAACAACTGCTGGACACAGAAAATAAGCTCTCAGAACTACAGTGGCAGCTTGATTCAATAAATCGAAATGTCGCGGAAATCAGATTCAGGCCAGACGGGAGCGTAATCTATGCGAGCAATATCTTTCTAGAGATGCTTGGTTACAAACTCGAAGAAATAGCAGGGCAGCACCACAGAATTTTCTGCGAAAAGAATTATGCTAGCACAGCTGATTATTCGCGCTTCTGGCAGAAATTGGCTGACGGCCATCCTCTATCAGGTTTATTTAGGCGGCTGCGCAAAGACGGTAACTTAATATTGATTGAGGCTACTTATATTCCAGTTCAAAATCAAGATGGAAAAGTTATTGAAATCATTAAGATTGGCTCAGATGTCACTCAGAGAGAAAACGAGTTACTCTCACTAAGAGCCGTCCATGCAGCCATCTCCCGCTCGATGGCGGAGATCGAGTTCACACCTAACGGTGACATTCTGCATGCAAATGAGAATTTCCTCCGTGCTATGGGTTATCGCCTCAGCGATATCAAGGGTCGACACCACCGAATGTTCTGTTTCGATAATTTTTATCAAGAAAATACAAATTTTTGGCAGAGTTTAAAGGGAGGAACTTTTTTCAGCGGGCAATTTGAGCGCAAGACCGCATCGGGAGAGACCATCTATCTTGAGGCCACCTACAACCCCGTCGTTGATGAAGCCGGCCAGGTTGTGAAAGTGTTAAAATTTGCCACCGACGTCAGCTCGCAGAAGCATAAGGCTGATGAAATCCGTCAAGCCGCAGAGCTTTCCTTCACCACCGCCGAGGAGACATCTCAAATTTCCGTGCGGGGCATGGAGTCCCTTGCTAGTTCAATTGAATTATCTCAGAGCACACTTAATTTAATAAACGGTGCGGTTATTTTGATTACACAGCTAAATGCTCAGGCTAAAGATATCGAGAAAATTGTTACCACCATCCAAGGCGTGGCAGAACAAACTAACTTACTAGCACTTAACGCCGCAATTGAAGCTGCCCGAGCGGGTGAAATGGGCCGAGGCTTTGCTGTAGTAGCCGACGAGGTTCGTCAGTTGGCAGCTCGAACTAGCAGTGCCACCGTGGAAATCCAGAATGTGGTAACTGCTAACGGAAAGCTTACTCAGCAACTGAATATAGATATGAACAGCATCGCTAGAAGCGCCGAAGAAAACAACGATCAGATCGCAACTGTAACAACTATTATGCGTGAAATCAGTGACGGTGCAGACCATGTTGCCCGTACCGTATCGACGTTGTTCAAAGACAATAGCTAGTGTCCAGTTTTAGGAAAAATCAGGATCGGAACTTCGAGCCGCAGCGCTACAGAGCCAGAAGCCCAAACTTGGTGACGGCCATCGTGCTATGGAACACGATGTATCTGGAGCGCATCACTTGGGGCTGGTCGAGGCAAGTCGGTGGGCGGCGAGCTGCTGCAATACCTGTTGCCGCTGGGCTGGGAGCACATCAACCTGACTGGCGATTACGTCTGGCGGCAGAGCCGCAGGCTGGAGGTCGGGAAGTTCAGGCCGCTACGATTGCCCGGAAAACCTTAGCGTACGATTTTTTCCGAATTCTGCGGGCACCCCTCCTTCCCTTGTAAAATCCCGGTCGAGGGCGACGTAGAGTGCGGCGGCACCCGGCATCCCTTTCGGTTTTGAATTTCTTCATCGCTTGGGCGATTGGCCTGGTCGAACGAAAACGATCCATCGTTGTAGCGTTCGAGGTAGCCCCATGTGCAGTCTTTGTCACTTTGCCCAGGTTTGGGCGGTTGAGCCCACCACGGCTCGCGAGTCAGTAAATGCTTCATAGGCCACCTCCTTCGCTTTGGATCGTCACATGGTGAAGTTCGCCATAACCTGATTAGTTTGTTGGTCGACCAGGTCGATTGAGCCGCGCACGATCTGACCGACTGCGGTGTTGCCATCAGCTTCCGGGATGTACAGGTACAAGGTGCCTCGAAGGTCAAGGCTGCCTTTTGCCCGGGCTTCTTCGATGATCCGAGCTTGGGCAGAGTCATTGATTTGCAGGCTGCATGGGAACGCCGATGGCTTAACCTGCAGGTTCATTCCTTGAGCGTTGCGAACAGGATTCGCCCAGCAGTACTGCCCGTAGCTGGTGAGGGGGAACGAATGCGTATTGAAATCGTATGGACCGACAGAAACGTTCTGCATGCTCAACACGCTCGAGACCCCAAACCCGGAGATCGGCAGCGAGTAGTAATCATTGGCAGCATAGGATTTCAGCGAGGCCTCGAATGCCGGCCACTGGGCTGACTCGATGTCCTTGCGCTTGAAGGCGTCGCTGGTGGCCAGGTAGTCGGCGGAGAGGTAGCCCATCTTGTCCTCCGTCGTGGCCCCAGGCGCCTTAGCAAGCACCAGGAATGTGAGTGGCTTGCCGTTGTTACTCGCCAAGTCCTGGTACTGGTTCAGCGGTACAGAAGTGTCGATCACTTGTGCAGGCTTTTCCGGTGCCGCGGGCGGCGTCTGTGCGCTCTGGCTCTGCTTGGGTGTGGATACTGGTGCAGGTGCTTCCTTGTCATTGCATCCAGTCAGGAGCCCCATCACAACACATGCTGCAGCAGTCATTTTCAGGTTCATAAAGCATCAATTCCGTTGAATTTTTTGGTCAGCCGAACAAAGTGTGCATATCCGACTTCCAGGCCCCGAACTGGTTCGCCTTGATGCGTACCCCGATTTCATGCAGGTTCGGAACGCGAGTGACTAACTTAAACAGCAAGAGCGGGCTTTTATCGGGTACCAGCTCCCAGCTGGACACCTGATCAAAGTCAATCAAGGTCGAGCTGTTCAAGTTGACGTCTACATACAAGGCCTTCTTTGCAGCGGCATCAAAGCCGACGTATCGGTTGAACATCACCGAGACGGCTTCATGGCTCGGGTTGAAGCCCGTCAGCTTGACCTTCTCGACCATGCGATCGAGGCGCGATTTGAAATAACGTGGAGCCACCGAGAACAGCAGGTAGCCGAGCCCGAAATAGACCAGCGCGATGGCCATGATCCCTAGCGATACCTCTGTGTCCCTGGAAAAGTGGGCACAGGCGATCAGGAATACGGCAATCACTGGCAACAGACCGAGCCAATAAAAAGGACGAAGGACCCACCAGATAATGTTCATATTGATCCCCTCAAAAGTCCGTATGAGGTACACAATACGGAACTAGGTTGAGTTCATTCTACCATGACCCATTGACAGGTCAATGCTCAATTGATAAGGGGGCCGAAGGCCCCCGATTTGATCATCCCTTGATCCCATCTCCTCCTTTAGTGCGTCTGTTGTCGCCCCCAGCTCCCCCTTTGGGCGCCAAGTGCTCGAGGCGGCTACCGAAGATGTTCATCGCGTTGCGCATCCGTTCATTGTCCTCACGGCCCACCGATGCTGCGGCGTGACCACCGACCCAGTTAATGACCTGGTCGGGAACGATCAGGATCAGGTTGAAGCAGCTGTGGACCAAGGTCAAACACATGCTGCAGTAGATCGCCAAGTAGAAGATGATCGAGAACAATCCTGTCACAGAGTCGAACTGGGCGTTGGCCAAGGCGATCCCGAAGCACTGGTTGAGCAACGTGCCTCCTGCGATCAGCGCGGCCCCGCCCAAGAAGAATCCGACGACCATCAGTGCAGGGCGGATCATCACGTTCAGCAGGAAAATATAGCCATGGGAGGTTTTGTGGCCCATGCCCTCCCCTTCGCTACCCAAATGCGTAAAGGCCCACAGTGGCGCCGCAATGATTGCTTCGCCAACCACTACCAGCCAGTTGACCGCGGCCCCGAACCAGATGATGAATGGAACCATGGGGAGATATGTCGAGAGCGTACCGCCCAGGATGAACATCGCCAGGACGAGGCCAATGATGAATGGTGATACACCTTCAAGCACGCCGCTCAAAGCATCACCAACCGATGTCACGGCGTTTGCCACCTTGGCGAATACGCCGGCGACACTCCAGCCATCCTTGACCTTCTCGATGGCCTTCGCGGTCACATAGGCGCCCATGGCCGTCTCTGCCGCAACCATCGTGTAGTCGCCCAGGTTCTTCATCTTGATCAGGGGGTTGAGCTGACCCAGACCTTCGCCGCCGGCATTCACGTCGATCAGGTAGTTCACGATTCGCTGGCCAGGCGCAGCGAACATACTCCCGATGATGTTGCCCGCATCCGCGCCTACGACGCCTTTGGAGTAGTCGCCGGTAGCACTGGTGCCTGCTGTAGGGGTGTAGGAGGTTGTTTCCTGCTGGGCTTTGTAGGCCGCGTAGGCTTCGTCGTACACGGATACGACTGAGGGATCTCCGCTGGTCGACATACCGAACACAGTTGCTTTTGCGGCCATGGCGTCAGAAAGCTTGGTGTTCGCTTGAGCGAAAGTCTGATACCAGGCACCCAATACCCACCATCCCGATTTGCTGATGTTTGAGCTGAGTTCCTGAGCAAGTCGCTTGATGTCCCCTTGCTTAGTACCGGCGACCTTGTTCACCGAGTTTTCATAGGTCTGCGCTGCCATCTGGATGGCGTACTCACTGTCGGGCAGAGCCGTTTTAGACCCACTGGCTCGTTGGACAGAGGCATTCACAAACGATTGGGCCGACTGGCTCAGGGATGCCTGCATGGCCTTCAATGCATCCAGGTGCGCCTGCCTGATATCGGCGACATCGATCGTGCCGCTGATAATGTTCGTGGAGGCCGGCTGTGCTGTGAGGTCGCCACTGATGTCCGCTCCACCACAGACGAAGCTGTTGTTTTTGAGGATGAACCCTTTGTTAGTAGCGGTCTGTTGGATGTAGCCGCCCGGGATGACCAGGCCACCGCTCGCTTGGGCTTGAGCGATGCCGGCATTGATGCCGTGCAAGCAGAGGTTGGCTTCATACACACTGTGCGCCAGAGCGGCAGTAGAGGGCATGACTGGCTGCACGACCATCGATTGTCCATCTTCAAAACTGGAGATCGCAGCATCGACGCCGAGGTTGGCCACACCAACCCCCATTACTGACGCCGACCACAGCATCAACAGCTGCGAGAGCGACCAACCGTTGGCAGTAGGCACCAGCGACACGACACCCCACACAAGTCGCACAGGTCCCCACGACGAGGACTGCTGACGGTCGAAGATCGAGCCATCGTGGGCAGTGCGCGTCAGCTTGCGGAATACGATATAGCAAGCCCACATCGCACCCACGACAAGCAATGCGCTGTTAAATACCTGGAAGATATTCGCGAGGATGGTGTCGCCACTTCCGCCGGCCGAGGCCAACGGGTTGTTCACGACCTGGCCATAGATGGAGACAAGCGCTTCACGCGATTTATCGCCGCTGCGCTTGGCCGCTTCCGAGATTTCGCCCAGTGTGGTGCTGTCAGCCCAAGCCAAGGTGCTGCAGAGCATGGCAGCAATCACGGCAAATGCTTTGTGTTGAATTCTCATGGCCGGCCTCCTTTCCCGTGGCCGTATTCAGGATCGAGCAATTGCCGGAACCAGTTCCGGTTCTCCCGAATGAAGTCCTTCAAGCCACCTTTTTCCTCCTTTGAAAGGCGCTGCGTCTTGAGCTGCCATAGCCGCAGTTGGGCGCTCAGAGCCATTGCGAAGAGTAGAGGCATTGCCGTGGCGATCGAGAGCAAGCCCTGGACCACCCCTTTCGACGAGTCGAAATGGACTCCAAGCAAAATGCCGAGCACTGCGAAGAGTCCCAAGACCAAGGCTGCCAGCTGGCAGGCGCGCTTGCGAGACAGAAAGTAGCGATAGAGCTCAGGAATGGACATGGCTCCAGGCTTGCGATTTTTCATCGCCTCGCTGAATGACAGCTGCTCACTATCTGCCTTCTCACGACGGTCGCGCAGTGTTTCCTTGGCTTCGGCCGACAATTGCCGAATGACCTCTAAATGCTCCTTGGACCTGGAGACTTCATTTTTGGCCAGTCGATAAGTCTGACGCATGGCCCAGAACGGAATCACTAGGTGGAGCCCGATGGACAGCCCCCGACGGACCTTGGAAGACTGCAGCTTTTCCTCACTCATCAGTTGGCCCCCCCCATGCGACCGTTAACAGCCCGGTATTTTTCACCCAAGACAGGCTCGAATTCCTGCCGTGCAGAGCTGGCCAGAATCAGACCGTTGATGATGTTCCCGCGGGTCACATCGTTGCGCAGTTCGAGGAGCAACCAGTTGGTCTGCGTTTGGACGCGGATCTGCTCACGCACCAGGTTATCGCCTGTCATGTTCTGCAGATCAGCCTGATACTCTGTGTTCGCGTATCGACGCCCCACCTCGAAATACTCGAATTCGCGGGCCGACATGGTTCCCGTGCGCTTAGCTTCTGCCGAGGCAATCTTTTGGTAGTAAGACTCAGCCGATTTTGAGGATCGTGCCTCTTTAAGCAGATCTTTAGTTGAGTCCAGTGGTTGGCTTGCGGCGATCATTTGATCTTGAGGATCCGTCGCAGCGGAGATGATCGAGTTGTACTGGTTCATCAGGCCGATGTACTGGACACCAGCGTCAGATTCGGCCTGCCCCTTCTTGAGCTGGGGAGCCACTGAACGCCGGGCGGAGTTCTGCGTGTACATCCTGGCTGCGTCTGTTTGCGCCTGAGTAAAGGTGAGGTCCTGGTCCTTGCCATCCTTGCCGGCGCCGATAGTCAACGAGTCGAGGCGTTTGTCGGCCCCGGGCATGGTAGTCGAAACGGCTGGGCAAGCTGTTGCTCCACCATATGCAGCGTAATCATCGGTATCGCAATAGTCAGCATGGATGCTTGCCGAGCGCATGGCATCGATCGAGGGCGGCTGGGCTGGAGCAGTAAGAGCCTGGTTGATTTTAGTGCTGGCAGCTTTCCCCCCTCCACCTGTGCGGATAGAGGCTTTTACTGCTGCTACCCCCGCCCTGACTTCATTGAAACCGCCCGAACCGGATTCGCTGCAGATCGAGTTGGGCACGTAGTAGTTCTGGCGGGCATTCTCGTAGCGACGGCTACGCTCCTGATTCGCGTCAAACTCCCGTTGAACCCGAGCAGCAGTCTCAATGGTATTGGCAACCTTGCTTGCGCCTTGGGTAGTCGCGGTACCCACTTGGTAAAGCAGCTGGCTAACCGACAGGTTCATGGCGCTCACTGAGGCTGTTGTAGCGGCGATCGCCCCGGTCAACGTGACCGTTGAGGTTCCGATCGCGCCTACGACGCAGCCGTCGCAAAGCGCGTAGGCGGGGGTTGAAGCTGCGGAGCCGATCAGGAGAGCTACGGCCAGAGGAGTAATGCGGAATATGGTCTTCATGCGTGTTCTCCTCGGGGGCTTTGTTCGGCGTAATAAGCGGTAACCAGATCCTCTGCCAATTGCTTCACAACACTCAGCTTGGCGTTGGACGTGGACGCGTATTCGAGTGCTTCGATGTGTGACTTGGCAGTGCCAAGAGGGAAGCGTTTGGCAAGAACCTGGCGAGCAGCCATAGGACCGATCCGCTTGTACAACTCGGTTCGCAGCGCCGTATCCTGTTGGGTGGTGGACATTGCCCAGAGCTCAAGCGGGCCAGTTGTGTTGGTCAAAATCTGGGTGATCGTGCCTTGGTTCGTCTTGAACAGGGCGAGCATGTTCGCGCCATTGCGCCCTGGACCCGTGCACTGCAGGTGCAGTTGCTGGATCGTTTCGTGAGATACCTTGAAGGTTTCGCGCAGCACGTTTTCATCATCCACGTTGCCGCCTCGCAACACGTAGACCGAAGTGGCCGCGTTGAGCAGAGCAAGTGGGAAGTCGCGCAGGTACTGGGAAATAACCATGATACGGATACCCCATTTCCGGCCTTCACGACCGTCCTTCACCAGCGTTTGCACTGGGGTATCCATGCCCTCGGTGTTGTGCCATTCGTCATAGGCAATGGTCTTCTGCTGCGAAGCCACATCCTCAGCACGTTTAAGGTGGTAATCGAGGTACAGCGGCGGAGCTACGAGGCGGATGTCTTCCTCGCGCAAGAAGTAGTTCTTAGCCCCCAGGTGGCGGGCAAACATGTACATGCAGGACGTTTTGATCGAGCCCTCAGGTGTCTTCGATCCAATTACGTCATTGAGGTCCACCGAAATGACTCGTGTCGTCGAGTCGACTTCAAATCGTGTACGACCGGAAAAAACGGCGTAGGTCGTCGATGCCAATGTGAAGCAACGGCCCATGTATTTCAGCAGCGGTTCGCCGGCGGTGGTTTTGATTTCACCGAAGGTTTGACGCACGCCTTCGTTGTTCAACATGGCAGTGAAGTCCGGCAGTACAGGGGAAGCCTGGCGGTGTGCATAGGTCGCTTCACGCACATAGCCTGCAGCGAACAGCATGTCAGTCACTTCGTACCAGGTTGCAGCGCTCCACCACTTTTCATCATGCTCAGCGCTGATTCCCGACTCGGCTAGTACCTTGTCGACCGCAGGCACTACATCCGGCTCATAGTGATTCGCCCCCCGCCCCGCTTTGTCGTCATATACAAGGGTTATCAACATTTCGTTGACTGCGGCACAGTCGGATGGCGTGCGGGCTTTTGCCCCGCCTTGGCCATCAGTGGCGACGCTGGCACAGAGCAAGTTCAAGAAGTCGACGCAATATTCGCGCTCGCGGCGAGTGGGCTGACGCGCCCCAAGCTGGGGGTCGAACGGATTCGATGCGAAGTCGCGATTGTTCTGCAGTCTGAGGTACGCCGCCTCGGACTTCCGATGATCAGGAAGCGAATCCTGGATCATTTGAATCAGACCTGAGGAGGATGGCCCAACATCCACGATTGTTAGCAATGGGAGCTGAGTCGCACCTGGACGATGCAACGTCGCGTTGTGCATGCAGTTTGCGGCGACCGATTTACCCGAGCCAGGAATACCAGAGACAAGCTCAATCCACGTGTCCTGGATCGAGCTGCCGAGCCCAATCGGAAAAATCTTTCCGTCTGGAGTCCGAGTGATCCACGAACCGTTATCGGGCCACGGCGTCGCCGGCCGCTGCAAAGGCAACATTTTCATGGCCTCTTTCAACGGTGGTAGAAGACGGTTAGCAGTGTTTTTGGTGGTGAAGCCTGGGATCGAAGACGCGAGAGCGGCCATGGGGTCACCATGGGTTTTCTGTACCTGACAGGTGCCCCAGGACTGGATTGCCTTCTCCAGGCGTGAAAGCCGGGTTTCGAGATCTGTTTTGGTACTGCTCCAGGAAGAGGCCATCACTTTCATCGACATGACCGCCTGATCTTTCGATATGGCCTCTAAGTCCTTGAAAGAATCACGGATCGCCCTGTTATCAGGCAACACGCCGACAAAGCCGACCATCAATTTGCGCGCTCGCATCATTGAAAGGCCGCCAGGCGAGATATCGAAACGAATCCGCCACGGATCCTTTTTGCCCACTGCGTCGAACAGCTTTGCGAAGTGAACGACGTCTTGTGGGCCAAGCTCCATTGCAAGTGACCCGTGCCACAGGCTGTCGGTCTTGACGTAGTTACCCATGGGCTCAACGTCGTTGCTGCAGATTTGGTAGCTGAGGCGCGGGGGGACAAGCTCCGAATAGTCTTTGGCGTCAGTCGAGCCGCGAAGCATGAAGCGATCGCCGACGATCTGCGGTCGGAACTTCTGCGAAGTGCCTTCCCGATTCAACATGATCCTGATGCGCTTGATTGCCTCGTGGGCGCTCAAAGGCTTCATCATGATGCCTTTTTTGCCCTCGACCCCACATGAGATGAAGTCGTCCATGAGTCGGTCAATCATCGTGTCATGACGGTACTTGAGAGCAGCAAGGGCAAATGCGGGATTTTGCCCATAGGTGAGGCGGGGAAGCTTATGCTTCGAGGCTTTCTTAGCCAGCTCGCCGAGTTCGCGGTCCTGTTCTTCCTTGCTCAAGGACGTGAGGTGTGTGTAGACGACCAGCAGGTTTTGCTCCCACGCACAATGCGGAGCGTTTCGCTTCACTCGATCAAGAATGATGTCCTCGCTTTTAAGGCCGATGCGTCGTGCGGTATTCAGCAAGGGTTCGGCGAGGCGCATCAGTTCATCGGTAGCACGCTCAGGATCACGCTCGAAGCTGAACGTCAGGCTATGACCCTTTTCACGCATGTAGCCAGTCATGCGGATGCGCAGGGACTCCAGCATTTCTGAAAACTCAGCTTCAGAAAGCATCTGGTACGTGCCCTGCAGATCGAATACTGTCAGCAGCGAGTAGTCACTGTTGACCAAGGTGTAGGGATCCTTCAGATCCGGGGACTTCTCGATATCAGAATCGGTCAGCCCCACAGCAGTGGCCAGCTCGCAGTAACTGGTCATGTCCTTGTGAATGAAGTGTTTTGCGAGGTACTCCAAGGTACCTTCCAGTGCGTCTACGCACTTATCGAGAAGTCCCATGCTGCCTCCTTAGCTCGGCGCGTTCATCACATCGTGATGTACTTGGGGCCACGTAGACGAGGGAGCTGCGCCATACGCATCCTGTGTCCAACCCTTGACGACCTGGCTGAACTGAGCGGGATTAAAAATGACGCTCAACCCTTGGAAAACGAGGGAGTTAACATCGGCGTCGACCTTGCCTAGGCGAGTCATCGCCTCAGCGAAAATTTTGGGCGAGTGGGTGCCCCAGGCCTTTTCGGTGTATTCCCGATGGGAAGCCATCCAGTTGAGGATTTTCTTCGCGTCAGCCTTCGTTTGTTCGTCCCCGGTTTCCAAGGCGATCATGGTGGCTCGCTGCAGATGATTGGCATCCTGGGGAGACAAGCCTGGGAGGTAGGCGATGAAGGCTTGGCCGTCGTCGATTTCACCTAGGTGCTGCCACCCATGACACAGCGGATCTACAAGCCGGAGATTTTCCGGCCGCAGGTCCTGATGGTTATGGTTAATGTTGTGAACATGACCGCCACGAGCGTGTACACCGCAGAAATAGCACTGCCCCTGCGCCTGACGGGTAATGGTCGCCCGCATTTTGGCCGTCAGTTGCTCCGGGTTGGGCTCGATCGCGTTTGGAGTGGCATCCCCCCAAACCCTCGCTTTCGTGGCCATGGCCATCAGCGGCAGAACGGGTTTCTCGAAGTTTTGGCCAAGCCCCGATACCGGTACTGTCTGATCCTGTTTCACGTCGCTCATGCAGTCTCCAAGGCAGCCATGTTTCAGGCTGCCAAGTGGTCTTGATCAGTTAGGAACTTTGCCGAATTCGCTACCGCTGATACCCACTGTCTCGCCGGCAGTGGTCATCATGAAGCCAGTGCCGCCCAGCGCTGCCCCGGCGAGCATCGGGCCCCAGATCTGCTTGCCAGTAATACGCGAGTTCTCGTCGTTGGTTTTTTTCCACATGTTCATGCCGCCGAAAGCAGCGCCGGCGAACCCAAGCGCCAGAAAAATTGGACCAAGGCTTTCTTTGATGGAGTCGCCCTGTTCACTGCCCTTCTCAGCCATACCGGCGAGACCGTCGGCATAAGCGGTTTTGGTGACCAGCAACGTGGACATGGTGAGGCCAGCAGTCATGAACATGAGGCCCCGCTGCATGGGGTTGGCTTTGTATTCTTCAGCTTTGGTCAACAGGCGGATATGGCCACGACGCACAGCATCAACTGCAAACTCGATAGGGTTAAATTTCATGATGACGCTCCTTGTTTTGTTACCAGTAGAGTTGGAAGGTGGCCTGGAAGGCCTCGATCACCTTGTCGACATGTGTCAACGCAGCGCCGAAAATCATGTGGGTGAGGCCACGCCAAATGGCGTCGTCGCCCCCCTGTGAGCTTTCTCCCTCTAGTGCTGCTTTCTTCATCAGCAGCAGCCCTTTGAAGAAGAAGCAACCGCCTGCAAATGAAGCAAGGGTCAGCACCGCGTTTACAGCATCCTTAAACCTGCCAAAGCTATCGGCTCCGCTGTAGGAAATGGCCCCGTAGGTGGTAGAGCCGCTACCAAAGCTCGTCCAGGTTGTACTGATCATCCCGGACATGTTGAACAGAGCAGCGCCAATCACGAGCACCGCGAATGTGTTGCCGAGCGTGATTGGACGGTGGCCAGGTTCAATGGTGGCAAGCTGCATCCGACGCAGCACGGTCCCCGCGTAAACCATCCCGGCGAGAGCGCTCAAGGACCAGAGCAACCCCCACAGAACGGCGACCAATGAGTTGGCCGCCGAGATGATCATGCTTGCCAGATCCATATTCGGTTCCTTAGCGGATCACGCCACGAGAAGTGGTGACTCGACGCGCCACAGGGTCAATCCCCGTGATCTTCACGCCGTCTACGAGATCGCCCACCTGGACTACGAAAGTTGTTTCTCCATGCTGAATCCAGGCTTGGTCTGAATAAACGGTATTCAGGGTGTAGCCAGCCATTGCCGATGGTTGGCTCACCTGAGCTTGACGGCGTACAGCGGGCGAATGGACAACTTTCTTGCCCGCATCCGCTTTGTCCGATTCGAGAAGAGCGACCTTTGCCTCTAATTCGCTGATGGTTTTTTGCAGACCGACCACTACACCGCTCAGGCTCCCCACTTGCTCATTGAGGCCTTTCAGCTGTTCGGCAGATAGAGCGGACTGTTCCGGACTCGCTGCCGGTACCACTGCCTCTTGAGGCTCCGGTTCAGGGGCCGTCAAAACGTTGTTCACAGCGTCTTGTTGCACTGGAGTGGGCTGCTGTTGCGCGCTGGTTTGATGTTTCGGAAACAGCTTGGGCACCATCACGAAGAGGACTGCCAGCACTACCGCCAGTACCAAGAAATGCCAGCCCTCAATCCGGTTGACGAAATTGACGATGCGCTTCTTGTGGTCGCCCTGGATCGCGTTAGCCGGAGATGTTTTCTTGGACTGCTGCTCTTCGGCTTTCGGCGCCTCAACCGGTTTACCCGACTGAGCGCCAGTTTTGAAAATGTCCAACTCTTCCGCTGCTTGTGTAGTCATGTGAAAGTCCCCTGCCCTAACTCAGTAGCGAGCTGGATCGATGATGGTTGGCTGGCCCATGTACTGCTGGCCATATCCTGGCGAGACACCCTGGTACCCACCGAACCCGTTTGAGTTGGTTGCACCTGCGGCATTTGGTGAGAGGCGATACTGCTGCTGAGGCTGGCCACCTGGTTGGCCGAGGGTATTCAGCTCAGCTTTCTGGTTCGCCATCAGCGCGTCCTTTTCCAACTGGTCACTGACCAGCACTGGTCCAACGAATTGAACACCGATCGTGGAGTTGATTGGACGGATCACTTGTTTCTGCGGCATGTTGGCGGCGTCATTGGCCAGCACCTGCCCGGCCTGTTGGCCGATACCGCCGGCAAAGGTCCCTGCGACCGCTTTCCCACTAGGCGTCGTTGGATATGTCTGAATCACGGCGCCTTCGCTCGTGATGATGTTCTCCGAGGCGGAGCGCTCGTACAGCTGACCAGTTTTGCCGATCGCCAGAGCTAGGGCAGGGAGAATGATTCGGCTGAAGTACCGGTTGTTCACATCACCCGACAGCGCCGTACGCATGCTTTCAGGATCAACCGCTTTGGCAGTGATTTTGTAGCTGCGGCCCTTCCATTCCATGTAGGTAAAGGTCATATCAATGGTTTCGTTGAGACGCTTGTAGCCCATCGCGAACACCCTGGCGCCTGCGAGTCGGCCACCTGGGATCTCAGCTGTAACCATCGAGTTTTCGTCAGTGTCGAGCTCGGTTTTAAGCAGCGCAGGCGTGAGGAAGAAGCCGTCCACGACAACCTGGTCCTGTGCCTTGACTGCACGAGAGTTAGAAGATTGCGAAGTGCTCGAGGTGCCGGCAGCACCTCCTGTGCCAGTCAGGGACGCGGGTTTGATAGATCGCGAGTACGCCTGTTCCTGGGTCGTGGTGCCGGTCCCATGGGTTTTCACCGTCCAGCCGGTCATGAAGGCACCCACCTGATTCGCGACAAGCTTGTCCATTTCTTTGTTGCGCTCGACGGGCTGTTGGGGCTGTGCCGCGGCTTGGTAGTAATAGGTGACCTGAGGCTGTTGCTGCTGGCCCGAACCTGCCTTATCCGCAGTTTCCGCAGTTTCCGCAGGGTTCGCTTGGGCGGTTGACATGACGGACATGTAGGACTGCCCGTTGGACTCTGCCTGCTTGGCGTTGTTGTGGTTGTATTTCTCCAAGACCCGGCGATAGGCCTCACTCTCTTGAGTAGTGCCCCCCTTGCCATCACCGTTGATTACCCCGAGGTTGGAGCTGGTTTGATGGCGGCTATTGAGCCAGGTGTAACCGGCATAGCCGAGGGCTGCGACAGCAATTACTGCCGCGAGGATGGTTACCTTGGTCTGCCTTCCAATGTCAGCTTGAGTGCTCATGCGCTACCTCAGTAAATGTCGAGTTGGAGGGTGACTTTTTGACCCATCTGGGAGAGGGTGATGAAGGGAGTCACGGGTAAGCGGTACACGCGAGTACCGTCGCCGGCAGCGAGGGTGTTATCGAATGCAGTTTGAAAGTCCTGGCGAGTACGGACGTAGAGATTCCCGTCGTATTGCCAGATCTGGGTATGCGAAGGCACTGCGCCCTGCGCCTTCACCTGTTTGGCGTCTTTTGGTGGAATCCCATCCAGAAAGGCCTGCAGGAGATCGTCGTACAGGGCAATTTTCCCCGGGCCCATCACAGCCGCCTTGGCAAGCGGGCCACGGCCCGGAACACGCAGATCAAGCCGAGCGTCATACACCCGGGCTCGGTCCTTCTTCCCATCGGGCTCGCCACTCACGATTTTGACGATCACCGGCGTTGTAGCCCCTTCCAAGTACAGAGCCAGGCTGCCGGTCTCGTAGGCTGATGGAGTCGAGACCACCACTGTATGGGTTCCCTGCAGCCACTCCGCGCTATAAAGATCGGGGTTGGAGACACGAGGCGTAGCGGCCAGCGGCCACGGAGCTCCCGTTGAGTCCAGCACGATGAGGTTGGACAGCTCACCGGGAACCACGCGCAACACAGGCATCGACGCGCCAGGACTCAAATCAACCGATACGCTGGAAATACGGGGGATCCCCCGTACTGGCTGCCAGGCCTTCGCCTTTCGCGTGTTCTCCAATGCCTGACGCATTTGCTTGATTTGCTCAGGGGTAAATGGCTGAGCGACCTCCATCGCCTCGTCGAAATGATCATTTTCAGGCGGGTTCAGGGGAGGCAGTGGAGCTGTACCGTTTTGCTGTTGAGGGTCTCCAGCGGGTTGCCCTGCCACAGCGTAATTTGCTGGCCCGTAGTTGGTCTGTGGGAAAGCATTCTGCATCTGAGGATTCACTCCAGGCTGTGGAGCACCTGGCGCGGCGGGAAAGCCCGACTGTCTGCTAGGACCTTCAACCCGGACCCATTGCCCCCCGTTCGGCGCTTGAATGGGCTGCTGTTGGCCTTGCGTGGGTTGGCCTTGAGGTTGGGCTTGCGCACCATTGCCTTGTTGCTCTGCCTGAGCCGTGCCGATCGCTAGCGTCAAGACTGACGCGACGAAGACTGATTTCATCATCATGGGTTCCTCCTTACCGGGGCGTGGTGACAATGCCGTCCAGCCCTACGCCCACGATGGAATCCAGTGTGGGAATACGTGCGACAGGCACTTTGGCGATGAATCGCTTGGGTTGAAGGTCGGTGGTTTGGCCGACCAGCTTGATCTCGATCGGAACTTCGATATGGCGGACGAGAACACCGTCAACAATCTCGGATTTCACAAGCACGCCGGTTTCAGTGGTAACCGTCATATTCATGCGCTTGGATTTAACGAGGTCCAGGTAGCCTGCTGACTGCAGCTGCTCCAAATACTGAGCAAACCCGCGCTTGGTCCAATCGCCACGTACGTCTTCAAGCTGCTGCCTGTAGTCGGTGAAGTTGATCGTCATCGAGCGGTTCAGCGCATCCCGTGCGAACTGAATCGCCTCGGCGTCGGTGATGTACGGCTCTTCAAGAGGAACCAGCCTGACGATCCGGAGGCCGTCGGCAGCGAAGTACACGTAGTGGGGGTGCATCACAAACCAGCCGAACACGCAGTTCAGGCCAATCGAAATCGCCAGCCCCCAAGACAGGACCAGGTTTGATTTGACGATGCTGGACGTATGGCTGGCCAACTGCTTGCGATCTTCCAGATCACGTGCAACTGGATCGACTGCATCCTGGTTTTGATGCAGTTTTTCAGCGATTGCTATCAGCTCTTGTTCGTATGCTGCACGTCCGAGATCCTCCCTCGATCCAGGATGTTCTAGATGCGGCGCTGCTGCGTCCCTGATGTTGGTCATGTCTGGCCCTCCGTTTTCCGTATTATAACCATGATGCGGAATCGGTCAACACAAAAAAACTTTTGCCAGACCAGTAATAACTGGGTCTGCATGCTTTCCGGTTTTACGGCATATGTACAATACGAAATTGTCAGTAATGGCATTGTGATTTCATGATGACTCGTACTTCACCGATATTTTCTGGTATGGGTCGTATTTCACCGATAAAAAGTGCGCAGGATTTGGCCTTCACCCCCCCCAAAACAGGGGCTTGGAGGTCAAATTTCGGGTGATCAAATCCCGCCCTGGGACAGTGGCCTGCATTCGTACATCACCGATGCCAGTCGTATATCGCCGATGCTGTTTTTTTTTCACTTGCCGTGGCTCGTATATCGCCGATTTTTCGATTCGTACATCACCGACAGTTAGGTCGTATATCGCCGATGCGAAATTTCGTATTTCACCGACGTACGAAGTGTTCGAATCCCCCGACATACAAGGGCAGTCGCGGGGAGGGGGTTCGGGATCAATGCGGCTACCCGCTTAGGCAACGCAGCCCATTCTAATTAGAAAAACGGTTCTGAAATTTGGAGGGAACCCAGTAAATGCGCGGGTTTCAGCGGGTTGACGGGGCGAAACTGAGCCTCTAGCCTTCGCCAAAACTTGCTCAACGAATGCCACTTTTTAGGAAGGTTTTATCGAAAGGTCGAGCGATTAAATGAGGGATCCGGCCACCGTTGCCGGGCAAAAAAAAAGAGCCCACACATCTGGTCCTGGCAGATCGATGACGTGAGGGCCCCTTTCAGGTAATTCGAGTATGGACACCTGCACTCTGCTGCGCAATACGCGGCACGGGTTAATTCGCCCTGAATTTGTCAGCTTCTTCATTGAGGCCTGCTTGTGAACAACCTCATCACGGCAGCTTCGACGGCGCCTGCGCATCCGGGTTATTACCAGCCGGCGTCAGCGATGAGCCGTATCCTCGAAGAGGCCTCTTATCTCGCACGCTGCAGTGACAATAAAACGGCGATGAGAGTACGGCCGCGTGAATACGCGATCCGCTACCCCTACATGCAGGTGAATCGTCCTGGCCGTGTGTCATGGCTCGTTTTCGATCTCGACCATGCCAACTCCCTGATTTGGGAGGAGCATGGGCTTCCCCCCCCCAACTTCATTGTCCGTAATCGAAACTCAGGCAACTCGCACCTCTACTATGCGATTGCTCCGGTGTGTACCACCGAGCGAGCCCGTGAAAAGCCGATCCTGTACATGAAGGCTGTCTACGACAGCATGGCCGCACTGCTCAAGGCTGATCCCGATTACCACAGTGGTCCAGTTGCCAAGACACCAGGTCATCCATGGTGGATCACCACCGAGCTGCACAATCATGTCTACGACTTGGGCGAGCTGGCTGAAGAACTCGACTTGGCCAGGCCGATGCCTTTGTGGTCCAAAGGACCCGACATGGATGCAGTGTCCCACTCCAGGCATTGCACCTTGTTCGAACGTGTCCGTTTCTACGCATACAGCATCGTCAATGCTGAGCGAGCTGGTGGTTACTTCGAGTCGTTCTACTCTCGGGTCCTAGCGCAATGTCACAACGACAACCGTTTTCGCACGCGAGAGCGTTACAACGACCTGCCCTTGTCATCAGTGCACTCCACGGCTAAATCGATTGCCCGATGGACCTGGTCTCACTACCGCGGAAGTGGCGACTATCACCGTGGTGTGATGGAGCTTGATCGATCGCTGCCACTCGAGGAGCGCCAGAGCCTCGCCGCCAAGCGGACACATGCAGTCAGGCAAAACCAGACCGCAAACAAGATCCGTGGGGCTTGCCGGCAGTTGATCGCTAAAGGGGCTCATCTTACCTACACGGCTATCGCCCTGGCTGCGGGCGTCTCTCGCCAAACCGTGGCCAAGTACAAGGCGGTCATCACAGAAGCACAGTCGCCGTCGGTTGTTCCCCTTCGCCCTAAGCAGACACCCCTGACCACCCCAGCAGCACAACCGGGCGGTCCAAACCATGGGGCTGAGCCAATTAAAACTGGTGTAAAGAATGCTGTATATCAGGTACCTGCCCCTACCGGGGCTGCTTTGCTTCCGCCTTTGCCTGATTAGTCATTCAGATGGTGGGTGTGCATGGGGAGTGATTCGACACACTGTACCTCCAGCCTGCACAACATAACCTGCTCTCCTCCATGCCACGTTCATTCCATCCTTGGATATCTCTGCTTGGTGCGGTGCCGCTCTTGTTAATGGGCGTGCTCCTACGTGGAATCTGGTGCATTTCACCCTTACGAATCGCTCAGATTGCAGCGTAGAGCGCCCTCTTTATTTCTGGATGGCCTTTAAGCTGGCATATGTCAGGGCTTGCCAGGTTGCGGCCTCGATCCGGGAGAGCGCGAGTTATCGGAAACCTTGCATAATGTGTGGGTTCTTGAGCGGTTGATGATTGACCTGGCCAGCGTCGTGACGAATCCGATTCGAGTGGAAAAAAACCCAGAGGATTTCGAATCGGTCGTGACGGCAAGCTTCCAGTCATCTTCCAGGCCCAGGAGTGCCTTCACATGTACGACCGAATCATTCAACTGCTCATGCTGGCCGTTGCGACGACTAGCTTGATCATCACACTGCCCCGAGCTGGACCCGGAATTCACCTACCTGGGCTGATATCAACTGCGTTTGCACCAGGTCTCCGTAATGAAATCTATTTGCTTTGCGTACGTACGTACGTATGTTATTCTTTGTTCTGAAGCGTTCCTGCTTCCCCGGCGGCTACCGGGCTGAATTTTTCTAGGAGTGCAGAAGATGAATCCTGTGCAAATGGGCTTGAGCTTTGATGAAACCGTCGCTGAAGCTGCTTTCGGCGGTAGCGAGAGCTGGTGCTCGCCTGAATATACCCATGATGCCTATAAGGCGATGCTTGACACTGCAGCTGCTCGATTGCATGACGTACCCGCCGAAGTCCGACCGCTGTTCGAGCAGAGCATCGAATCTTGTCTTGAAGCATTGCTTCAGGAAAAGCGCTGCGGTACCGACACCGTTCAAGCTGGCTCGTTTTTGTGGCGATCGGCATTGCCTGTATCCATGGATCAATGGGCGGATTTGTCATTCCTTGCAGACGCTGGTGGCTTGAATGGTTGCTGTTTCAAGCAGCGCCGCGCACCGCGCTCGCAAACCTTGGGCCTCCATGTTCCTGGCGTCGGCTCAATAGTCGTGCAGGCCTGGCTGAAAAGCGCTGAACAGCGTTGCTGGTGTGAGTTCGTTCCGTGGGAGTCGAGTTTCTTTCGGGCCAGTCATCGTGACGTTGTCCACTTGCATAAGCTTGACTCTCACCGCTGGGATGGTGCTGTTTGCCCTGCAGCGTTCGCAGAGGCGGGCGACAAGGTCCCGACTGTTCCAACGGTGAAGGTTAATGGCCGACAATTTGTGATCATGGGCGCTTCATATTCCCGTGAGTTTCGGGATAGCCATGGTTGGACGTTCGTTCGGCATTGTGATTGGCCGATGCAGACCTACAGCCACGCGGAGCTGTGCAAATTGTGGGATGCAGGTGTCCTGGAGCGAGGCGATTGCCGCGGCTTGATGGCCAAGGTGCAGGGGGAGCTGTGTGTAATGGCTGAGATGGTCATGCTCTACGACGATAAAGTCTTGGCGTAAGCAGAGCGAAGCCCGGTCGGCGGCTACCGGTTCCGGGCTTCTACCAGAAATGAACTCGTCTAGGAGCGTCTGGGTTCGGACATGATAACGACTGCAACCAGCTACCTCAACCGACCCTATTACGCTAGATGGGAACGTGGTGCGCGTTTCTACGAGCTGCGGATCCTCGTCGATCTGATTGGTCACACCGTGGCAATGCGGAACTGGGGAATCTCTGGAGAGCACGGTGTCGGTGAAATACGAACCGTATTGGCCTCGGATGAGGCGTGCAAAAAACTGATTCACAGGGTCAATCGGCAGCTGCACAAGCGTCACTATCTACCTGTGTACAATGGCGGGAACACGTAATGATCGAGATGAAGATGGCCGATATGGCAACGGAAGATGATAAGCCTCTCAAGAGAGGTCGAAAAGCGAACGTAGTACCCTACGTCCAGACCGACATGTTCCAGGCGAACATTGTTGAGTGGCCAGTTAAGGATGACCTGGCCAGCATGGAATTTCCGCTTTTCAGCTTGTCGACCAAACCAGATACGAGCGTTCGTGAGTACAGCCAGCCCGGTACGAACAAGCGTGTACGCATCATCCCGCCAGTGATCGGTGCCGCCACCGTTTTCGACAAAGACCTATTGCTATTCCTCGGATCGCAGATCATCGAGGCACGTAAAGCAGGGATGCCAATTTCCAAGCGGGTTAAGTTCGACACATACGATTTTTTGACAGGTACATCCCGCGATCCTGGTGGAAACGCGTATTCGAACGTCCTGGACATGCTTCGGCGATTAAAAGGGACTCAGCTCGAAACCAATATCGTTACTGGTGGTCAAGAGCAGACCAAGGGATTTGGCTGGATCGAGGACTACACCGTCACCAAGACCGCATCCAATGGCAAAGGCGTGTTGGAATGCGAAGTCGTGCTGTCAGAGTGGATCTACAACGCCTTCTTGCATTTTGAAGTGATGAGCATTGATCGGCGCTACTTTGGGCTGCGGATGCCTCTTGAACGGCGGTTGTATGAACTCGCTCGTAAGCACTTGGGTAGCAAGATGATTTGGGCTGCGGACATTGTTGCGCTGCAGCAAAAATGTGGCTCAAAACAGAGCCTCACCCATTACAGAGCGGAGATCCGCAAGATCATTCAGCGTGACCTGTTGCCGGACTATCACATGGGGTTGGATACCAGTGTGAAGCCTCATCGAATCGTGTTCTACACGCGCGATGAGCAATCGCTCCTCGAGGAGCTGGCTGCCAAAGGGGAATTGGATTGGTTCGCTGCGCTCGAAAAGCGAGACATGGATAGTTGAATGCCGCCGGCGCGATCAAGGATTTGAGCACCACGGTCATTTTATGGGGGAATGTAAAGATCAGGCCATTCGTGAATTAGCTGACTGCAGCACGGAAGCTATGCGGCGGCGCAGGCTCAAGATTGGCCAAGATCGATTTGCCCTGGCCGAGCCCACCTCCCCTGCTCTTCTCAAGCATCAACATCTTCTAGGCAATCGCCTTGTGGCTGAAATTACCGATCCACCTGGCTGCTCTGATGAGTGGGCTTGGCAGCGGCGGCTGCAGCTGAACGCCTCAGCAAAAAGTAACACCCGAGAAAAACTAGCCGAGTCGTCGTATATCGCCGATAAATAGTTTTGCGTACGTACGTACATGCGTATAGTGTGTGTAAGGAAACCCACCGAGTTGTGCCTGGCGGCTACCAGGCTAACCAAGCGTCTAGGAGCAATATTATGAAGCGCATTTTGTTATGGTCCGTTGATCGCGACGATACCCTCCACATCGATGATGAAATCGAAAAACTGGAAGAAGCCCATTCAGTAATGATCTCCGCGAATCGTGCCCTAGTAGAGGGCGATGATTTGAGCCTTACTCGTTTGGGTTTCGATAGTGACCACATCGACGATTTGAAAGTACGTTATTCCGAGGGTAAACCAGGCTTTCCTGCCTATGTCTTGCGCAACCTCCAGGACACCATCCAACAGCTGTCCGACTTGAAGCGTGGCGCCAATGACGGCCGCGGAGCGAGGCTGGTTGAGCAGCAGTAAGGGGCTTAAATGATGCGTACGCATTGTACGTGCGTACGTATCAATAAATAAGCAAACGGTTTATCATTGTCGCGACTTCAATCCATATGGGGGCCTGTTCATGGCATCACGTAAAGATGCTCCGCCAGCACCTTCGCAACCCAAGCGGAGCGCCAAAACGATCACCATGCGCGACGACTACCATGAGCGCCTTCGCAAGCAGGCATTCGAACAAAACACTGCTATGTCGTTCCTGATCGAGCAGGCACTTGAGAAGATGTGGGGCATCGAGCCAACTCCGCCCACGAAGTAACCTCTTAAAGCGGGTTCGCAACGAGCCCTGCTTATTGCCCCTTTGCCACAAATCCCCTTCCCCTCCCCTTTCAGATGCTCTCAGCCTTCGCTTGCTGCGGCGTAGGCGCCTGCACGAGTGCTAGGGCTGCTCATATCGTTGCTACTAGCAACACAAACGGCCTTAGGGTTCAGGTATTTTGACAAAAAAATGCAAATAACCTGAATTCCACGGTTTACAACCGGAATTCAGGATTTATACTGAATCCAACAGCAGAACGGAGAAGTGCTATGAACTCGAATGTAGAATTGGTCGAAGATGTTGAAACCTACGTGGATTTCAATGAGTTGTTTTTCACGCCCCGTTTCGCCGCGGACTGCTTTGGCCTTACGACTCGGCGCCTGAAAGACATTGAAGAATCGAACAATATCGAGATCCGTCGTGTGCCGCGCGGAACCGTGACCTCTCGGGTTTATACGCCATCGGACCTTTTCGATTTGGCAGCACTTCGCCGTGAACTTGGTCACTTGAAAGGCTTGGCGCGCCAGGTGGTCATGTCCACCTACATCTCGAAGGGTGGCACCAACAAGACCACCACAGCGGTCGGCCAGGCTATTACCTGTTCTCTCGCCGGATTGCGCGTACTTTTGGTCGACAATGATCCCCAGGGTGATACGTCGAGCATGCTCGGCTACGACCCGGACGCTACTCCAGAAGATCTGCAGGAGCTTGGAATCCCTGCTGACCGCATCGTTGATGGTCACCTCGGCCACTTGATCAGCCCAATGCTTCGCATGCGTTCGTTTCAACCCAAAACGCTTGATGAAGTCATCAAGAAACCCTTTGGTGAAAATGGCCCCCACCTGATCCCAGCCGACGCATCGCTAGAAGACTTGGGCGTGGCTTTGGACGCAGCCAATAATTCGGATATGTGGTACGCGAAGTGGGTTGAAGATGGTAATGCAGGCAAGATTTCAGGCTGCGACCTATCGCAATACGACGTCATTATTTTCGATAACGCCCCCGCAGGCTCGCGCCTGACCAAGAACTCGGTAGCGGCAAGCGATCTGCTCATGAGCCCAGTTCGAATGGACAAATTCTCCTTCAAGGCGATCTTGCGACTGCATGACTGGTGCGCGGGTTTCGCACGCGAATACGGTTTCGCACCTGAACTGGTAGCTGTGCCGACCATGTTTGCAAAGGGGCGTCCTCGGATGTTGAACAACCTGTACAGGCTGAACCAGCTTTTCCCAGGTCGCGTGACAGACGAAAAGATTTATCACTCTGCAGACTATGTGAACTCCCTTGATGACGGTGTTCCCCTGATGTTCTGGAAAGGTGCTAACCGGGACACCATCGAGAACGCTCGTGCAGTGCATGCCGAGGTTTTGGAGAAAATCCGCCATGTTGCGGCCCAGCCCCAGGAGTGAGTGTTGCTAATAGCAACAGGGTTCATATTTTCAATAATGTTGCTACTAGCAACACGCAACGGTTTTGTTGCTAGTAGCAACAGCAGATTGGAGTGTTGCTAGTAGCAACACAGGAGGGTGATTAATGAAATCCACCGACTACCCAGGCAAGCCAAGCACGGCAATGGCATCACTGCGCAAGCCAACGGAAATGCCTCCAACCACAGGTAGCCGTGGCAGCAGGGCGGCGATGCTCCAGCAGGCCATGGGATCTGAGCAAGAGGCTGATAACAAGCAACTCATTGCTCAAGTCGCTCAAGACGGTCAATTCATACTCAAGGACGAATGGCTCGAGGAGGTCTTGATTGAGCTGATCGATCCCTCTCCGTATCAGCCACGGATGTTCTTCGATCAAGCAAAGCTTGAAGAGCTCGCTGGCTCGATTGACTCTGTGGGACTGGGTAAACCGATTACGATCCGGCCTGTAGGGGAGCGCTTCGAGCTTATCGGCGGTGAATGCCGGTGGCGGGCTCACAAAATGCTGGGTCGCGACAAAATTATGGCTCATGTAAAGCCAATGTCAGACGACATGGCGATGCTTTTGGCAATCACCGACAACCTCCAAAATGAGCTAACGGATTACGAAAAAGCTGTGAGTTATCAGCGATATATGCTGAAAGGCGCTGATAAAAGCCAGAGGGCATTGGCTCGACGCCTTGGTGTAGATCACACAGTCGTGAACCGCTGCCTTGACCTAATTCAGTTGCCCGAACAGATCAAGGAAATTCTGAACACCAAACCCCACTTGATTACAGCGAACTATGCGAAAAAATTTGTTGAGCATTCAAAGGCGGATATGAACATCGTCCATCGCATTGTGATTCAAATGGCCGATAAGGGGACTGGCCAAGAGGCCGCGCTTCGCATGATTGGGCAGAAGCTTGCTGCTTGTAGCGGTCCTAAGCCCATGATGACAGAACCTCGGAAGCTGCAAGGGGTTGGCTCAGTTCGTTTGAATGGGCGCAAGCTGGAATTCAAAATTGATAAGGAAGTGGACCCTCAGAAAATCATGGATAAGCTCGCAGCTTTCCTTGATTCGATTGATGCCTCTGAATTTGCGACACAGGGCACGCGAAATTGAGCATGGCCAAGCCCGCCCCGATCGGGGTGGGTTCAATCAGCTAACGGAGCGAAACGCATGGGAATGCCTAGTGAACCACATCACGTCAGGTACGTTCTGAGCCTGGCTAGGCAATGCCCGTTTCCAGACTGGCTCTTGCTAGAGCTGCCAAGCGGCGGGTGGGGTGCATTCTGGCAAGCAGGGCTTGATGGAACATGGGCGACCGCTGTGTGGGAGGGGGATTTTACCGCCTGCTCGTTGGTGCATGCTGATAGACAAGTGGTGCTTAGCCACATGGAAAAGTACCAGACAAAGTAACCCGGGCCAGCGTGGCACACACGCATCAATATCGTTGAATGCGTACGTACGTACGCATATAATGTTCTTGTGTTAGACATCCTGCAGGGGAGGCGGCTACCTCCCCTATAGGCCCACCAGTCTAGGAGCAAGAGCATGAATGGTTTTTCTCCCGTCCGATCCTACCCAAGCAGTGCCCCAGAGCATCAGCGCTCACTTACACCAATTCCAGTGAGCCAATTTGTTACCCCATATGCTTCAGTTCCCCAGCAAATGTCGGAGGAGGGCGTTCATCGCGTATTCACAGCCCCTTTGGCAAGTGAGGTTATCCGACTCAGCGCCAAGGCTCGAACTCACGGCATGTTGTCCCTAGACGATGCTGCTGATGTCATCAGCACCTGGAAACAAAAGGCCGTGTCTCAAGGTTCGACGGGCGATAACAGCGATAAAGTTGTGCTGTCGCTGTTTGATAAGAGCGGGCAATGGTCGGACCCTTGGGTTGAGGCCGGCTACCAAGTATACCGGTTTGATATTCAAGACAACCCAGAGCTGGGTGACGTCAGCAAATTCGACGTTGATTTCTTCATGGAGTACTTCGGTGACTTCGAAGGGGCAGAGGTGTACGCGATCATCGCAGCTTGTCCTTGCACTGATTTTGCTAACTCAGGGGCAAAGCACTTTGCAGCCAAGGATCTCGATGGGCGCACTGCGGCGTCAATCGAGCTGGTTCATCAGACTCTCCGACTGGTCGAGTATTATCGGCCGTCGATCTGGGCGATTGAAAATCCAGTAGGTCGAATTGAGAAGCTAGCTGGTCTGCCACCATGGCGCCTGAGCTTCAACCCCTGCGATCTTGGCGAACCTTACACGAAGAAAACCCTAATCTGGGGCCGCTTCAACGCAGACTTGCCCGTTGCACCGGTCTATCCCACCGAGGGCTCAAAAATGCACACGCAGTACGGAGGGAGCAGCCTGGCCACGAAGAATGCTCGGAGCGTGACACCAGAAGGATTTGCTTACGCCTTTTTCATGGCCAACAACGCTTATCACCATCCAGCCTTGGAAATCACCGGGAAATATGACCGCATCGATCCTCGGCTCCTATTGCTGGCTATTGAGAACGGTCTGAGACTTCAGGATCTCTCCAACCTTTTGGACGATGCCTACTACGACTGCGATGACGATGCCGTGACCAAGCTGTTGAGTGACCTTCTGGGCGAAAAGTCCTTTTCGGTGATCGAGTCCACCGGGCAATTGGCAATGCTGATCTAGGTCGAATGTTGCTAGTAGCAACAGCCGGAATGGCTGTTTAACAGAGGGCGAAAGGGTAGGGCACAGGCCTTATCTTGTATGTTATATTCCGTATTAAGTCCATTATACGGAATTTGCAATATGTCACTTGAATCCTTCAACCACGACGAATTGCTCCAGGAAGTGAAATTGATCCTGGATGGCTCTCATCCCACCTACAAAGGCAGAGATGGTGCCGGCCGGTTCCTGCGGCGCGTAGGCCGAGACTTCAACTCGGAAGAGTTTGCCAAAGACCTCGACCAGCACCGGGATGATTACGCCAAGAGTTTCGGACTGCACACCCCCCAAATCGAATGGATCGCGCAACAGGTGAGGGCTGGGTGTGAAACCCCGGATCGTCCTCGCCGGCGTATGCGCTGAGATGGACTTTGCAACCATTCCGAAACCCATGAAGGAGGTGCATCGTGCTTCTACCTTTTGAGCTTGACCCGCAGATCATTCATCACATCATCTACAGCCAGGCCGGTTCCATCGGCAAGGCAGTGATCAAGTTGATCATGAACTCGGTTGACGCAAAGGCCACCACGGTGAGGCTCACCATGACCAAGGCTGGATTCGATTGCGTCGCCGACGGTACCGGTTTTGCGAGCCGTGAGGATGTTGTGCGCTACTTCGGCCGATTCGGCACGCCGCATCAAGAAGGCGATGCGACTTACGGGCGGTTCCGTTTGGGGCGCGGCCAAATCATGGCACATGCCAGGACTGAGTGGGTATCCAATCGCTGGTCAATGCAGGTTGATGCTCGGGTCATGGGGTACAGCTATGAGCTTGAGGATCTCCAGGAACCGTCCAACGGGTGCAGTATCACCGGCACCTGGTACGAAGCCCTCAACGACCTTGAGCTGATGTCTGCGGTGCAGGAGATACGCGATTTGGTTCGTTACACGCCCGTTAGCGTTGAGCTGAACGGGCGTGTCATTACGCGCAATCCGGCCAATGAAAAATGGGATTTTGAGGACGACTGGGCTTACTACCGGGCCAAAGAAGAAGGCCCCGTCTCGATCTACAACCAAGGTGTACTGATTCGACATGATTCCTCTCATGTCTGGGGAGCTGGAGGCCTGATCGTCTCGAAGAAGGCGATCAAACTCAACGTATCCCGCACAGAAATCCTGCGCAAAAACCTGCCCCGTATGGAAACCGATCGCCAAAGAGTTCAGGCGCCTGGCCGAGGCTGTATCGGCAAAGCTGGGGGACCACCGCAAGACTGAAGCCCGTCGAGAAAAATCGGCGCGATCGTTACTCAGCGGTGACGAGAATATCTGTGAAGTATTTGCAAAGGAGGAGGTGATCACACTGCTCCCTGGCAAGCGGCACATCACGCTGATGGAGTTCCGACTCAAGGCATTCAACTGGCACAAGGGAACAGCCTACAGAGCTTATCCGTTGTCAGTGGATCGTATACCAATCCACTCTTCAACTGCGACGCTTGCTCAGTCACTTGCAGGAGCGGACCGATTAACTCAAACGACCTTGAACTGTTCCATCAGTCCCTGCTGATGGCTGGCCAAGCGGTTCAGCGACTGACTGACCTGTGCCGATTCCGCCGCTTGGCCTGAAAGTGATTCTGTAACGTCGCGGATCGCCGCCACATTGTGGTTGATCTCCTCAGCCACCGCGCTCTGTTCCTCGGCGGCACTGGCAATCTGCAGGTTCATGTCAGTGATGATCGACACAGAGTCGCCGATCCGGCGCAAGACGGCCACCGCCTGCTCGACCTGCTCCACGCTGCCCTGGGCCTGCTGGTAACTGCTGTTTATGGACTCGACGACATCACGGGTGCCGGCCTGCAGTCCCTCGATGACCTGACGGATTTCCTCCACCGAGTCCTGAGTCCGCTTGGCAAGGTTGCGCACCTCGTCGGCCACTACCGCAAAGCCACGCCCGGCTTCTCCGGCCCGGGCCGCCTCAATGGCGGCATTTAGTGCAAGTAGGTTAGTCTGTTCGGCAATACTACGGATCACTTCCAGCACCAGACCGATCTGGTCGCTATTGCCCGCCAGACCCTCGACTTGGCTCATGACGCTACTCATGTCGCGGGCGAGAGCTTCGATGGCAGTGGTGGTACGGCCGATCGCGCTAAGGCCTTCACGGGTAGCCTGGTCAGCGCCGCGGGCAGCATCCGCAGCCAGCGCCGCGCTGCGCGCGACATCCTGGGCAGTGGCGCTCATCTCGTTAGATGCTGTGGCTACCTGGTCCACTTCGCGGTACTGCTGCTGCATGCCAGCGCTGGTCTGGCTTGCAATGGCGGCGGACTGGTCGGCGGTGTTGCGAGCGTCATGCACCGAACGCTTAACGTCAGCGATCACCGGTTGCAGTTTGTCGAGGAAGCGATTGAACCAGCCGGCCAGCTCGCCGAGTTCGTCTTTGCGCGCATAGTGTAAGCGACGGGTTAGGTCGCCCTCGCCGCTGGCGATATCCTGGAGCATATACGCCACACCGAGGATCGGCCGGGTAACCCCCCGCGCTGTTAACCACATAAGCAACAAGCCGACGATAGCTGCGGCCAACCCTAACACCAGTTCCAACCAAGTCCCGTGTGCGTTGCGTTGGTCTAGGTCTTTTTGCAGAGCCAACGCCGGCGCAAGCAAGGTGCCCATCGGCACGTCCAGCAGCACGGCCCACGGCCGCGCGCCCGGTATCGGTTGCAGCAGCGACAGTACCTGTAAGTGGCCGCCGGTCTGTTGCTCGTGCGGTTGGCCTTGGCGTTGCAGGTCCAGTAGTCCTTTCTCTTCCCCCGGATAGGCCTTGGCCAGTGTCAGGCCGAGAAGCCTGGAATCACTGCTGTGGCCCGCTAAGAGGCCTGCTGGGCTGATGATGCTGATGGCGCCCTTGCCATGATAAAGACCCATGCTGCCGTCGGAGGCCAGTTGCTGCAAGTTGCTTAGACTTATGTCCATGCCAACTACCGCTAACATTCTGCCGTTTTCGACAACTGGGAATGTCAGGGTCGTTATGAGAGTCTTCTGACCCGAAGTGTCATCAAAATACGGTTCCAGCAAGCAGGGTTGCAGAGACTGCCTAGAACAGTTGAACCAAGTATTGGAGGGGCTGCCGTCAAGCATGGGCGTGACGTCGCGGATCATGTCCTCGGTCACTGCAAGGCTACTGAGTTGCCCGCCGCGCTGCGCCCAGTAGGTGGCGAAGCGGCCCTTTTCATTACTGCCAGTACCGTTACGGCCAACAAAAATTGCATCGTCGCCCGCCAGCGCATCAGGCTCGAACACCAGGTAGAGGCTGAGTAATTGCGGATTGGCCTGAAGTACCGCCTTCACCTGTTGGTTCAGCTCGTCACGAAGCACCTTACTTTCGATTCGCAGCTTTTGCGCTTGAAGACGTTGTAGCAGTACATAACGGGAGAAGTTTAGGCCGTTTTGGTAAGACGCCATCAAATAACTTTGTATCGTCAGTGCCTGGACTTTTCCCTCTCCCTTCAGGCGCTCCCGTGCCGAGGCTTCAAGCATTTGCGCGTTGGTAGCTTTGACTAGCGTGGTCCCTGCGTCCATGCGGTACAGCGAGATACTTATAAGTGTGGCGACAATGGCCAGAAGACACAGTCCGGCCAGCAAGGTGATCTTCCATTGAATGGAAATTCGGTTAACACTCATGGGATTAGATCCTGTTGAGCCAAACTGATGTTGAGCCGTTACGAGCGAGACCGGGTGTTAGCACAACACAAAGATCTCAAGTCAGTGCAGTTTATGCTAATCAGTGCAAAACTATTTCGCTGCCCGAGCTGGTGATTAAGGATCGTGCGAGAAGTCAATAAGTCCGAAAATATAACTAAGCGCTAGCACTCATATCAATTAACCGCCTTAGCAGGGCGCTAGAATTTTGAGGGCGGCATCAAGGCGCATCAAAGCTTTTATCAAATGATTGCTAGAGTGAATATAGTGTCCAGGGTCACTAAAGACAGATCACTCTTCAAGTTGATTTTGCAAAAAAATTTAATTGCTAGGAAGAATCTCTGGCTAAGAGTGTTTCATTATTTAAGTGAAACTGGGCAAGGTAAGCTATGGGCAGCATACCTTGCCCTGCTTAGTTAAGCGCGCTTGCGCTCGGCCGGGGATTTCACATTGAGTAGGCGAGCGTACAGGTCTTTACAATCATCTAGTTCGGGCACCAGCTCGATCTCGCTACCAAAATTCCCTTGTTTCGCGATATTCAGGATATAACGGAGTGCAGAGTAGTCTTCGAGCGCGAAGCCTACAGAGTCAAACAGCGTCACTTCCTCTTCATGCTCACGGCCGGACGCCTGGCCATTCACTACTTGCCAGAACTCAATTACCGGTGAGTCGGCAGGCATCTGCTGAATTTCACCTTCGATACGACTCTGTGGTTCGTACTCGACTACTACCCGACTACGCTCGACAATATCACGATGCAGTTCAGTCTTGCCTGGGCAATCTCCACCTACCGCATTCAGGTGGACGCCAGGTTCGATCATTTCAGGAGTCAGGATCGTGGCGTATGCTTTATCGGCAGTGACTGTCGTGATGATATCCGCACCTCGCACAGCTTCGGCAGCAGAAGTAGAGATCACCACTTTCAGTGCTGGGTAGCCTTTCAAGTTTTTCGCCAGTTTTTCGCTAGCGTTAGCGTCTATGTCAAACAGACGTACCTCATCAATCCCCACCATTGTATGGAATGCAATCGCCTGGAACTCGCTCTGCGAGCCATTACCGATCAATGCCATAACCCGGGATCTAGGGCGGGCCATATAACGGGCGACCAAGGCAGAGGTCGCTGCAGTCCGAATCGCTGTGATCAGGGTCATTTCGCTCAGCAGTACTGGCTTACCAGTATCTACATCGCCTAATGCACCGAATGCCATTACGGTCAGCATGTTATTGAAGGTGTTTTTTGGATGTCCGTTCACATATTTGAAGGCATACAGCGAAGCATCCGAGACAGGCATCAACTCAATAACGCCGTTCTCAGAGTGGTTGGCTAGACGGGCACACTTATCGAAGTCGCTCCAGCGGGCATAGTCTTCGCGGATGCACTCAGCCATTTCGGCAAGACACACTGCGAGGCCTTTGTTGGCCACCAATTGGCTCAGGTCATTTACATCAAGATAACGAGTCATCGTTTATTTCTCCGGCTTTAAGTTTAGTAGGTGCCTATGGATGAGAGCTATGAGCCCTCATCCATTTAAAACATCAACACCAGTGAAAAGCTGGCGGGCATTAGCCACCTAAAATCTTCAAATATCTTTCGAGAGTACCAAACTGTCACCTCGACGATTTAAGAAATACAAGTACGCGAGACCTATCGCGACCCAAGCACAGCCCAACTCTTGAGCCTCAAGCCCCATATTCATCATGATGGCTGCGGTAATCGCGAAGCCGAGAAGAGGGAATACCAAATGAGCCAGGAATTTTCCTGATTTCTGACGGCGCCAGTGATAGTTAATCACAGTCAAATGCAGAATTAGAAATCCGCTCAGGGCTCCGAAGTTGACAAGCGATGTAAGCGTGTCGACGGCGTCGATAAACAGATAGCAAATCAGTACCGAGAGCACGGCTACCAAATAGATGCTCAGATGGGGTGTACTAAATTTTGGATGAACCTTGGCAAGAAACTGAGGCAATTTGCGATCTCGCGCCATACCGAACAGCAGGCGCGATACGGCCGCTTGCGAAGTGATCGATACAGCAACGCCCCAAGCCAGCGCGGTGGCTATTGCGGTTAGTGAAGCGAGCCAATCTCCGCTAGCAACGGCTGCGATCTCATAGAACGCTGTATCTGCGGAGGTGAAGCCCATGCCAGCAGCGAGGTCGGTTGCCAACCATGTTTGTGCAACAAAGATCCCTCCCATAATGAGGAGGCTGATCAGTGCAGCTCGACCTATGCTCTTTCCTGCATCACCTTTAGTTTCTTCAGCCAAGGTGGAAATAGCGTCAAAACCTAAAAATGACAGGACGGCAATTGATACAGCTTGCATCAGCAGCGAGAAGTTGAAATTTGTTGCATTATAAAGAGGCGAAAGCGTCAACTGCCCATTGCCCGCACCACTGTGCAATGCTTTCCATGCACACGCGAGAAAAATCCCCAGCACAATCAATTGCGCAACGAGGAACAAGATATTCATACGCGCTGTAAAGGTTATCCCACGAAGGTTTACCAGTGTGGCGCTAACCATGAACATCAGGATGAAGGCAAACTTCGGAATATCAGGATAGAGATGATTCAGCGCCATAGCTGCATAGATATACAGCAGTGGTGGAATCAGTAAGTAATCCAAGAGAAGCAGCCAGCCAGCGAGGAATCCGACGTTAGGATGCAGCCCTCTGAGTGCGTACGAATAAACTGATCCTGCTATGGGGAAAGCACGGGCCATGCTGCCGTAGCTTAAGGCGGTGAACAACATGGCCACCATCCCAATGATGTAAGCCAACGGCACCATGCCAGGAGCTTCTTGGTTGACATACCCATACACGCCAAACGGCGCAATAGGAATCATGAAAATCATGCCGTAAATTACAAGGTCGGCTAGCGACAGGCTTCGTTTCAGCTCCTGTTTATAACCAAAATCTTCTAATGCCATGACAGCGTACTCCGTAAGCAAGGAAGGGCGATGCCCGGCCGCTGGACATGGGTCAGCAGCGGCACGGACTTCTTTAAACCGGCAGATTTAATAAAGCGCCCAAACGGTGTTTTTGTAGTTGTATTACCGAGCTACCCAGCAAAAGGGTTTATAACAGTGGCGCTAGCACCTCCGACCAAGCCCTCACGGCGTCCGGTGTCCGCAACAGGTCGTTTCTGACTTCAATTAGCACAGCGTCAATGCCGCGATTGTCCCCATGTACGGGAACAGTCATGTCTTCAAGAGCGTCAATTTCATATGGCTGATTGGCCGCACTTTTCACACCTCGAGACGCTAAGCCTTCCAGCATCTGCCCAGCATAGTCATGAGCGTGTGCATAGAGCACGCCTACCTCCAGACTTCGCGGCTTGCCAAAGTATAGAGGAGTAAAACTGTGCACACCGATAACACGCACCGGCTGTCCCTTAGCGAGCCGCGCATTGATTAACTCACTCAGCCGCTGGTGAAAAGGGGCAAAGAGAGTTTCTCTCCGATACTTCCGTGTAACTTCATCAAGATCTTGATTGCCTGGGATCTCGTAAATTTCGCTACGCTCAGGAATACTATCTGGGGCCTCCAGAGGACGGTTTAGGTCTATTAGCAGGCGCGAATAGTTTGCCGCTATCAGTGTGGCACCGAGATTTTCTGAGAGCTCTTTGGCAAGCGCCAAAGCACCAATGTCCCAAGCAATATGTTCCCGAGCAGCTTCTTCACTCAACCCCAAGCTGCCGAGCTGTTCCGGAATGTAAGCACTAGCATGCTCGCACACCAAAATGACTGGGTGCTTTGAGTCCCCCCGCTCAACCGTGTAAGCGGGCTGCTGGTAAAAGCCCAGCTCCCGACTGTTATTAAACTCAGTAAAGAAGCGCATAGTGGTCACACAACTCATTGGGGGCGAGCTTTTCTGTTGCGGCCAACTCTTGTGCTTTCATTGTAAAGTACGCACGTGTCAGAACTTCTGGCAGCGCTTCGACGATATCTGCATGGTCTTTCAAGCAAGCCAGCGCTTCACCCAAAGTTCCTGGCAAAGCAACAATGTTGCGCGCCCGGCGCTGCTCGTCACTGAGAGTGTCTGGCTCTTCGTCCGTTGTCGCGCTCAGAGACAATTTCTGCTCGATACCAAGGCGTCCAGCAATAAGCACGGTAGCCATGCTTAGATGTGGCGACGCGGTGGCATCAAGTGGCCGGAACTCCAAGTTGTACTGTTTGGCGGGAGACTTACCACCAAGCGTGATGGTCGGACAGATACGCAGAGATGCTTCACGGTTACGCTGGCCCAGGCATGCGTAGGAAGCGCTCCAGTGATGAGGCTTCAATCGCAGGTAGGAAATCGGTGTTGGTGCACTGAAAGCACACAACGCCGGCAGGTATTTCAGCACACCTGCAGCCCATTGCTGTCCGAGCTCTGACAGCCCATTCCCTTGATTGGGATCGTACATCACCGCTTCGCCGTCTTGATCCTGGAGGCTGATGTGCAGATGTACCCCGTTACTAACGCCCTGTTCCTCGACCTTCGGCGAGAAGCTGATGTCCAAGCCCATCTGGCGAGCAATCTCTCGTGTGATTTCTCGTACGTTCACTGCTCGGTCAGCTGCGGCCACACCCTGAGTCGGCCGGCAGGTGATTTCGTACTGAGCCTTGCCGTATTCAGGCAGGAACATTTCCGGTTCCACACCTCCAGCCCTCAACGCACTGAGCAGCCAGCCACCGAAGCTCGCTGCGGCGTGCTGTGCACCCAAAGAAAAGGCATGATGTGCCGATCCTGACTGAGGAATACCGAGATTGAATTCATGTTCGAAAGCGGCAGTGATAGTCAGTCCCAGCTCATCTTGATAACGCTGTACTTCGTTTCGCAGCAACGTGCGCGGACAGGCTGCCCATGGGCGCCCATCTGTCTCGCAGATGTCAGCGTGGACAAAGTCTAGAGCGGGTGCACCGGCATCGGGACCATTAGGAACGCGAACCCGTGATGCCATATCAGGAATCAGACGTAGGTCACCGTATGCCCCCCAAGGGTTATCTTCAGCCACAGTTGACTGGGGGGTGATAGCACTGTTTGCTGGTACCCAACCAACACCCGCTACCCGATAGCTTTCGAGTTCGTCCGTAGGGAATGACCGACCTCGGGTGATTCCTACCAAGTCTGTGGTGACAACCGTAGTCATCGGCGTGGCTGCGATCAGTGCATTGTTCAAGCTGGAACGGTTCATACCGACATCTCCTGCAGGCGCTTGATGACGGTTTCTGTATCCGTAATCCAGCAATATCCCTTGATAGCTTCCAAGCAGGCCTGATGGCGGGTCGAGGTATAAGTAGCACAGGCATCTTCTACCAACGTCACCAAAAAACCGCGATCAGCGGCGTCGCGCACGGCCATGTCCACACACTGGTCGGTAACGATGCCGGCAATGATCAAATGCCGGGTTTCCAGGTTGCGTAGGACATAGTCGATGTTGGTGGAGTTGAATACGCCAGAAGATGTCTTGGGCAGGACCACTTCATTTTCTGTGGCAGCCAACGCATCAATAATTCCTGCTTCGTAGGACCCCTTCGGCAAATGCATGTCCGACAGTTTGTGGTCCAACGAACGATCACGCCCATCAGCGGTAAGACTTTCGATGATGGTGTGAAGCACGTTTTGTTGGGCATCACGCATCGCCTTGAGAAGGCGTTGCTGGTTAGGTATGACTTGAGCCTGAGTTCGAGTCAGGAAATACTCAGCGTCCGCATTCTGCAAATGGGGGTCGAACTGCGGATCTAACCACGCACGCTGCATGTCGACCAACAAAAGTGCGGTGTGACCATGCACATAGGGCAAGTCGCGAGGTGATTGGTGGGGGAACGTCAACATTATTGTTTTTCCTCGAGCAGGTGAGCGGCGAAACTTGCCCGCAGCGTGTCTATGCCTTCCAGACGACCTTCAAGGTCTTTGCTGCGCAGCGTGAGAACGGCTATCAGCGCCTCCACTTGAGCTAGAGCGGGAACCAGAGTGTCAAACGCGGAGAAGGATTCAACCGGTGCGCTTATGACAAGGTCAGCTAACTCACGTAGAGGCGAAGCATAAATATCGGTGAATAGCACCAAGCGTGCTCCGCGAGATTTGGCGGCAGTGGCAACGCGTAATGCTTGAGTTTGATATCGGCGGTAGTCGAACAACAGGACTACGTCCTGACGCTCAATGTCGTACAACCTGTCTGGTAATTGAGCATTATCTTCAAGGGTGTAGCAGCTTGGACGAAGCAGTCGTAAGTGGCTCACGAGGTACTGCGCCAAAAAGCTACTCAGCCTCCCTCCGAAGCAATACAACGAATGACGGGGCTCAAGAATAAGCTCGACTAATACTCTGACATCCTCGGGCTGGGTGAGGGCCTGAGTCTCACTTAGGGTCCGGCAGCTCTCACTCAGATAGCTATTCCAAGCATCGTCCTGGGAAGAGTGAGATCTCGGCTGTAGCAAGGTGACAGGTGAGCGCAGACGGTGATCCATCTCGCTCAGCAGCACATCTTGCAGCTCAGCATAGCCGCTGAAACCGAGCTTCTTAACCAGGCGAACGATTGTCGGATCGCTAACGCCAGCGTGCTCAGCCAGTTTGGCCATCGGCCCAAGCCCACTGCGTGGATAGTTATCCAGTAGGGCTCGAATAACCTTCCGCTCTGACGGGGTCGGACTCAGGTCGGCGGAGGTTAGGCGTTCTCGTAGATTAGTCATGTGCGCAGATTCTTATGGGGTGTATGTTTTGCTTCACATTCTATGCCCAAAGTATATCTGTAGCGTTCACTACAGTCTATAGTTTTTGCTCATGATTGAAATTTCTATTTCAGCCATTAATGATGACTTTTGGCGATATGCTGGTAGCCGGTCAGGAGGTTAGCCACGCCCGAAACGCCTCTAGAATGGGGCTAACAGAGAGCGTGACTGTGATTGGAGCCAGCAGGGCCGCCCAGCATCGAGGCTTTCGATGCGGATAGGCGGCTTCTGCTCGCCACTCGGGCGGACTCAACAGGTATGCGATGAGTCGCCACATCGGGATTTTTAGGCATTGCCCTTGGAGGCAAGGTAGTCAGTCGCGCCCGCCATATCAGTGGCTTATGAGGAAATTGCAGGAATACTCAAGGTCCTCACAGAGCGAGTGCGCGCTCCCGGATCTCGCTGTTAAGGATCCGGTCGTTTTCGGTGTAGTCCACCGGACAATCGATAACGTGCACGCCAGGGTTGGAAATACAGTGATCAAGCAGCGGCAGCAAAGCGTCCGCACTTTCCACGCGGTGACCGTTGGCGCCATAGGCTTCGGCGTACTTGACGAAGTCCGGGTTGCCGTAGTCCAGGCCGAAGTCGGTGAAGCCCATGTTGGCCTGCTTCCAGCGGATCATGCCGTAGCCATCGTCACGCAGGATGACCACGGTGATGTGCATGTTCAGCCGCACCGCCGTTTCCAGCTCCTGGCTGTTCATCATGAAGCCGCCATCGCCGCATACCGAGATCACCGGGCGGTCCGGGTAGACCAGGTGCGCCGCCATGGCCGATGGCAGCCCGGCCCCCATGGTCGCCAGGGCGTTGTCCAGCAGTACGGTGTTCGGCTTGTGCGCCTTGTAGTTGCGGGCGAACCAGATCTTGTAGATGCCGTTGTCTAGGGCAACGATGCCTTCGGACGGCAGGACGCGACGGATATCGGCAACCAGGCGCTGTGGGTAGACCGGGAAGCGGTCGTCATCCGCGCCTTCGGCGATCTGCACTTCGTTGGCTTCACGGATCGCCATCAGGCGGGTGAAGTCCCAGTGCGCGGTATCGTTCAGCGCTTCGCTGATCTGCCACACGGCGTTGGCGATGTCGCCGATTACTTCGACCTGCGGGAAGTACACGGCATCGACTTCGGCGGAGCGGAAGCTGATGTGGATGACTTCGGTACCGCCACGGACCATGAAGAACGGTGGCTTCTCGATCACGTCGTGGCCGATGTTGATGATCAGGTCGGACGCTTCGATGGCGCGGTGGACGAAGTCGCCGGACGACAGCGCAGCGTTGCCGAGGAAGCGCGGGTGGCGCTCGTCGACCACACCTTTACCCATCTGGGTGGTGATGAACGGGATGCCGGTCTTGTCGATCAGTTGCTTGAGAACCTTGGCGGTCATCTTGCGGTTGGCACCGGCGCCGATCACCAGAATCGGGCTGCGCGCCTTCTGCAGTTTCTCCATGGCGGCTTCGATGGCGACATGCTCGGCCAGCGGGCGGCGATGCAGGCTGCGCGGGATCGGCAGGGCATCGGTCTGCTCGGCGGCGATGTCTTCCGGCAGTTCCAGGTGCACGGCGCCCGGCTTTTCTTCTTCAGCCAGGCGGAACGCTTCGCGCATGCGCGACGGGATGTTGTCGGCCGAGGCGAACTGGTGGGTGTACTTGGTGATGGGGTCCATCATGCCGCACACGTCAATGATCTGGAAGCGGCCTTGCTTGGACTTCTTGATCGGCTTCTGGCCGGTGATCATCATCATCGGCATGCCGCCCAGGTAGGCGTAGGCACTGGCGGTAACCAGGTTGGTAGCGCCAGGGCCGAGGGTCGACAGGCTGACGCCGGTCTTGCCGGTCAGGCGGCCATAGGTGGCAGCCATGAAACCTGCAGACTGCTCGTGACGGGTCAGTACCAGCTTGATCTTCGACTTGCGCAGGGATTCGAGCAGGTCGAGGTTTTCCTCACCAGGAATGCCGAACACATACTCGACACCTTCGTTTTCCAGGCATTGCACAACGACATCGGCGGCCTTGGCCAT
>Ga0302347_1000371_pt1 | contig 74655 bp, 76 predicted proteins | sample PhyWR1_FD_202178 | JGI IMG/M metagenome (GOLD analysis project Ga0302347, IMG submission 202178) | Leaf surface microbial communities from wheat plants in UC Gill Tract Community Farm, Albany, California, United States - DLSL W.R1 (v2)... | ecosystem: Host-associated > Plants > Phyllosphere >... | reverse complement strand
TGGGCATGACAGGAGCCACGGCATGAGACGTTGGTTGATGCTGGTCCCGCTGGCCGTTTTTCTCGGTATGGCGTGGTTTCTCTACCGGGGCTTGTATCTGGACCCGACCGAGCTGCCGTCGGCGATGATCGACAAGCCGTTCCCGGCCTTCAGCCTGCCTTCGGTGGAGGGGGACAAAACCCTCACCGAAGCTGACCTCAAAGGCAAGCCTGCGCTGGTCAACGTGTGGGCCACCTGGTGCATTTCATGCCGGGTCGAGCACCCGGTGCTGACCAAACTGGCCGATCAGGGTGTACTGATCTACGGCGTGAACTACAAAGACGTCAACGAAGATGCGAAGAAGTGGCTTAAGGATTTCCACAACCCTTATCAGCTGGACATCAACGACGCAGACGGCTCCCTGGGCCTGAATCTGGGCGTGTACGGCGCTCCTGAGACATTCCTGATCGACAGCAAGGGCATCATCCGCCACAAGTTTGTCGGCGTGATCGACGAGACCGTGTGGCGCGAGCAGCTTGCGGGTAAATATCAGGCACTGGTTGACGAGGCCAAACCATGAAGCGCTGGCTAGCCGCCGTGGTTTTCGGTTTGACCCTGACCGGGGTTGCCCATGCCGCCATCGATACCTACGAGTTTGCCAACGACGCCGAGCGCGACCGTTTTCGTGAGCTGACCAAGGAATTACGCTGCCCCAAGTGTCAGAACCAGGACATCGCCGACTCCAACGCCCCTATTGCCACCGACCTGCGCCGCGAGATCTATCGCATGCTCGGCGAAGGCAAGGACAACCAGCAGATCCTCGATTTCATGGTCGCCCGCTACGGCGATTTCGTGCTCTATAAACCGGCCCTGACCCGCAAGACCGCAGTGCTCTGGTTTGGCCCGCTGGCCCTGCTGGTGGGCGGTCTGGTGGTGATTGGCGTCATCGTCGGGCGCCGTCGACGTACAGAGCAGACCGAAGGTTCGGACACACTTTCTGCCGAGGAGCGCAAGCGCCTCGACACTTTGCTGGATAAAACCAAAGATGATTGATTTCTGGCTCGCAGCAGGCTTGCTGCTACTGATAGCCCTCAGCTTTTTATTGATCCCGGTATTGCGCGGGCGCCGTGCCCAGCGCGAAGAAGACCGTACCGCTTTGAACGTTGCCTTGTATCAAGAGCGGGTGGCCGAGTTGCAAGCCCAGCGCGAAGAGGGCGTGTTGACCGCTGAACAGTTCGAAACCGGCCGCGCCGAAGCGGCCCGCGAATTGCTCGCGGACACCGAAGGTGTGGCGCCGGGGCGGGTGTCCAGTCTGGGCAAGGCCATTCCGTTGTTGGCCGCAGTGCTGGTGCCGGTGCTGGGCTTGAGCCTGTACCTGCATTTTGGTTCCAGCGACAAGGTCGAATTGACCCGCGAGTTCTCCCAGCCGCCGCAATCCCTTGAAGAAATGGTCGCGCGCCTTGAGCGTGCCGCGGCTGCGCAACCTGACTCGGCCGAAGGCCTGTACTTCCTGGGCCGTGCCTATATGGCACAAAACCGTCCTGCGGATGCGGCCAGGGTGTTCGAACGCGCGGCCAACCTGGCCGGTCGTCAGCCCGAGTTGCTGGGCCAGTGGGCACAGGCGCAGTACTTTGCCGACGATAAAAAGTGGAGCGACAAAATCCAGGCGCTGACCGATGAAGCCTTGAAGGCCGACCCGAAGGAAGTCACCAGCCTGGGCCTGCTGGGCATCGCCGCCTTCGAGGACCAGCGCTTCGAACAGGCCATTGGCTACTGGCAACGGTTGATGACCGAACTGCCTGAAGGCGACGCCTCCCGTGCGGCGCTGGAAGGGGGTATTGCAAAGGCCCGTGAGCAACTGCAGGCCAGCGGTGGCAAGGTTGAAACTGCACCTGTGGCCAAGGCGATGGCCTCGATCAAGGTCAACGTGGATCTGGCCGATGCGGTCAAGGCCAGTGCCTTGCCGGGTGACAGCGTGTTTATCTTTGCCCGTGCGGTCTCCGGCCCGCCGGCACCGTTGGCGGTCAAGCGCGTGACTGTGGCGGACCTGCCGATCACGGTTGAGCTGGGCGATGTCGACGCAATGATGCCGCAATTGAAACTGTCCAACTTTCCTGAAGTCCAATTAATGGCACGCATCTCCCGTGCTGGCCAGCCAACAGCAGGCGAGTGGGTAGGGCGCAGCCAGCCGCTGTCTAGCAGCACTCGGGAGCTGCAACAACTGACCATCGACAGCCCGGATAAATAAATGCCCCGAATGTGGCAGCGGGCTTGCTCGCGATGCAGACGACGCGGTCCTCCAGTGAATCCGCATTGATTGAATCGCGAGCAAGTCCGCTGCCACAGGGGGTCTTAGCTGACTTACAAGAGAAGCCGCCATGGCCGTATTCGCCCGTATTACCTTGCTCGCGCTAGCTCTAGGCCTGAGCGCCTGTGCGGTTCAACAGCCTTACGAACCGCCTGCGCCAACAACGCCGATGCCGCAGCCGACACCCCAGCCCTCGGGCAAGCCCCTGCCGGACATGCCGATTCCCAAGGCGCCAAAACCGTTGCCGCGCACCTCGGCGACCTTTGCGCCGCCGCCGGGCGGGCCTAGCCACTGGGATGCGCGTCTGGGCGTGTATGTGCTGGATAACCAGACCAACGTCTTCTACCGCCAGCGCGCCTACTACCGCTGGGACAACGGCTGGAGCCGCGCGGTGAGCCCCAACGGGCCGTGGGAAGAGACCGATATCAGCGGCGTACCGCCGGGGTTGAGTCGGCAGTTCAAGTAAAGCCAAGCGGCGACCTTCGGGTCGCCGTTTTTTCTATATCAATACCGCGTACTACTCGCCAGCCACCTCTGGCGCCGAATCGACCTGTGGCGTTGAAAGCCCGTTTGTCCGTGCATAGCCCCTGTTATTCGCCAGCAAGTTCTTTACCCTGTTTTTGTTTCTCTTCGGTACCGGTTTGCGGCTGTCTCCTCGATACTTGCAACAGCTCAATGAGCGTTATTTTTTTTCTACGGTATTTGCGCCGGGCCGTTGCGCTGTATGTTCTGGGGCGCTGCACAAACTGGTCTGGCCGAGCCTTATCATCGTAGGCTATGTGACGATCAGTCTTTAGATGATGGCGCTGTATCTGGTGTCGCTCAATCAGCTCAAGCTGGTGCTTGGCACATAGTTTGTGGCATCGGTTGACATGCTGGTTTTTACTGCAGGCAGAGGAGTTATGGCGCTTTTTGGCAGGGCTTACCTACAAGTTGCTGCCTTTTCTGGCGGGCATGTATGTCGTGCGCGCCAACGGTTTCGAGTGGTTGGACCGACACCCCCCCCTTCGGGGTAGCACTATATCAATTGGTTTCTGGGTGGATTGTTTGTTGCATTGCAGGGTATGGAGGCGTCGTAGCGCTCGGTGCAACTTGTTCCCAGGTGGTCACCTTTGTCAGGCTCACCATTTATCCACTGGCGAGCAGTTACTTTCTAATTCTTCTCCGGATATATGGTAATAGCCGTTTTTATTGGCTATCGGCCGCACTGGCGCTTCTTGGCCGATGGGGCCGTTTGAGTGGCTTGTCAGCCGGGTGACCTAAAGCGCTGATCACGCTGCGGACACCGCATCTCCGATGCCTTTGTTTGCACCGGTGGCAAAGACCTGCTCACTTTCATCCGTGCGCAGGTGGTGCATGAGAAGCCAACAAATTCTACCGTCAACGAGCCTACTACCACTGGGGTAAGGGCTGGAACTGCGCAGTAAGCCCTACGCCCCGTAGAAATCTACCGTTGTCAGCGGCGTACCGCTGGGGTTGAGTTGGCAGTCCTAGTGGCATAAGGCGGCGACCTTTGGGGTTCCGATTTTGTCTGTGTTTACGGTTTGGAGAGAAGCGCCGTATTCATAAGCCACGCTATAAAAAGTTGGGAGGCATAACTGTGGCCGGTTCTGGTAATAAAATGTAAAGGGTGTGTGCCCTGGTAGCTGCTGCGGAACTTTATTGGTTTATTTGAGATATTTCTTTCCTGAAATAGGAGGCGTATTACGCTGTGTGTAGGTGTTATCTGAAAATCATGTTTTTTATTTGTGTGTATGTTTGGTTTCTACTAGATTTGGAATTAGTAGGTGGCTGGTGAAGTGTTATTTTGAATGTTGATAGAGCGGTTGTGGTGGTTAAGGTTGTCTTGGTTGATGTGGGTAGGATGATGTTGTCTATTAAGTTATTCTATAGTTTTACTTCGCGCGGTCTGTGTGGGTCATAGTGCTAATGAAAAAGCGAAGTTGCTTTCTGTGTATTAGTAAGAAGTTATGAGTGATGTGAAATTCCCTGCATTTTGTTGTTAATTTAATGCTCTTCGGGTAGTTTTTTGCGCGGGGAGGGCGGGTTTGTTGTAGGCGATCAACGTCGGTGAGACTTTTGGCTTAACTAATTTGATAGTGGATGAGCCAAGATCTGCCTGGGTTTGGAGTTTGTCTATTTTGTCGCCTTGTTCGAAAGTTCCAGCTTGAATCAGCACATGCCAGCGCAGCGTAGGGAAAGTTAATGCTAAGTGTCGAGAGGCAGGAGATTGTATGTGGCGTGTAATGTTTGGTGGTTAGCCTGGGCGCGTGAAGCATAATAACTTGTAAAGAAAAATTATTATTAGTGTTTGATCCTTCAGTGCTAGTAATATAGATGATATGGGGTGTGTAATGCCATGAAAAATAAGTCCGTAAAAGTTAGAGGCTTTTGGTTTGCGACCATTATCGTAATAGTGGCGGCAGGGTTTAATTTGACGGCCCACGCGCGTTCAGGGCTAGAATACTCTACACCTATTGATAACCTGCCGAGACATTTTGACAACAAGAGTGCGCTAGATGAGGATTCAATCGATCCACATACAGGGAATTTGAAAGTTCATCAGGTGGACCTTTCAATTCCTGGGCCTAAAGGGCTAGATATAACGGTTCGTCGAACATACGACTTATTTAATTTGTCTGCAGGGTTGCGTGCTACTTTCAAGCGGAGCTATGAGTGGGCGGCACTTGGGCCTGGCTGGAAAATTGCGGTAGCACCCAAGATATATTTGCCTTTGCAGCCAGGGCCTAATGTTAATAGGTCTGGAGGGAGTGGTAGATATCCGGAAAATGCGCTGACTAACTTATGTGCAGGCAAAGGCCTACCCTGGTCATTAACTAAATACTCCGAATTTATGCTGGAACAGAGTGATGGTTCAACAGCTTCTTTTTTTTGGTCTGCTCCCTACGAAGCAAGGACCCAAGATAACTGGAAACTTCGCTGTGACGCACAAAACCTCATGCTGTATTCCCCGTCCGGCATCGCTTATGACATGGGGGATTTTGTTCGTGATCGAAGAGTAAGCTATTTTTTTGTAGTTCCATTCGTGGTAATGGGGCCGCACGCCCCAATGGCGAAAAGACCTCCTGCGACATCTCATATGTATTTTCAAGCTAAGAAAGCTACGGATGCATATGGAAACTGGATATCATATACATACAAAGAAATTGGTATGCCTACTCCATATTTCGCTATCCCTGGTAACTCTAACCTGCCTAATGGTTATGGTGGGGTGGGAGACAGAATAGGTGAATTAATGAGTACTGTTTTGTTGTCTGTCAAAAGTAGTGATAATAGAGTTTTAAACTTTAACTATTATGCAGATACAAACAGGCTCAAGTCTGTGGTTGATGGTGTTGGGCGTACTGTCACATATGTATATAAGGCGGGAGATGCCCGAAATTCTATATTATTAAGTCGGGTTATTAATGCGGTAGGTGACTCTTGGAGGTATACCTATGGTTCTGGGTTGTTTCAAGAATATCCTTTCAATGGTGCAGCTATGGTCACTACTCCTTTGGATAATGCTACTCTATCCGCTCGGAAGTTGATCGGGATTCAGAGGCCTAGTGGGGGGGGTGACTTCATATACATATACCTATAGTAATTTGTGGCGTTACCGCAATGCTGCCCCTTCAGGAGAATCACGCACAGAGCGCATTGCCAGTAAGACACTATCAACTGGCCAAACATGGTCATATCAATATGGCCGTGGCGGGTATGGAGGAACCGGGAGCTATGACACTACTGATGTTAGTGGGCCTGATGGAGTCACTCGCTATGAATATTATGGCCCCGGTTACCTAATGACAGCCTCCTATAGTCCAATACCAACAAATGGGTATTGGCTGATGGGGCGCCCTAAAAAAGTTACCTATCCAAATGGTGATACTGACGAATATAGCTGGGCTCAGAGATTACTCTCCATGCAAGCAATCGGCATGTGGGAATACGGTTCATCTCACGACACATATACGTGGGCTGCTGATCTCAGTCAACTTAAGAGAACTAGAACTGGTGCTAATTATATTACTACTTTCTCAAAACATGATGCTTATGGGAATCCAGCGAAAATTACTGAGTCAGGCCCGAATGGCGGTGCGCGTACAACTGATCTAACTTGGTACAACGACACCTCAAGATGGGTGGTCGGTAAGCTAATGACCAAGACTGATGGATCTACATCTATCACTGCTAGTTATGACTATAATGGGCAAATTTCTAAAATTACGCGAGACGGCGTGTCACTTAGCTATACGTATGATTCTCTTGGAAATGTATCAAGTGAGACACTTCCTGAAAATGCTATCTATACATATACATATACAAACTACAAGCTTGGTACTCCTCAGAATGAAGTGCAACCTGATTCAATAAGTGTTTCACGAATCGTAGATGATGTCGGGAATATAATATCCGAAACTGATGGCGAAGGTTTTACTACCAGATTTACTTATGATGCTATCAGTAGGGTGACTTCTGTTATACCTCCTGTCGGTGCCGCGACATATACATCATACACGCCAAGCAGCATGGTTCAGAGGCGAGGTCCTTTGGTTGTCACTAGCTTGCTCGACGGTTTTGGTCGGGTCATGAGCGAGACAAAAGGAGGTATTACTATAACTCGGCAATATGATGGTTATGGACGGCTCACTTTTGAATCAGACCCTGATGCGAGCACTGGAACAAAATATCAATACGACGCGCTAGGAAGAGTAGTTCGTCTTACTCATGCAGATAAAACGTCAAAAAGTACTGTCTACGGTGCTGGCACTCGTATAGTCACTGATGAACTAGGTAATGCGACTGGTTATAAATATCGGGGGTACGGTGATCCGAGGGAAATACACCTTATTGGAATATCTTTGCCAGAGAGCGCTGCTAATATATCGATTGCACGGGATGGTCGAGATCAGGTGGTATCAGTTTCACAAGGCGGTATCACCAGAAGTTATAGTTATAACCCCAATGGGTATTTAGCATCAACTTATAATCCTGAAGTCGGGCTGACTACTTATGGGCGTGATTTGGCTGGGCGAATGACTACAAGGAAAGTCGGTGCTTCGGGTGTGACTAACTATGCATATAACGGGCAAGGAAGATTGATTTCTATATCGTATCCTGAGGCAGTTGGTCCCATTATGATGGCCTATAATAAACAAAATAGACTTGTCTCCTCCATATCGCCTGGTGGACGTCGAGTAATGTCGTACGATGCTGTAGGGCGTCTTTTGACCGATACATTGACTTTAGATAGAAAGTCATTTCGGGTGCAATATGGCTATGACGAGAACGGAAATATAACTGAGGTAACATATCCAGTCTCTGGGCGAGTTCAGAGTTACACTGTAGATGTCCTCGGGCGGACAACTAGCATTGCAGGATTCGTAAATGATGTTCAATACTGGTCGTCTGGACAGTTGAAGAGTATTCGATATGCCAATGGAGTGACAAGCAGTTATGGACAGAATAGTCGTCTGTGGATGTCCAGTTTTAAAACTCAAATATCAGCAAATTCAGAAGCCTATTTCAGTAAGGCTTATACATATGACAGCGTAGGGAACCTCCTGAAGATTGAAGATGCTATAGATGGCCGTTTCGATCGAAACCTTAGCTACGACAAGCTTGGCAGATTGGTTGGTGCAGATGCGTATTGGGGCTCAGGAAAAATCTGTTACGACGGAGTCGGAAATATTGTCAGTCAAGTGTTTGGTCAATCGACTCTTTATTATTCATACGATAGTAGCAATAAGTTAGTCAGTACTACCGGTATGCGTGCTTCTAATTATAAATATGATGCATATGGGAATGTGGTGGATAGTCAAGAGTTCTCATATATATTTGATTGGGCATCTAATCTCATCTGTGTCAATTGTGATGATCCATCAAAAAAAATTGAATATAGTTACGATGGGTTGGGGCGTCGCTCATCGGTGTCGCGTTCGGGTGTTAAAACCTATGAGATGTATGATGGGGTTGATAAGCCAATAATAAACTTGAGTGGAGACAAATTAACTGAATTTATTTATCTGGGAAATTATCGTATAGCGCAAAAAGTAAGTCCGTGAATTGCCAGAAAGGCGCAAATAAATGCTTAGAATTAAGTTTCAATTTGCATTCGTTGTTGCGATGTTTGTTGCAGCTTCAAATTTGTCATTTGCGGGGAGTGTCACATACTATCATAACGATCTTTCAGGTTCGCCAGTTGCGGCTACAGATTCGGCTGGTACTTTGCTTTGGAAAGAAAACTACAAGCCATATGGAGAGAGGTTGAATGAGGCTTCAAACGGCAGTAATGACGCTTTAGGTTTTCAAGGGAAAGAGTTCGATATCGTCACTGGTCTATCTTACATGGGGGAGAGGTATTATGATCTCCACCTTGGCAGATTTATTGGGGTGGATCCTCTGGGCTTTACTACTGATAATGTACACAGCTTCAATCGTTATGCCTTCGCAAATAACAATCCTTATAAATATGTGGATCCTGATGGCAATCAGCCTCTTATTGCTATTGCCTCAAACTCGATAGCCGCTGTGATAGGTGTCATAACTGGAAGTGCAATTTCTTCCAGTGTAGATAACCCGAATGCCGCCGTTTCAGGTGATCCTGGTGCTCAGTGGAATGCTAATGCGGCGATTGAACTACCAAGTTCTACTGTTACGGCTATGAGTCTGCCGCGCGTTGAAGGAAACTCTATTAGCTACAGTTCTATAGGTGCAGCCTCTGCAACAAGCTTTGTGTTTGGTCTGCTCACCCAACCAATGTTTGCTAAACCACCTACTGATGCCTATGATAAATACGGTGCTAAAGCCCCAGGCAAACCCGGAGCTGCAGAGGGTTTCAAAGATCCAAAAACTGGCGAGGAGTGGGGGAAAACCCGTGACGGTCGAAGCAGTGGTTGGAAAGATTCTAAAGGAAGGACTTGGGTTCCAACAGGTTTGGGTGAAACGGCACATGGTGGAGCTCATTGGGACGTGCAAGACGCTCGTGGAGGAGGCTATGAAAACATCTATCCAGAGGAAAAAATCAAGTGAATTCCGACGCTAATAAATTTGAGCTGCAAGCCACAGCGGTAAAATACTATTCAAAATTAGATGAGGCAGCCTTTTTTGGCTGGCTTGATAAAATTGAATGCGTTACTGAATATTTCGGACGAGGCCGCATACTTTATATTCAAGTTGATAAGTCTCGGGTAGACGAGTCAAGTCTTATAGAGCTTTTAGCTTTGTTTTACCGCTATGGAGTTGAGATGTCCCAAATCATGGATATTCGACTTCCTGAATTTGACGAATGGTTAAATGACGAAAAAGCATTTTGGTATGAGGGTGTTTTTAAAAGGCATCTGGCTGGTTTGTGACAGGCTATGATGCTAGTAATAGTTATATTTAACCCGCCAGCAGCCGATTGGGCCAATATCAACCTTTCTGGTTAGCAGATTTTCAATCTGGCATTGCTTCAAATAGTATGTGGTGGATATAAGACGGGGAGAGCGGAAGGCGAGTTAACAACCGCCTTCGACTTATCCAAAAATCCTTTTCATGGCCCAATTAGCGAACCTTGCAGCAAGTCTTGGGCTTCCTCGATTTTTCGTATTTAAATAATTTTTTATTAGCTACCACTTCCAGCAAAATCCCCCCAGAATCTGTATACTTCTGATCCGTTCGTGTCAGGGCTTTGTGCCACTGATACCGGACTTATCTCCCGGCACCTTGCCGGCCATTGCTGCAAGCACCGGCTCAACGTGCTAGCGCACGCTTTGCCTTTTGACCTGGGACGCCTCTTGCGTTCCGTCACTTGCCAGCCATCACTTTGACAACCCACGGACCGCTGTCCGCTATCGCCTGCCTGTCAGGAAACCCGGGTTGTTGCACCTGCCGATTTCGGCCTTTCGTTGCGTCTGTAACGACTGTGTGCGCATAAGAAAGGAGAAAGGAATGTTCCAACTTTCCACCCTCACCGTGTTGCTGCTTCTGTTCTGTTTTTATGGCCTGACCTTTTTGGTGTCGTTGCGCGTGGGGCGCAAGGACGAAAACGTCGACGGCTATATGGTCTCCAATAACTCCATAGGCTTTGGCATGTCGGCCGCCAGCATGACGGCCACCTGGATCTGGGCCGCTTCGTTTTACGCCGCCGCCAGTGCGGGCTACAAGTTTGGTCTCTCGGGGGCCTTGCACTATGGCTTCTGGGGGGCGCTGATGATTCTGTTTATCTACCCCTTTGGCCGGCGTTTCCGGCAACTGGCGCCTAAGGCCCACACCCTGGCGGAGATCATGCACGCACGGCACGGGCGTTCCAGCCAGATGATTCTGGCGGGCTCCAATATCGTCGGCAGTCTGATCAGCCTGATGGTCAATTTCACCGCCGCCGGGGCACTGGTCGCGGTGCTGTCGCCGCTGAGCTTTACCCATGGTGTGCTTATCGCCGGTGTCGGGATTCTGACTTACACCATCTGGTCGGGGTTTCGCTCATCGGTGCTTACTGATTTCGGCCAGCTATTCGCCATGATCTTCGCTGCGGTGGTGATTATTCCGATTATTTTCTTCCAGTTGGGCGGCCCTGAAATCTTCGCCCAGGGCATGCCGAGGATCACCCCCGAGCAAGCCAGCTTCTATTCGAAAACCGCGATTCTGGAGCAGGGCGCACCTTACTTCGTGGCTGTGCTGGCCTACGCCATTGGTAACCAGACCATCGCCCAGCGGCTGTTTGCCGTGCGTGAAGACTTGATGAAGTCGACATTCGTCACCGCCACCATCGGTTATGCCTCGATTGTGATCGGGTTGGGCATGCTGGGGTTTCTGGCCCTGCTGGCAGGTATCGAGCCGCAGGATGGCGACCTCAATAACCTGATCCCGCAAATGGCCTCGACCTACTTGCCGCCGTTTGCGGTGGGGCTGTTTTTCATCATGGTGATCGGTTCGCTGTCGTCCACGGCGGATTCCGACCTGTCCGCCTTGTCGGCGCTGGTGATGACTGACGTGTATGGCAAGAACATAGCCAAGGGCAAACCCAATCCAAAAACCATGTTGTTTGTCGGGCGCCTGACCATGGTGCTGGCAACCATGCTGGCGATGATTTTTGCCAGCATGAAACTCGATATCCTGACCATGCTGATTTTTGTCGGCGCGCTATGGGGCGCGATTGTCTTTCCTGTTATTGCCAGCCTGTATTGGCAGCGGATTACCAACGCGGCCTTTACCAGTGCAGCGATTGCCGGGTTTGTGATGTTTTTGGTCGCCCGCTTCGAATTGTTGCAGATGCAGGGTGCGGTGGCGCTGTTCTTCGAACTCTGTGCCTCGATCGGCGGCGGGGTGGTGATTGGCCTGATGGCGTTCGGCTTTTTTGGCAAGCGCGTGGGCTTTGTGATGGGCGGATTGGCGTTCTTGGTACTGGCGCCATTCGCGTTCGGTTTTCTCCGCGATTACCCGGTGTTGCTCAGTTCATTGACCGCTTACGGTGTCAGCACCGTGGTGTGTGTGCTGGTGAGCTTGCTGGCCAATGAAACCTTTGATTTTGACTGTATCAACGAACGTGTTGTGGCCTTCCACCACACCGTCGAACCTGCCACTGAAAAAGGAGCCACCCCATGTCCAGTTTCGCTTTGACCCTGTATGTCCTGATCTGGCCGGCCATTGCCGGGGCCGTAATGTTGACCCTGTGCGTCAGCCTGTGGCGCGATATGCGCAAGGCCAAGCGTGAGGGTACGGATCTGGTCTGAATGTTTGATGGGGTAGCCGCTGCCTCGCCAGCGGCTACGCAAATTGTGTAGGGTGCTTGCTGATCACTATCAGGAGCCGGTCATGCGCCCATTCGAATTCAAGCAAGTTGACGTTTTCAGCAGCGTTGCCCTCAAGGGCAACCCGGTGGCCGTGGTGTTGAATGCCGACAGCCTGAGTGACACGCAAATGGCCGACTTTGCGCGCTGGACCAATCTGAGTGAAACCACTTTTGTGCTCAAGCCGCAAAACCCTGATGCCGATTACCGCCTGCGAATTTTTACCACTCTCAACGAGCTGCCTTTTGCTGGCCACCCTACGCTGGGCAGTTGCCACGCCTGGCTGGAAGCCGGCGGCGTGCCCCGTGGTCAAGAGATCGTGCAGGAGTGCGCCGCGGGGTTGATCCGTCTTCGTCGCCAGGCCGGGCAACTGGCTTTTACTGCACCGCCCCTGTTGCGTACGGGTGCTGTTGAGGGGGATTTGCTGCAGCGTATCTGCCGTGGCCTGGGCATCGAGGCGCAGGCGGTGGTGCAGGCGCGTTGGGTCGATAATGGCCCGGGCTGGGTGGCGTTGATGTTGCGTGACCGTGAGCAGGTGCTGGCTTTAGAGCCCGATTACTCGCAGTTGCTCGGACTGTCGATCGGTGTGGTTGCCCCTTGGCAGCCTGAACTCGATGGCGACGAGGCGCAGTTTGAAGTGCGCGCATTCTGTGCCGGCGAGGGCATGCCCGAAGATCCGGTGACCGGTAGCCTGAATGCCGGGCTGGCGCAGTGGCTGATCGGCGCAGGCCTTGCCCCGGCGCATTATGTGGCCAGCCAGGGTACGGCAATGGGGCGGGCAGGGCGGGTGTCGATCGAGCAGATCGGCGAGGATATCTGGGTGGGCGGCCCGGCGGTGACCTGTATTAGCGGGCAATTGACGCTCTGAGCCTCATGCCCCTTTTGCTTTCACCGCCCGCTTGGGTCTGGCCTTGCCCGTAGCGGCCTTGCGTTTCTTCTTCCAGGCCGGCGCCGCACCGGCCGGGCTGGCCGGACCGCTGATCGTCATGGTCATGGCGCTGCAACGTTCGATATGTTTGCTCATCCACGCCGCCTGTTTGGCGACGAATACGTCGAGGGTCATTTCGCCGCTTTGCACCATGTCCAGCGCCTGCTCCCAGATGGCCGTGGTGCCGGGGTCGGCAATGGCGCGCGGTACCGCGTCGATCAGGCTAAAGGCGGGGGCGGTCGCCGCCAGGGCCTTGCCGTTTTTGCTCAGGTAACCGCGATCGAGCAAGCCCTGGATGATGCCGGCGCGGGTGGCTTCGGTGCCGATACCGGTGGTGTCCTTGAGTTTTTGCTTGAGCAGCGGGTCCTGCACCAGCTTGGCGACGTTTTTCATCGCCTTGATCAGGTCGCCTTCGGTGAACGGCTTGGGCGGCTGGGTCCACAAGTCCTTGAGGTTGACCGCGGCAATCGCGCAGTCCAGCCCTTCGCGCAATAACGGCAGGGGCTGTGGAGCAGGGGCTTCGCGACCTTTGGCCGGGGCCAGTGCTTCGGGCAGGGCGCGCTTCCAGCCGGGCTCGACGATCTGCTTGCCGACGGCCCGCAGGTTTTGCCCTGCACAATCAAAGTCGGCCTGGGTGCGGTCGTATTCATGGTTGGGCAGAAACTGCGCGAGGTAGCGTGCGCGAATCAGCGTATATACCGCGCGATGTTTGCCGCTCAGGCGTTCAATATTCTTTGCAGCAGCTGTAGGAATAATGCCGTGGTGGGCGCTGACTTTTGCGTCGTTCCAGGCCCGTGAACGGCGCTGCGGGTCCAGATGGCTGGCCAGTGGTGCCAGTGACGGATCGGCCTGCTGCAAGGCGCTGAGAATCGACGCGGCTTCGCCGTGCTGGCTCTGTGGCAAGTAGCCGCAATCGCTGCGCGGATAGGTGACGACCTTATAGGTTTCGTACAGGGCCTGGGCAATATCGAGGGTTTCCTGGGCGCCGAGGCCGAGCTTTTTTGAACACACTTCCTGCAGCGTGCCCAGATCGAACGGCAATGGCGCGACTTCACGCATGCGCTCGGTGCGCAGCTTGATCACCCGGGCGCTGCTGGCGTTTTGCATTGCACTTGCGGCCTGTTGGGCATGGGCCTGGTTGAGGCAGCGGTCCTGGTCGTCGCAGGTGTCGGGATCGGCCCGCCATTGCGCGGTGAATAACTGCCCGTCGTGCCTGAGCTGTACGTCTATGGCCCAGTAGGCCACGGGGATAAAGTCGCTGATGCTGCGATCACGATCGACCACCAGCCGCAGCGTAGGGGTCTGCACACGGCCCACTGGCAATACGCCTTGATAGCCCGACTGGCGGCCGAGCAGGGTAAACAGGCGGCTCATGTTCATGCCGATCAACCAGTCGGCCCGCGAGCGGCCGAGGGCCGAGTGATAGAGGTTGAAGGTGTCGCTGCCGGGCTTGAGCGCAGCCAGGGCCTTGCGGATCGAGGCGTCGTCCAGGGCCGACAGCCACAGGCGCTGGATGGGGCCGCGGTAGCGGCAGTGCTCGACCAGTTCGCGGGCAATCATCTCGCCTTCGCGGTCGGCGTCGGTGGCGATGACCAGTTCTGTGGCTTCACCGAGCAGGCGCTTGACGGCCTTGAACTGGCTGGCGGTCTTGGGCTTGACGCGCATTTTCCATTTTTCCGGAATGATCGGCAGGTCAGCCAGTACCCAGCGCTTGTAGCGCTCATCGTAGGCGTCGGGCGGGGCGGTTTCGAGCAGGTGACCGATGCACCAGGTGACGGTGGCATTGGCGCCCACCCAGCAGCCATCACCGCGGCGGCTGGCACCGAGCACGGCGGCAATATCTTTGGCCTGGGAGGGTTTTTCACACAGAAACAGCCGCATCGCTCAACTCATTCACGCATCGCAGAAGATGCACAGCATGGGCAGAGACAGGCGCGAGAGCAAGTTTTTTTACTGTTGATATGTACAGGCTTTTGCAGGTGCTGCAAAACCTGGGGGAGCTGGCTTGCCTGCGATGCAGGCGAGGGGGGCAGTCAGGCGTACCGGGGGCATCCCTTCGCGAGCAAGCCCGCTCCCACAATGGAAGGCGGGCTTGCAACAGGACAGGGGATTATTGCGCGTTGTAGATCTGGTCGAACACGCCACCGTCGTTGAAGTACTTTTTCTGCACGTCGCGCCAGTCGCCGAAGGTTTTTTCAACCGACAGGAAGTCGACTTTCGGGAAGCGGTCGTTGTACTTGGCGAGAATTGCCTGGTCACGCGGGCGCAGGTAGTTTTTAGCAGCGATTTCCTGGCCTTCAGGCGACCACAGGTACTTGAGGTAGGCTTCGGCCGTGGCGCGGGTGCCTTTTTTGTCGACCACTTTGTCCACTACCGTCACAGGCGGCTCGGCTTCTGCCGATACGCTCGGGTAGATCACTTCGAACTGGTCGCGACCAAATTCACGGGCGATCATTTCCGCCTCGTTTTCGAACGTCACCAGCACATCGCCGATCTGATTGGTCATAAAGGTGGTGGTGGCTGCACGACCGCCGGTATCAAGCACTGGAGCCTGCTTGAACAACTTGGCCACAAAGTCCTTGGCCTTGGTTTCGTCACCGCCGTTTTTCAGTACATAGCCCCAGGCCGACAGGAAGGTGTAGCGGCCGTTACCCGAGGTTTTCGGGTTGGGTACGATGACCTGTACGCCGTCCTTGAGCAGGTCGGGCCAGTCTTTCAGAGCCTTGGGGTTGCCCTTGCGCACGATGAAAACGGTGGCCGAGGTAAACGGTGCGCTGTTGTCCGGCAGGCGGGTGACCCAGTTTTCCGGGACCAGATGGCCGTTGTCGGCCAGGGCATTGATGTCGGTGGCCATGTTCATGGTGATCACGTCCGCCGGCAAGCCATCGATGACCGAGCGGGCCTGTTTGCTGGAACCACCAAATGACATTTGTACGTTGAGCTTTTCGCCGTTGTGCTCTTGTGCCCAGTGCTTCTGGAAGGCTGCGTTGTAGTCTTTGTAGAAATCACGCATCACATCGTAGGACACGTTTAGCAGTGGCGGTGGGGTCGATGCACTCGCGACACTGCCAAGGGCCAGGCCAGCGGCCAGAATTGAGGCACTAAAGAGTTTTTTCACTGTGCATTCCTTGTTATAGGGAGCAATAAGGGCAAATTGCCAGTAACTATAGCGACTGTCGCATAGTCCTTAAAAGATTAAAAAGTGCTGTGGTTATGCTTTTTTCGTAAAAAGAGCATTGCCGCACCGTGAACAAAAAGACGCCGATTGTTCGTGAGTGTTCTTTTTGCAGGTCGGGCAGTCGTGCTTGAGTTGCTCGCCACGCATGGCGTTGGCCAATTCGGCAGTGAAGATGCCGGTGGGCACGGCAATGATCGAGTAGCCGGTGATCATCACCATCGCCGAGATCACTTGCCCCAGTACGGTTTTGGGCACTATGTCACCAAAACCCACAGTCGTCAGGGTGACAATGGCCCAATAGATACTTACCGGAATACTGGTAAAGCCGTTTGCAGGTCCTTCGACCACATACATCAGACTGCCGAACACCGTAACCAGGGTGGAGACGCTGACCAGGAACACGATGATTTTTTGCTTGCTGCCGCGCAGCGCCGAGAGCAGATAGTTGGCCTGGCTCAGGTAGGGGCGCAGCTTGAGGATACGAAAAATCCGCAACATGCGAATGATGCGGATGATCAACAGGTACTGCGCGTCGCTGTAATAGATCGCCAGAATCCCCGGCACAATGGCCAGCAAATCCACCAGGCCGTAGAAGCTGAAGGCATAACGCAGAGGTTTGGGCGAGCAATACAGACGGAGGCCGTATTCCACGGCGAATACAAAGGTAAAACCCCACTCGATATAGGCCAGCAGTTTGGCGTAGTCGCGGTGAATGCTGTTGATGCTGTCGAGCACCACGACCACCAGGCTGCACAGGATGATCAGCAGCAGGGCTGTGTCGAAACGCCGCCCCGCCGGGGTATCGGCCTGAAAGACCATCACATACAAGCGCTGGCGCCAGTCATTGTTATCCATGCAGGTTGCTCGATGCCCAAAGGTCAGAAGGTTCGAGTATTAACGCTCAATGCGCAACCTGCATTGTTCTTGTGCAGGGTGCAGGATGCGCACACTAGCGTGCACCAGCCAGCATCCGAGGATAAAGGGTGCGGTCAGGGGGGCGAGGCCCAGGGCAATAAAGCCCGGGGTGATCAGCAAGGTCACGATAATCCCCACCACGGGCAGCCAGGGACGCCGTGCTTGCTGACTCAGGGCCAATGCGGCGAGTGCAGGGTTGTAGCCGGCCAGGCCGTCCAGTGCAGCCGCGCTGTCCTGTTGATACAAGGCAAACAGCATGCCGGCCAGTGAACCGGTGATGGCCCATAGTGCCGCGCGCCAGTTGCTCAGCCACAGGCCGATCACAATCAGCAACCCGGCCAGCGGGTGTGGCAGCAACATGACTTGGGCAATGCCCTTGAACAGCCCCTGTGCCAGTGTGAGGCCATTGACGGCCTGGGTGTGGTCCATGGCTTGTGCAGGCGGGTTGGTCAGGTGCAGCAGGATCCAGCCAATACCCACAAACGGCGCGGTGTAGGCCAGCAGGCTTTGCCCGGGGGTGGCGCGCTTGAGCCACTGGTGCACGAGCATCGTACTCAGTCCGGCACTGGCAATGATCAGCAAGGGTAACAGGGCAGACCATTCAAGCTGGTGGCTTATCAGCAAGCCCAGCAAGATACCGTTGTAGCTGTACAGACCCGCCTGGCGTTCGGCCTTGGGATAGTCGCGCCGTTGCGCGGTGAGGAGTCCGGCAATACCGCCAAGCAAGGCGCCACCGAGCAGGGTGGGGGCACTGATCAGGATGGCCAGCAGGCACAGCACGCCGCACAGAGGATGACGCTGAAGGAAGATCTGGCCGAAACCGGCGCACAGGGCCGTCGCCCAGTCGGGGCAGGGGTTTGAACTCATGATTGTTACCTGGTAGTCGCAGCCGAGGCACGAAGGCTGCGAGCTCTTGATTGGCTCCCTGCATGATCAAGAACTCGCAGCCTTCGTGCCTCGGCAGCGACTACAGGTAGTGCGGTCTCCCCAAAAAGGGCAGACCGGTGGGCTTACTTGTCGCGAATCGAGAAGTTGGCCATGTGCTCCAGGCCCTTGATCAGCGCCGAGTGGTCCCAGTTGCTGCCACCGATGGCCGCGCAGGTGCTGAACACTTGCTGGGCATTGGCGGTGTTGGGCAGGTTGATCCCCAGCTCACGGGCACCGGCCAGGGCCAGGTTGAGGTCTTTTTGATGCAGGCTGATACGGAAGCCCGGGTCAAAAGTGCCCTTGATCATGCGCTCGCCGTGCACTTCGAGGATTTTCGAGGAGGCAAAGCCACCCATCAGCGCTTCGCGAACCTTGGCCGGGTCAGCGCCGTTTTTCGCGGCAAATACCAGGGCTTCGGCCACGGCCTGGATATTCAGGGCGACGATGATCTGGTTGGCTACCTTGGCGGTTTGACCGTCGCCATTGCCGCCCACCAGGGTGATGTTCTTGCCCATGCTCTGCAGCAGCGGCAGGGCGCGGGCGAAGGTTTTTTCGTCACCGCCGACCATGATGCTCAGTGAGCCGGCCTTGGCGCCAACTTCACCGCCGGATACCGGCGCGTCGAGGTACTGAGCACCCTTGGCGTTGATTTTTTCGGCGAACGCTTTGGTGGCAGTAGGCGAGATCGAACTCATGTCGATCACCACCTTGTTCGGGCTCAGGCCCGCGGCGATGCCGTCTTCACGAAACAGCACATCCTCAACCTGAGGGGTATCCGGCACCATGACGATGATGAATTCGGCTTCCTGGGCCACTTCTCGCGGGCTGGCCAGGGCGATTGCGCCAGCGGCAACCAGATCGGCCGGTGCGGCACCGTGATGGGTCGATAGAAACAGGCTGTGCCCGGCCTTTTGCAGGTTGCTGGCCATGGGTGAGCCCATGATGCCCGTGCCGATAAATCCGATTTTAGCCATGACAAATCCTCTTGTTTTTCTTAGGGCGATTCAGAGTAGGTGGTCTGATGTAGGAGCGGGCTTGCTCGCGATGGGATCGCTCCCACAGAGTTACACCGCGTTATGGGTCTTGAGCCACGCCAGACCGGCCTCGGTGCTGGTCAGCGGCTTGTACTCACAGCCAACCCAACCCTGATAGCCGATGCGGTCCAGGTGATCGAACAAAAAGCGGTAGTTGATTTCGCCGGTGCCCGGTTCGTGGCGACCAGGGTTATCGGCCAGCTGGATATGGTTGATCTGCGGTAGATGAGTCTGCATGGTGCGGGCCAGGTCGCCCTCCATGATTTGCATGTGGTAGATGTCGTATTGCAGGAACAGATTGCTGCTGCCGACCTTTTCCTGGATCGCCAGTGCCTGCTGGGTGTTGTTCAGGTAAAAGCCGGGGATGTCGAGGGTGTTGATCGACTCCATCACCAGCTTGATGCCGACTGCCTGCAGCTTGTCGGCGGCGTATTTGAGGTTGGCGACGAAGGTTTTTTCGACCGTGGCGTCGTCCACGCCCTGGGGGCGGATGCCGGCCAGGCAGTTGATCTGGTCGTTGCCCAGCACTTGCGCGTAAGCGATGGCCAGGTCGACCCCGGCGCGGAACTCTTCAACCCGGTCCGGCAGGCAGGCAATCCCGCGCTCGCCCTTGGCCCAGTCACCGGCCGGCAGGTTGAACAGCACCTGGGTCAGTTTATTGGCATCGAGCTGGGCCTTGATGTCGGCCGAGTTGTAATCGTAAGGGAACAGGTATTCAACGCCATGAAAACCAGCGTTGGCGGCCGCTTGAAAACGGACAAGAAAATCCTGCTCGGTGAACAGCATGGACAGGTTGGCGGCAAAACGCGGCATGGTGAACTCCTGCTTTTAGTCCCCTCTGCGCGGCAGAGGGGGTAAGGGCTATTGATTAATCCAGCATCGAAATGGCGGTCGGTGCATCGTTACCCACCAGCGCCAGGTCTTCAAATTCATTTACGCCGTTGATTTCGGTGCCCATCGAGATATTGGTCACACGCTCCAGGATGATTTCCACCATCACCGGCACGCGGAATTCCTTGATCAGCTCCTGGGCCTTGCGCAGGGCAGGCTGGATTTCACTCGGTTCGAACACGCGCAAGGCCTTGCAACCCAGGCCTTGAACGACGGCCACGTGGTCAACGCCATAGCCGTTAAGCTCCGGTGCGTTGAGGTTGTCGAAAGCCAACTGCACGCAGTAGTCCATTTCAAACCCGCGCTGGGCCTGACGGATAAGCCCCAGGTAGGAGTTGTTAACCACCACGTGGATATAGGGCAGGTTGAACTGAGCGCCCACGGCCAGTTCTTCGATCATGAACTGGAAGTCGTAGTCGCCGGACAGTGCCACCACATTGCGATCCGGGTCGGCCTTGACCACCCCCAGCGCCGCCGGAATGGTCCAGCCCAGAGGGCCGGCCTGGCCGCAGTTGATCCAGTGGCGAGGCTTGTACACATGCAGGAATTGTGCGCCGGCAATCTGTGACAAACCGATGGTGCTGACATAGCAGGTGTCTTTGCCGAACACCTGGTTCATTTCTTCGTACACGCGTTGTGGCTTGACCGGCACGTTGTCGAAGTGGGTCTTGCGTTGCATCGTGGCCTTGCGCTGCTGGCAGTCCTGCAGCCAGGCGCTGCGGTTTTTCAGCTTGCCGGCAGCTTTCCATTCGCGGGCTACTTCAAGGAATACCTTGAGCGCGGCACCGGCGTCGGAAACGATGCCCAGATCCGGGTTGAATACCCGGCCGATCTGGGTCGGTTCGATATCCACGTGAATGAACTTGCGGCCTTCGGTGTACACATCCACCGAACCGGTATGGCGGTTGGCCCAGCGGTTGCCGATGCCCAATACCACATCGGACTTGAGCAGGGTGGCGTTGCCATAACGGTGCGAGGTTTGCAGGCCGACCATGCCCACCATCAGCGGGTGGTCATCGGCGATGGTGCCCCAGCCCATCAGGGTCGGAATCACCGGGATACCGGTCAGTTCGGCGAATTCCACCAGCAGGTCGCTGGCGTCGGCATTGATCACGCCGCCACCGCTGACCAGCAGCGGGCGTTCCGCCTGATCGAGCATGGTCAGGGCTTTTTCGGCCTGCAGCCGGTTTGCCGTTGGTTTGGCTAGTGGCAGCGGTTCGTAGGCGTCAATGTCGAATTCGATTTCGGCCATCTGCACATCGAACGGCAGATCGATCAGCACCGGGCCAGGGCGGCCGGAGCGCATTTCGTAAAAGGCTTTCTGGAAGGCGTAAGGCACCTGGCCCGGCTCCATCACCGTGGTCGACCACTTGGTGACGGGCTTGACGATGGCGGTGATATCCACCGCCTGGAAGTCTTCTTTGTGCATCCGTGCCCGTGGGGCCTGGCCGGTGATGCACAGAATCGGGATCGAGTCGGCCGAGGCACTGTACAGGCCCGTCACCATATCGGTACCGGCAGGCCCCGAGGTGCCGATGCACACGCCGATATTGCCGGCCTTGGTGCGGGTATAGCCCTCGGCCATGTGCGAGGCGCCTTCGACGTGGCGAGCAAGGACGTGATCGATGCCACCGACCTTTTTCAGGGCCGAGTACAGCGGGTTGATGGCGGCGCCCGGGATACCGAATGCGGTATCGACACCTTCGCGACGCATCACCAGAACGGCGGCTTCGATTGCTCTCATTTTGCTCATTGTTTTGTGCCTCTTACGTTTTGTAATTGTATACAAGTGGCTGTTGAGCGAGTGTATTCATCCTCCGCTGTGCAGGTCAATGGCTTTTATCGATTCGATGGTTGATCACAAGCAAGCCTTGTATTCAGGCTTGTGCGCTGGGTTTTGTTTTTTTGATTGCTGAAAAATTGTATACAAAATAGATTTGTATTGTGTTCTATTGGTGTTATTGAGTGCGCCTCGCGAGGTGCGCCGAAGGCTTTCCATAACAAGATAAGGATGGCAACCATGAGTGCTTTAACCTTGAAAGTCGCTTTAGAACTGACCGCTCAGGCCTTGAGCGTCGGGCGTCAGATCAGTGCTGCGCCGCTGACGGTAGTGGTGCTCGACAGTGGCGGGCATTTGCTGGCGTTGCAGCGCGAAGACGGCGCCAGCCTGCTGCGCCCCAGCATTGCGATTGGCAAAGCCTGGGGCGCGATTGCCTTAGGCAAGGGCTCGCGTCTGCTGGCACTGGACGCGCAACAGCGCCCGGCGTTCTTCGCGGCGCTTAATGGCATGGGGCAAAGTGACGTGGTGCCTGCGCCGGGTGGGGTATTGATTCGTGATGAGGCGGGGCAGGTAATCGGTGCTGTTGGTATCAGCGGCGATACGTCGGATATCGACGAGCAATGCGCGATCAGCGCGGTAGAAGCGCTGGGCCTGCGGGCGGATGCGGGGGTGGCGGTCTGATTTGGGCTGAGTGATTGACCGCCTTCGCGAGCAGGCTCGCTCCCACAGATTGTGCGCAGGGTGGGAGCGAGCCTGCTCGCGAAGGCATTGTTGAGACACATTCAGCTAAAAAACGCCTCGTCCTCATTGTTCTTTCAGAGCTAGCCTTTTCATTACTCATCCATGAAAAGGCAAAGGAATGCCGTCTTTAGCTGCTTCACACCGCCTGCGTATCGGCCGCTGTTCCGAGCCAAATCGAATTTACCTGTTGAGCACCAACACGCTCTGCAGAGAGCCCATCTTTAAAGACTTTACCTTGGGACGATTAGTCGTCGCACAATTTCGCGCTGCCCAAGACCAGGGTTTTGCAGACTCGTTGGCCTGGGTCGTCATGCCAGATCACTTTCATTGGTTGATCGAATTACACCGTGGGACGCTCGGTGGCTTGATGCAACGAACCAAGTCTTTGAGTACCCAGGCTGTCAGGCGATCAACTGATCGCAAAATCAGCCTTTGGCAAAATGGCTTCCATGACCGGGCATTAAGGCGAGAAGAGGAGCTGGTGAAAGTTGCTCGTTATGTTGTCGCCAATCCGTTGCGGGCACGACTGGTCGAGAAGCTCGGTGACTATCCCCTGTGGGATGCAATCTGGGTTTGAAAGGGCTTCGCGAGCAGGCTCGCTCCCACAGATTGTGCGCAGGGTGGGAGCGAGCCTGCTCGCGAAGGTCCCGGCGTGGTTTATCGGTCCGGTTCGCAGCCCTTCAGCACCAACCGGATAATGGTTTGGGTTGCCGCTTCGTAGTCGCTGTCTTCAAGCTTGGTCTTGCCGGTGATGGCCGAGATCTGCCAGTCGAAGTCGGCGTAGGTCTGGGTTGCCGCCCAGATGCTGAACATCAGGTGGTGCGGGTCGATGGCGGCAATCTGGCCGCGGTCGATCCAGGTCTGGATGCAGGCGATGTTGTGCTGGGCCTGGGCATTCAACAGCTCTACCTGTTTCTCACTCAAGTGCGGGGCACCATGCATGATTTCGCTGGCGAACACTTTTGAGGCAAAGGGCAGGTCACGGGAAATCACGATTTTTGAGCGGATGTAATTGCTCAATACCGTATTCGGCTCGCCATCGGCGTTGAACGGCGTCGAAGCCCGAAGGATCGGGTCGATAATGCTTTCAAGCACCTCGCGATAGAGGTTTTCCTTGGATTTGAAGTAGTAGTAGACATTGGGCTTGGGCACGCCGGCCTTGGCCGCGATATCGCTGGTTTTGCTGGCGGCGAAACCCTTGTCAGCGAATTCTTCGCTGGCGGCACGCAAAATCAGTTCTTTGTTACGCTCGCGGATACTGCTCATAAACCCGATATGTCCTTGCCTGCTGGGGCGGTCGGGCATGGTAGCACCGGGCTTGCAAGTGGCTCAAGATTGCCGCTTTGCGCGCGGCACGCGCTATGCTTGTGTCCATTCCATCTCTCAGGACGTTTTTCTATGGCTGGCAGTAGCTTGCTGATGTTGCTCGATGATATCGCCGCCGTGCTCGATGACGTCGCTCTGATGACCAAAGTGGCCGCCAAAAAAACCGCCGGGGTGCTGGGCGATGACCTTGCGCTCAACGCCCAGCAGGTATCGGGCGTGCGTGCCGACCGGGAGTTGCCGGTGGTGTGGGCCGTGGCCAAGGGTTCGTTTCGCAACAAGGCGATTCTGGTACCGGCAGCGCTGGCCATCAGTGCCTTTGCGCCCTGGGCGGTGACGCCGCTGTTGATGGTGGGTGGGGCTTATCTGTGTTTCGAGGGTTTCGAAAAGGTCGCCCACAGTTTCACCCACAGCAAGGCCGATGCCCAGAGCCAGCGCCAGGCCTTGCAGGAGTCGCTGGCCGGTGCTGAAGTCGATCTGGCGGCGTTTGAAAAGGATAAGGTCAAGGGCGCCGTTCGTACGGACTTTATCCTGTCCGCCGAAATCATTGCCATCACCCTGGGCATCGTCTCCGACTCACCGCTGATGCAGCAGGTGGTGGTGTTGTCGGGTATCGCCATCGTGATGACAGTCGGGGTATATGGCGTGGTGGGTGGCATCGTCAAACTCGACGATGGTGGCCTGTACCTGAGCAAGAAGACCGGCGACGGCGCCTGGCCGCGGTTCCAGCGCAGCTTTGGCCGTGGTGTGTTGAGCGCAGCCCCGTACATGATGAAAAGTCTGACCGTGATCGGCACGGCGGCAATGTTCATGGTCGGCGGCGGTATCCTGACCCACGGTGTACCGCCGTTGCATCATTGGGTTGAAGGCGTTGCGCAAGGCAGCACGCAATGGCTGGGTGTGGTGTCGGTGATTGTGCCGACCCTGCTCAACGCCGTGGCCGGCATTATTGCCGGCGCGGTGGTGTTGGCCGTGGTGTCTGTCGCGAGCAAGGTCTGGCGGGCCATCAAGTCCTAGGCCGCGACGGCGCGGGGCAGGGTACTGTCCTGCAGCAATCGATAGCCCAGCACCGCGAACAGCAGCATGACGCCGCCGGCGGCCAGCGACACGCTAAAACCGGCCTGGGCGCCGTACGCGTCCACCACCCAGCCGCCGAGTACCGCACCGAGGGCCACGCCCATGCCCAGACCGGTGATCATCCAGGTCAGGCCTTCAGTCAGCTTGGCGGGTGGGACAATGTTTTCCACCAGGCCCATGGCGGTGATCAGGGTGGGGGCAAAAAACAGCCCGGCGATCAGCATGCCCACGGCCAGGGTGGCGATGCTGTCGGCCCACAGCAGCGGCACCATGGTGATGGATGTGGCCAGGGCGCCGAGCACAAACAGCCTGGGCAGCGGCATGTTCAACTTGAGCATGCCGAACACCAGCCCGGCAGCGCACGATCCCAAGGCGTACATCGACAATACAATGCTTGCGGCAGCCGGTTGGCCCTGATGCTGGGCAAAGGCCACGCTAACCACATCCACCGTACCCACAATCGTGCCCAGCCCAAGCAGGGCCAACAGCAAAACCACCACGGCGCCCTGGCGTAAAACTGTGCCCTGGTGCTCGCTGCTACGCGGGTGTACCGGTGGTTCGGTGCTGCGTTGCAGCACAAACACGCTGACGCCGATGGCCAGCAGGATGGCTGCCGCCAGTGGTCCGGCCTGGGGGAACAGCGCCACACTCAGGCCCACGGAAATCGGCGGGCCGATAATAAAGCTCACTTCATCGAGTACCGACTCGAACGAGAACGCCGTATGCAGTTTGGGCGAGCCGCGATACAGCTCGGTCCAGCGTGCCCGCACCATTGCCGACATGCTCGGCATGCAGCCCGACAGGGCGGCGAACACAAACAGCGTCCAGTCCGGCGCGCCAAAATGACTGCACAGCAGCAAGGCCAGCAGGGCGCTGACGCCAATGGCGGTGACACCGGGCAGGATGCGGCTCTGGCCGTAGCGGTCGACCCAGCGTGAAATCTGCGGAGCCAGCAGGGCTGTGGCCAGGGCAAAGGTGGCGGCTACGCCACCGGCCAGCCAATAGGAACCTTGCAGTTGCGCCAGCATGGTGATGATGCCGATGCCGACCATTGAGATCGGCATCCGCGCGATCAGGCCCGCACCGCTGAAAGCCTTGGTGCCGGGGGCGCTGAAAATCTCGCGATAGGGGTTGGCCATACAAGCTCCGGAACAGTGTTGGGGATTGCTTTCGTAGCAGCTGTCGAACGCAGCCTTCGGCAGCTGCTACGGGAATGTGTGATTACCGAGCATGACATACGCGGCGTATGTAGAAATATACGCATACACAGCGTATGTCAATTAACATACGTCGCGTATCCAAAAATAAAGGTGACAGGCATGGCGCCCAAAGCGCGGTCGCAAATGATCGAAGAAACCCGTGGCAAGCTGCTTGAGGCGGCTCGCCTGGCATTCAGTACGGTGGGCTATGCCCGGACATCGATGGACGAATTGACGGCTTCGGTCGGGCTGACGCGTGGCGCGTTGTACCACCATTTTGGCGACAAGAAAGGCTTGTTCAAGGCCGTGGCCCAGCAGATCGATGCCGAGCTGGATGCGCAGCTGGCGCAGGTGTTTGAGCAGGCGGACAGCCATTGGCAAGGGTTTAAGGATCAGTGCCGGCTGTATCTGGAGATGGCCCTGCAAGTCGAGGTACAGCGCATTCTGTTGCGCGATGCGCCTTCGGTGCTGGGCTCGCAATATGTGCAGAACACCCAGTCGGTGTGCTGCCTGTCGATGGCGTCGATGCTGCAGGGGCTGATGGACACCGAGGTGATTCAACGCACCGATCCCGAGGCGCTGGCGCGTCTGATTCAGGGCGGGCTGATGGATGCGTCGTTCTGGATTGCCGAGGCCGACAACCCGCCGCAGCGTCTGGCCGCTGCGCTGGACAGCCTGGACCTGATGCTGCGCGGTTTGCTGCGGGTGCCTGAGCCGCGCTGACGCGGCCCGGGCCCGTGCATCAGAAGTGGTACTTGATCAGCAGGCTGGTGGTGTTCTGATTGGTTTTGAACGCGCCGCTGTCTTCGATGCCGTACTTGTTTTTCCAGTAGTCGTATTCTACGCCGACATACAGTTGCTTGGCGCTCCAGCTCAGGGCCTTGCCCAGGTCATATTTAACCTGCGGGTTGAAGTGCAGGTTGGCGTGGTAGGTGCCACGGGAGTTCTCGTCGTTGTCGACCACCCAGTCCATGTAGCCGTCGATCAGCACATCGGAGTTGCCCAGGGGCAGGGTGTAGGACCACACCGGGGTGATCTGCCACACACCTTTGCCGGCGCGGCTGCCTTCCGGGAAGCGTTGGTAGAAGTTCAACTGGAAGTAGTCAAAGCCCGGCACGTTCAGGTCGAAACCCGGACCGATCAGGTAGGCATCGGTATCGCCTTCGCCAAACTCGTAAGTCATGGCCAGCAGCACGTCTTTGATCGGGCCGAATTCAAACTTCTGGTCGAAGATCTTGCCGAACGACAAACGCGGGGTGAATTCACCGTAGTAGGTGTTCGGGCCGACGTTGCCGTCTTTCTTGCCGTTGTAAAAGATACGGTCAAGGAAGAAGAAGTTGTCACCGTACTTCCAGCTGTCAGCATGCTCGAAGGTCATGGTCTGCTGAATTTTTGGATTGACCTGGAAGTCCTTGCCGTACAAGTAAGTCAGGCTGTTGGTTTGCCATTGCAGCAGGTCGCCGGCGACTGCCGGAGCCCCGCCCAGCATGCTCCCCGCAAGCATCAGGCCGGTAAGTGTGCGCTTCATTCGGTTAGCTCCAAAATATAGAAAGTTGTGCAAGTAGTGCGAACGTGGCGCTCTGTTGTGGCGCCTTGGTTCATGGTTTTAAAAGTTGCCTTTACGGTCAGCTTCAGTGCTTTTAGCAAGTTCGGGGCCATACCTGTTTTATAGCCATGAATAAACCCTCGACTGCGCGTTGGCAGTTGAGTGCAGGGGGCGGCAGGCAGGCCGTAAACCTTTGATATAAAGGCAAAAGTTGGCTTTAAAGTCAGCTTTGAAAAACGTCGCGTTTAAGCGGGCGCGCAGGATACGGGCTCTGGCGCGTGCACTCAAGCGCTCTGTTAAAGCCCAGGGCGGGCAATAACAGAGCATGCACAGTCTAGAGCTTAGAAGTGGACTTTGATCAGGGCACTGGCGGTGTTCTGGTTGGTATCAAGACGGCTGCTGCTTTCGATGCCGTACTTGTCCTTCCAGTAGCTGTATTCAATCCCGACATAGAGCTGTTTTTCACCCAGGTTCAGGGCCTTGCCCAGGTCATATTTGATCTGTGGGTTGAAGTGCAGGTTGGAGTGGTAGGTGCCGCGTGAGTTCTGGTCGTTGTCCACCACCCAGTCCATATAGCCGTCGATCAACACGTTGGAGCGGCCCAGGGGGATGGTGTAGGAAAACGACGGAGTGATCTGCCAGACCCCGGTGCCAGGGCGTGGGCCCTCGGTATGGCGGCGATAGAAGTTGAGGGTGAAGTAGTTGAAGCCCGGTACCGCCAGATCAAAGCCCGGACCGATCAGGTAGGCCTCGCTGTCGCCTTCGCCATATTCATAGGTCATGGCCAGCAGCACATCCTTGATCGGGCCATATTCGAATTTGCGGTCGAAGATCTTGCCGAACGACAGGCGCGGGCTGAACTCGCCGTAATAGGTGTGCGGGCCTTTGTTGGGGTCTTCTTTGCCGTTGTAGAAAATACGGTCGACAAACAGGAAGTTGTCGCCGTACTTCCATTTGTCCGCATGTTCGAAAGTGACGGTTTGCTGGATCGACGGGTTGATCGCGAAGTTCTTGCCGTACAGGTAGGTCAGGCTGTTGGTTTGCCATAAAAACAGGTCCCCGGCCATTGTCTGGCTGGCAGCCAAAAGTCCACCTGCGAGCGTGACGCCCCAGTGTTTGCACTTCATGGGTAACTCCCTTTTTTATTGTTTTTGTAAAGCGAGAGCCCCTCTCCCTAGCCCTCTCCCGGAGGGAGAGGGGATTGGTCGTGCGAGCGCTCAGGAACACCACCGATCAGCCCCCTCTCCCTTGGGGAGAGGGTTGGGGTGAGGGTCAGGGCTCAGTGCTGGTGCACATGCCCGCTCATGGCTGCGCGTTCGGAACCGCCCAGCACATTGAACATCAGGTTCAGGCACACCGCGCTGACAGCAGCCATGGCGATACCGCTGTGGGTGATGGGGTCCATCCACAGTGGCAGGTGGGCGAAAAACTCAGGACGCACCACCGGGATCAGGCCCATGCCGATGCTCACGGCCACCAGCAACTGATTGCGGCGGTCGGCGATGTCGGCTTCCTGGAGGATCTTGATCCCGGTTGCCGCGACCATGCCGAACATGGCAATGGCGGCGCCACCCAATACTGCAGGCGGAATCGAGGCCACCAGGTACGCTGCTTTCGGCAGCAGGCTGAGGGTGATCAGGAAGATACCGGCCATGATGGTTACCGAGCGGCAACGCACGCCGGTCATTTGCACCAGGCCAATGTTCTGGGCGAAGGAGGAGTGGGTGAAGGTGTTGAAAAAACCGGCGATAAACGAAGCGCCTGCGTCACACAGCAAACCGCGACGCAGCATGCGCGGGGTGACTTCCTGATCGGTGATTTTGCCCAGCGCCAGGAACATCCCGGTGGACTCGACAAAAATGATCACCACCACCAGGCACATCGAAAGAATCGGTGCCAAATGAAACTCCGGCATGCCGAAGTGCAAGGGGGTGACAACTTGGAACCACGGCGTATTGTCCAGCCCGGAGAGGTCGACCATGCCGATGGCGCCTGACAGCACATAGCCCAGGGCCATGCCGATCAAGACCGACACATTGACCCAGAAGCCGCGCATAAAGCGGTTGATCAGCAGGATGGTGCCCAGCACCAGAGCCGCGATGGCCAGGTACACCGGCGAGCCGAATTGCGCCGCAGCACTGCCGCCACCGGCCCAGTTGACCGCAACGGGGAACAGCGACAGGCCGATCGAAGTGATGACAGTACCGGTGACCAGGGGAGGAAAGAAGCGCACCACCTTGGACATAAATGGCGCAATGATCATTCCGAAAAAGCCCGCGGCGATGGTCGCGCCGAAGATCCCGGTCAAGCCGATCCCCGGCATCCCGGCCATGGCCACCATGCTGCCAACGGCGGCAAAGCTGGCGCCCATCATGACCGGCATGCGAATACCCATGGGGCCGATACCCATCGACTGCACGATGGTAGCGACACCCGCCACCAGCAGGTCGGCGTTGATCAGAAACGCGATCTCTTCACGACTCAGGCCTGCAGCCTGTCCGATGATCAGCGGCACGGCCACGGCGCCGCCATACATCAGCAGCACATGCTGCAAACCGACCAGGATCAGTTGCAGCATGGGTAGCCGCGCCAGCGGGGGCGGGGCGGTCACGGCGGGTATGCGCGGTTCGGTTAAATCGGACATGCAACACCTCGGTCATTTTTATTGTTGTGAGCTAGTGGTGTGTTCTTGCGGCCGCAGCGGGGCTGCGACCGCAAAGGCGGTGCGTCAGTTGGTCCGTGCCCCTGCATTGATCCAGGCGCCGACCAGGTCGCGCTCCTGTTGCGTCATTTGCGTGATGTTGCCCAGCGGCATGATCGGCGTGACAACGGCCTGAGCCTGAATGCGCGGGGCCATCAGCTGGATCTGTTGCGCGGTGTCGAACATCACGCCTGCCGGAGCCGCACTGAACAACGGGCTGCTGGGGGTGGCGGAATGACAGACCGTGCAGCGCTCCTGGATCACCTTGTGGACTTGTTCAAAATCGACGGTGGCCACTGGCGCTGCCGCGGGTGCCTGTGCCGGTGCCGCTGGCGGAGCATCTGCAGCCTTGACGCCGCCCAGGGCGGTTTCCGGCAGCGGTTGGTACTTGATCACCTTGGCGGTTTCTGGCGCTGTCGACACAGGCTTTGGACCGGTAACGTAAGCCAGGCAAATCATGCCCAGGGCTGCGACCGGCAGGGTCCAGGCATATTTGTGGCTGTCGTGGCGGGTGTTGAAGTAGTGACGTACCAGCACTGCCAGCACCGCAATCCCGGCCAGGATCAACCAGTTGTACTGACTGCCATAGGTGCTCGGGAAGTGGTTGCTGATCATGATGAACAGCACCGGCAAGGTGAAGTAGTTGTTGTGTCGCGAACGCAGCAGGCCTTTGGCCGGCAGTGCCGGGTCAGGGCTGCGGCCTTCCTTGATCGCGGCTACCAGGGCACGTTGTGCCGGCATGATGGTGCGGAATACGTTCCCGACCATGATGGTGCCGATAATGGCGCCCACGTGCAGGTAGGCACCGCGCCCGCTGAACACTTTGCTCAGGCCGAACGCTGCTGCAACCAGCAGCACAAACAGGACGAAACCGAGCAACGCCGGGCGTTTGCCCAGGGCGGAGTCGCACAGAAAGTCGTAAACGAACCAGCCGGCAATCAGCGAGCCGATACCGATGGCAACCGCTTCAGGGCCGCTCATGCTGCTGCCTGGAGCAATCAGATACAGCGCGGGGTTGAAGTAGAACACCAGACAGAGCAGGGCGATGCCCGACATCCAGGTGAAATAGGCTTCCCATTTAAACCAGTGCAGGTTTTCCGGCATGGTGGGTGGGGCCAGTTTGTATTTTTCGAGGTGGTAAATACCGCCGCCGTGAATCGCCCATAGATCGCCAGCAAGGCCATCCTTGGGGTTGGCCCGGTTAAGGTTGTTCTCCAGCCAGACGAAATAAAACGACGCGCCAATCCAGGCCACACCGGTAATCATATGAATCCAGCGCACGCTCAGATTCAGCCATTCCATTAGATGTGCTTCCACAGTCTTTACCTCTTGCCCGTCACTCTTTTGTGAGTGTTGGACCTTCTCTTATTGGTGGGGGGCGAGGAACAACAACTGATCCTCTTTAAAGAAATGCTCATCGCAGTTATTGCCGCTGCCACTGCGATCAACCACCAGGAAGTCATCCCGCTTTTCGATCGTCAGCACCGGGTGGTGCCAGACGCCGCGATGGTAATTGATGCCCTGCCTGCCATTACTGACAAAGGCGCGGACCAGGTCCGATACAGGTTCATCGCCAACGGGCGCGACCACGATCAGAAAGGGGTTGCCGAGCAGCGGTATAAAAGCCTGGCTGCCCAGCGGATGGCGCTCCAGCATGCGTACGGTGAACGGCATGTCCTGCGCCTCGGCGCGGAAAATGCTGATGATCGCCTTGTCCTCTGGCGTAGCCGTTTCGACCTCGGCCAGACGGTGAAAGCGCATGGTCGAACCGTTATTGATCATGAAGTGGTCGCTGCCATCGGTTTCAATCACGTCACCGAAAGGGGCGAAGGCTTCTTTGGTCAGAGGTTCAATCATCAATGTGCGCATGGTGGTCTTCTTATTCGGGTTTCTGTGGTGTCAGTTTTGTCGCTATCGCGGGTAACCCCGCTCCCACAGGATGAATACAGTTCAAATGTGGGAGCGGACTTGCCTGCGATGGGTGCAGCGCTTATTTGGCGACTTTGCCCAATACGCGGATGCGGCTTACACCACCATCCGGGAACAGGTTGAGGCGAATGTGGGTGATCGGGCCGAGGTTTTTCAGTTGCTCGCTGTAGGTGTGTTCAGCGTGCATTTCCATTTTTTGGCTCGGCAGCAGTTCACGCCAGAACAGCGACTGGGTTTCGATCTGGCTGTCGGTACCGCCCTTGACGTACGCGCCCTGGATCGAGCAGCTGTCCGGGTAGTTGCCCTTGAAGTGCAGGGTGTCGACGATGATTTTTTCGATCTCGCCCGGGTGGCCCAGCGCGACGATGACCCAGTCATTGCCCGGGGTACGACGACGTGCGGTTTCCCAGCCATCGCCCATATTGATGCCGCGGCCAGGGTTGAGGATGTTGCTCATGCGTCCGAAGTGTTCGTCGGAGCAGGCGAGGGCGCGGCCACCGTTGAGAGCTGCGGCCAGATCGACCTGTTCGTTGTCGCCTACTGCCGACCAGTCACGGAACGGCACGCCGTACACGCGCAGACGCGCTACGCCGCCATCCGGGAAAATGTTGAAGCGCAGGTGGCTGAAGGCCTGGTCATTGTTGATTTCGTGGTAGTGATGGCTGTTGCCCTGCAGCTCGACGGCCGACAGTACTTCCACCCACTGGGTGTTTTCATTCGGTTCGCCCGAGGCCAGGAAGCAGGCTTCCAGCGAGGCCGATGGTGGAAAGTTGCCGGTGAAGAATGAAGTGTCGATGTCCACACCCTTGATCGAGCCCGGAACGCCAAGACGGATGACGGCACTGTCATAGCCTTCGAAGCGCTTGCGGCGGGACTCCCAGCCGTCCATCCACTTGCCGTTGTCATCGAAAACGCCCTCCTTCCATACGGCCGGGGTCGGCTGGAACATGCGGTTGGCGTCGGCAAACCAGTCATCGGTTACCGAAACGATTTTGGTGCCCAGGCGGGCATCGGCCAGGTTGACGAACTTCTCGAAAGGTACGGCGTAAGCTTTCATTCTTCTTGTCTGCCTTTAAATGAGTGGCTGGAGATGCGTCATCGGCGGGTGCCGGTTCGGCTTAGAGCTGGAGTAATCGGAACAGGGCGATCTTGTTGATTTCTGCCAACGCGCACTTGAACTCGACGTCTGCCGGGTTATGGATGCGGGTTTCGAACGCGGCGAGGATCTGGTGCCGGTCGCTGCCTTTTACCGCCATGATGAAGGGAAACTTGAACTTGGCTTTGTAGGCCTCGTTCAGCTCGGTGAAGCGTTGAAACTCTTCGGCCGTGCATTGGTGAATACCGGCGCCAGCCTGTTCATTGGTGCTGGCTTCGGTCAGTTGGCCCTGGACGGCTGCTTTGCCGGCCAGGTCCGGGTGAGCGTTGATCAATGCCAGTTGGCTGGCGTGATCGGCGCTCAACAAAATGTCACTCATGCGCTGGTGCAGGGTTTCGATCTGGTCGACGCTGCTGTCCAGGCCCAGGTCGTAGGCCTTTTCGGCAACCCAGGGCGAGTGTTCGTAGATATCGGCAAAAGCCGCCACGAAGGCTTCACGGCTCAGTTGTGAAGGCTTGAGGGTCTTGAAGGCGCTCATTTGGCGGTCTCGGCAACAAAAGGGTGGGTGGCGTGCCAGTGGCGGGCAATGTCCACGCGGCGGGTGAACCAGACCTGTTCGTGGCCCTTGGCGTACTCAATGAAACGCTTGAGGGCGGCCAGGCGCGCAGGGCGGCCAATGAGGCGGCAATGCAGGCCGATGGAAAGCATCTTCGGCGACTCTGCGCCTTCGGCGTACAGCACATCGAAAGCATCCTTGAGGTACTGGAAAAACTGCTCGCCGGTGTTGAAACCCTGCACCTGGGTAAAGCGCATGTCATTGGTATCCAGGGTATAGGGGATCACCAGATGCGGTTTGCCGGTGGGATTGTTGGGTTCCCAGTAGGGCAGGTCGTCGTCATAGGTATCGCAGTCGTACAAAAAGCCGCCTTCTTCCATCACCAGGCGCCGGGTATTGGGACCGGTGCGGCCGGTGTACCAACCCAGCGGGCGTTCGCCGCTGATTTCGGTGAGGATGCGGATGGCTTCGAGCATGTGTTCACGCTCTTGTGCTTCATCCATGTACTGGTAGTCGATCCAGCGATAACCGTGGCTGCAGATCTCATGCCCGGCCTCGACCATGGCGCGGATCACATCCGGATGGCGCTGGGCGGCCATTGCCACGGCAAACACCGTGAGTGGAATATCGAACTCGCGAAACAGCTTGAGGATGCGCCACACGCCTGCACGGCTGCCGTACTCATACAGCGACTCCATGCTCATGTTGCGCTCGCCCTGCAATGGTTGGGCTGAGACCATTTCCGACAGGAAGGCTTCAGACTCCTTGTCACCGTGCAGGATGTTGCGCTCGCCGCCTTCTTCGTAATTGAGAACAAAAGACAGGGCGATGCGGGCGTTGCCCGGCCAATGCGGATGTGGAGGGTTTGGACCGTAACCAATCAGGTCGCGTGGGTAGTCAGCGCTCACTGCAGTCTTCCTTATTGTTCGTGGTAACAGTCGATTGGCCAGACCTGGCGTCACTGCGATGAGCTGATTGTATACAACTTTACATTTTATTTGTAACCCTGATTTTTGCTATTTCTACCACGATTTGTACAGAAAGAGTACTTGCAAGAAACCTGCCTGATTGGTCAGTTTATGGGCGAAAGGTCTCTGAGGACTGCGGCTTTGACGATTAATGCCGTGCAGGCCCCGTAGCGTCGGGGGATGCGCAGATTGTCATTTTTAATTGTGTACAATTTTTTTGATAAATGTCTTAATCGTTTCTTCGCCGAGCCTTTTGGTGCGCCAAAAGAGGGCGGCAGCCGTTTTTTTCACGACTCGGGAGGTCGCACAATCAATGGGACGTTTGACTACGCACGTTTTGGATGCCGCACACGGCTGCCCGGGCAGCTCGATCAAGGTCGAGCTGTATCGGGTTGAAGGTTCGGGGCTGGAGTTGGTCGCTACAGCCCTGACCAACAGCGATGGCCGTTGCGACGCGCCGTTGCTGGAGGGGGAGGCCTACCGTTCCGGGGTTTACCAGGTGCAGTTCAGTGCCGGTGATTACTACCGCGCACGGGGTGTGAAATTGCCGGAGCCGGCGTTTCTGGATGTGGTGGTACTGCGTTTCGGGATCAGCGCCGAGCAGGATCACTACCATGTACCGCTACTGATTTCGCCGTACAGCTACTCGACCTATCGCGGTAGCTAATCGTTTTCGATCTGCGCATGTGGTTATTTGCCCGCTCACACTGCGGGCTTTTTTTTGCCTGTCTACATGCCATGTCCGTAGCAGCTGCCGAAGCAACGAGGCTGCGTTCGGCGGCGTAGCCGTCGTAGAACCTGAATCCGCTGTCCATCAGATAAATCGCGAACTCAGGTCTTACGATTGCTTCGCAATCGAACGCAGCCTCGTTCCTTCGGCAGCTGCTACGGGCTTGTGTGCAATCAGCGGCTCAACAACGACGCCGTGCCTGCCACGCTGAACAGCCCGGCACTGACCCGGTTGAACCAGCTCTGGCCCTTGCCGCTGCGCAGGTACCCCGCCGCACCGTGGGCACCCAGGCCGTAGGCCAGCTTGCACAGCAGGTCGAGCACGGTCCAGGTGGCGATCATCACCAGTAACTGGTTGAGGAACGGTAGATCGGGGTTGAGAAACTGCGGCAAAAAGGCAGCAAAGAACAGAATGTCCTTAGGATTGCTGGCCCCCAGCACGAACGCGCGCCCAAACAGGGCGCTAAAGCGCGGTATTGGTGCGGCTTCGGGCACATTGGTGACGGTGGCCGGCTGACGCGATTGTTTCCAGCTTTGCCAGGCCAGGTAAAACAGGTACAGCGCGCCCACGATCTTCAGGGCGCTGAAGAGTTTTTCCGAGGCCAGCAGCAAGGCGCCCAAACCCAGTGCCGAAGCGCTGAGCAGGCAGATCGAGGCAAATACACCTCCCAGAAAAGCCGGGTACGAACGGCGCAAGCCGTAGTTCAGACTGTTGCTGATCATCAATAACGACAGCGGCCCCGGAATCAGGATTACCACCAATGCCGCGCTGCTGAACAGCAGCCAGGTTTCCAGACTCATCACTTCCTCCCAAACAACAAAGGCCCCGCGTCATTGCGGGGCCGATTGATACCGCCCGGTTTACAGGTAAATAAACTTGGCGATGAAAATAGCGCAGAGCACCCACAGGCTGACGGAAATTTCCCGGTATTTGCCGGTGCCTGCCTTGAGTGCGACAAAGCTGATAAAGCCCAGGGCAATCCCGTCGGCGACCGAGAAGGTCAAAGGCATCATGATCACGGTCACTATGGCCGGGATGCAGTCAGTGGGTTCGTCCCAGTTGATGTGCTGCATGCCGCCCATCATCAGCATGGCCACATAAATCAGAGCGCCTGCCGTGGCATAAGCGGGGATCATGCCAGCCAGAGGGGCAAAGAACATGGCGGCCACAAACAACACGCCCACGGTGACGGCAGTAAGCCCGGTACGTCCGCCTGCCGCAACGCCTGCGGCGCTTTCCACGTAGCTGGTCACGGGTGGCACGCCGACCACGGCACCGAACACGCTGGAGGCGCTGTCGGCCTTGAGGGCCCGGGACAGGTTTTCGATCCTGCCATCGGCCTTCACCAGCCCGGCACGCTGGGCCACGCCCATCAGGGTGCCGGCCGTATCGAACATGTGTACAAACAGAAAGGCCAGCACAACGCTGATCATGCTGATGTTGAAAACGCCCTTGAGGTCCATGGCCATCCAGGTCGGTGCAAGGCTTGGCGGTGCCGACATGATGCCGTTGTAATGCACCAGGTCCAGGCCCCAGCCGGCGAGGGTCACGGCGATAATGCTGATCAGGATGGCGCCGAAGACGCGGTGATAGCTCAGAATCGCAATCATCAAAAAGCACACCGCTGCCAGCAGCGGGGCAGGATCGCGCAATGAACCGAGCTTGATCAGGGTGGCCGGGCTGTCGACGATAATGCCCGAGGTTTTCAGGCCGATAATCCCCAGGAACAACCCCACCCCGGCACCCATCGCGTACCGCAAGCTGACGGGAATGCTGTTGAGCAGCCATTCACGCACCCGCGACAGGGTCAGAATCAGGAACAGCACACCGGAGACAAACACGGCACCCAATGCTGTTTCCCAGCTGTAACCCATGGTTCCGACCACGGTGTAAGTAAAAAACGCATTCAGTCCCATACCTGGCGCCAGGCCTACTGGCCAGTTGGCGTAAAGCCCCATCAACAGGCTGCCGAGAGCAGCGGCAATGCAGGTGGCGACGAAGGCTGCACCATGATTGATCCCAGCATCGGCCATGATGTTGGGGTTGACGAAGATGATGTAGGCCATGGTGATGAAGGTGGTCAGCCCGGCAATCAGCTCGGTTTTGACCGTGGTGCCATGCAGTGACAGTTTGAACAGGCGTTCCAGCCAGCTGCGGGAGGCGGGCGGTGCAAATTCGACAACGGGTATTTCTGACTTTTGGCTGTCCACGGTGATTTCCTCAGGCTTTTATTATTTTTAAGGGCACTGGGTGTGGCGGGAGATGTTTTTTCTGACTTTCGGGTCAGAAACGCAGGCGAAGTGAATTATGCTTTTGTATACAAAAAAAGCAAATAATGTTTTTCAGATTGTGATCAGAAAGTGATGGATGGGTGTCTGTTTTCTGTGTGGGCGAGTTTGCTCGCGATTGGATCGCTGCGGTGCAACTGGAGTACTGCGGCGCCTGCATCGCGGGCAAGCCCGCTCACAGAACAAGCCACCTTCCACAGGAACCCTGCTCTAGAGCTGGCGGCTTTGTCCCAGGGCATGATTGACCGCCAGCCAGCCATTCACCGCGTCTTCACCTGCCTGAGCAAATACCCTTTGCAGCAGCTTGACCTGTTCGCGGCGCAGGCTCTTTTCGAAGGCCACACCGTCGGCAGTCAGTTCCAGCAGGCGTTTGCGCTTGTCTGTCTCGGGCGCGACGCTGCGCACCAGGGCCATCTCGATCAACTGGCGTAATGGCGTATTCAAGGCCTGCTTGCTCACGCCCAGTAAGGTCAGCAGTTCCTTGACGCTGACACCGGGGTGGTGGGCGATAAAAAAAACAATACGCTGATGCACCCGACTCAGTCCACGACGTGCCAGCATTTCATCCGCTTTGGCGGTAAATGCTTGATAGCCAAAGAAGAAGGCTTCCATGGCGGCGCGCTGAGTGGTCGGATTTTTAAGGTCAAGCATATTGACGTATCTAGGGTTCGCGGCGTAGTTTCGGTCAAACAGTTTGACTTATTTCCAATTACTTCCGCTACCGGTGATCTGTATGGCCTTCTCCGAACGTGTTTCCCGCCTGAAAAGCTCCTTGATTCGTGAAATTCTGGCTGCGGCCCAACGTCCGGAAGTCATGTCTTTCGCTGGCGGGCTACCGGCCGAGGCCATGCTGCCCAAGGTCGACTGGACCGATATGCCTGCCTCGATGGGTCAGTACGGCATGAGCGAAGGTGAGCCGGCACTGCGTGAAGTACTGGCTGCAGAGGCTCGCGCACTGGGGGTTGATTGCGATGCCAGCCAGGTGATGGTGTTGAGCGGTTCGCAGCAGGCGCTGGATCTGGCAGCCAAGCTGTATATCGACAAGGGCACCGAAATCATGCTCGAAGCACCGACCTACCTGGCGGCGCTGCAAATCTTTCAATTGTTCGGCGCCGAATGCCTGACGTTCCCGCTGCAAGCTGATGGCCCTGATCTGGCTGCGTTGCGCGTGCAGCTGGAAAAACACAGCCCGGCGTTCATCTACCTGATCCCGACGTTCCAGAATCCGTCTGCTGTGCGTTACAGCGAAACCAAGCGCGACGCGGTTGCTGCCTTGCTCGACGAGTTCGGCGTGACCCTGATCGAAGACGAGCCGTACCGCGAGCTGAACTTCGACGGTGGCAGCGCCACACCGATCGTCAGCCGCCTGAAAAAAGCCAGCTGGATCTATACCGGCACGGTGTCCAAGACCCTGTTGCCGGGCCTGCGTGTTGGCTTCCTGATTGCCAGCCCTGATCTGTACCCGCACTTGCTGCGCCTCAAGCAATCGGCTGACCTGCACACCAACCGCGTTGGCCAGTGGCAAGCCTTGCAGTGGATCGGCACCGAGAAAATGAGTAATCACCTGGCCGAACTGCGTGATTTCTACCGCGTGCGCCGTGACGGTTTTCAGCTGGCGCTGGAAGAGCATTTCTCGGATCTGGCTGACTGGCATGTGCCCCAGGGCGGTTTGTTCTTCTGGCTGACCCTCAAGCAACCGTTCGATACCCGCACTTTGCTCAAGCCTGCGCTGGAACAGAACGTGGCCTTTATGCCTGGCGAGCCGTTCTTCGCCAACCCGGACCAGAACGTGGGCAGCCTGCGCCTGAACTTCAGCCACATCGATCCGGCACGTCTGCATGAGGGCCTCAAGCGTCTGGCCAACGTGATTCGTCAGGCCCAGGCTGCCCAGGCGGCCTGAAGGAGGCGCAATGCTCAAGGTTTATGGCGATTACAACTCGGGCAACTGCTACAAGATCAAGCTGATGCTGCATTTGCTGGGGCTTGAGTATCAGTGGTTTGCCGTGGACATTCTCAAGGGTGAAACCGAGACCCCGGAGTTTCTGGCGAAAAACCCCAACGGTAAAGTGCCGGTGCTGGAGCTGGAAGACGGTACGTGCCTGTGGGAGTCCAACGCGATTCTCAACTACCTGGCCGACGGCAGCGAGTTTTTGCCGACCGAACCGCGTTTGCGCACGCAAGTGCTGCAATGGCAGTTTTTCGAGCAGTACAGTCATGAGCCTTATATTGCGGTGGCGCGCTTTATCCAGTTTTACCTGGGGCTACCCGAAGAGCGCCTTGAGGAATACCGCAAGCTGCAAAAGCGTGGCTACAAGGCGCTGGACGTGATGGAGCAACAGCTCACGCGCACGCCGTATCTGGTGGGTGAGCAATACTCGATCGCCGACGTGACGCTGTATGCCTATACCCATGTGGCCCATCAGGGCGGGTTTGACCTGAGCGGCTACCCGGGTATTCAGGCCTGGCTGGCGCGGGTGGCCAGCCATCCGCGGCATGTGGGAATGCTCGATTGAGCAAATCGCCCCTTTAAAAAAACCGGCCAAGTGCCGGTTTTTTTTGTGCGCACATTCTGTAGCCGCTGACGAGGTCTGAAGGAAACTTCAACTGTGGGAGCGAGCCTGCTCGCGAAGGTCGTTCGCGAGCAGGCTCGCTCCCACAGAGAGGGTAGACCGGGGGATGGCCTTAAACGTTGGCAAAGCGCTGGTTCAGGTAGTCAATGATCACCTTGGACTCATACATCCAGGTGGTTTTGCCGCCTTCTTCGATGCGCAGGCAAGGCACTTTGATCTTGCCCCCTTGCTCCAGCAGGGTCTGGCGATCCTGCTCGTTGTTCTTCGCGTCACGCAGGGCCACTGGCACATTCAGGCGGCGCAGGGTGCGGCGCGTTTTTACACAGAAAGGGCAGGCGTGGAACTGAAACAGGGTCAGGCCCTTGGCAGCCTGGTCGACCTGCGCCTGAGCGGCGGCAGGGCGCTGCTTTTTGCTTGGACGTGTCACGAAATCGCCAGCGATGATGAGCTGACCCAGGCCTACGCGAAGCGCTTTGATAAACACAGTAAAAGCCTCATGGGCAAATTAAGAAGGGACGCAGCTTACCTGAAATTGTGCAGGCGAAAAAAAACCGGCGATAAACGCCGGTTTTTTCTGTGCCACAGTTACTTGATCAGGCTGAGAAACTCGCTGCGCGTGGCGGCGTTTTCGCGGAACTCACCCAACATCACCGAAGTGATCATCGACGAATTCTGCTTCTCGACACCGCGCATCATCATGCACATGTGCTTGGCCTCGATCACCACGGCAACGCCCAGGGCGCCAGTGACTTGCATCACGGCGTCGGCAATCTGGCGGCTGAGGTTTTCCTGGATCTGCAGGCGGCGGGCGTACATATCGACAATACGCGCCACTTTCGACAGGCCCAGCACTTTGCCGCTCGGAATGTAGGCGACATGGGCCTTGCCGATAAACGGCAGCAGGTGGTGTTCGCACAGCGAGTACAACTCGATGTCCTTGACCAGCACCATTTCGCTGTTGTCTGAGCTGAACAAGGCACCGTTGGTGACTTCTTCCAGGGTTTGTTCATAGCCGCGGCAAAGGTACTGCATGGCCTTGGCGGCACGCTTTGGCGTATCCAGCAGGCCTTCACGGGAAACGTCTTCGCCGAGTTGACCGAGGATCGCGGTGTAGTTTTGTTCCAGTGTCACAGGGCTATATTCCATGCGGGTTTCAGAGTGGCACCTCGTCGGGTCGTACCAATTTTGTACCAATCATGCTGTTTTCGAGTTTCCCGAGCTCGCTCCAGTATGTGCTGGAATTTAGCCATTTAGCATACGTTGAAAGCAACATTTGTACGCTGTGACCTAGCTGATTGGCGATAAACGCAGGGTTCATGCCTGCCATGAGGCACATGGTAGCGTAGGAATGGCGGCAGTTGTATTGTCTGCACGCAGTGATCCACATTTTCTCGGCTACGGGTGAAGAGCCAGGCCTCATGCGCAAGGGTAAGTTGCAGCTGTCATTGAGCTGCCTCCTGAGCTTGGGAAATGACCTTCTTGCGTTTGTAGCTTGGGGTATCCGGTAACACATCAACCCTCTCGATTTTCAAATGGATACTCACCTTCAGCAAAACCTGCAGTTGTTCCTGGAAGGCAGCAAGGGCGGGGGATAACTGCTCGGTACTGGCTCCCGTATACATGAATATGAAGTCGGTGAGTGTGGCGCGTTGAATCAATCGGAATGCAGATACGTTGGGGTCAGCATTGAAAAAGCTGTCCAAGGTATTCGTAACGACGGCGGTTGGAACGTAATGGCCGCTGAGCGTTTTGAGGCAATCATCCTTTCTCCCGTCGATCCGTTCGATTGTTCGTCCGTGTTGGCCGCATTTGCAAAGGCTTGAATCATTTCCAGCTACTGTAACGATGTCTCCATGGTCATAGCGGATAAATGGCATGGTTCGACACATGAAATCAGTGCAATAGACAGTTGCCAAGCCTGACGAGCCCGCGCTTGAAAGGTCTTTGAGTTCGACATGGGTATAGTCGAATTCCGGGTGGTAATGTCGGAAAGGGCATTCCAAGGCAATAATCCCGACTTCTTCTGATGAATATTCATCAAGTACAGGTGTTTGATATAGAGATGAGAAATATTCCCGCTCATGATGGGAACTTGCTTCCGAATTAGTAATGATAGCTTTTAACTCAAGGCGGGCAATTCTGCAGGCGTAAGGTTCAAGCAGAGGCAAGTAACTTGGTAGGAGGTTCAAAAGTATGGGGCGAAGATGCTCCAGGTGCAGGACAAACTCGTCGATGTTTGCAATATCATTCAATGTAAATGTCGGGTAATCGCCAGATAGGGAAGATACCCAGCTCCTTATATGGTGGACATTGTAGATCCATCGATCAGTGCTGAACGCATTGCCGCCTAGACGTTGGAACATCCGATAGTAGGTCAGGGAATTGAAAGATACCGAGTCTAAGTCGCTAAGAATGGGTAAAGCAACCCCGCTGGAACCCGAAGTGCTGGACCAAAATATATTGGCCGCATTTTCGGGTAAGTGACGAGGCAGGAAGTCTTTGGTTTGCACGCTCCTCAAGATGTTTTTGTTTAGAACGGGGATTGACTCAAAGTCAGTCAGCGATCTGAGTGCTCCGGTTTCATAGCCACTGGCCTGGTAATAGTCATGATAAAAGGGAATCTGGTTAAAGGCATAATCGACTACCGCGGACAAATGTTGTAGTGCGTACTCTTTTTTCTGTGCGTCGGACCAAAAACTTCTGGCGATCAGAGTGTTACGTTCTTTATGCCAAAGCTGATGAATATGCTGCTGGATTTCAAGCGTGTCATAGCAGTCTTCTTGAAGGGTCATGCGTGAGTTATTATGGATGGATTCAAGGCCAAAGGTGAATGATTGAGTGTCTAGCTTTTTCAATGAGACTTCCTTATGTCGTACGAGTACGAAGTGGCGCAGTGTTCAACAGGTTTTGGATCCGGTATGTGCTCCAGTCAATGCGATATATATGTGGCGCGCCACTCAAGACCCAATTCGCGAATCTCGTTGAGAAATGGGTCGGGAGGTAATTCTTCTGGATGGACCATGGTTCCGACATCCCATTCTCCTCCAAGAATCAACAGGGTCGCGGCCATGGCGGGCAGAGCGGTCGTATAGGCAGTCACTTGGGTTTCGAGGTCGCTGTAACAATCTTCGTGATTGCATACGCTATGCATGAAGATCGTTTTAGATATTCCATCCTTGGTGCCACTTATCAAAGCTCCCACACATACTGTTCCCCGGTACTCATTGGCAAATGTTTGCGCAGAGGGCAAAACTTTCGCCAGATAGTCCAGCGGTGAAATAGCTTCCATTCCCAGTTCAATAGGTTTCAGCGATAATAATCCTACTTTTTTCAGTACGTCGAACGTTGCCCTGAACTCGTCCCCGACACGCATCCAGAATTCGATCTTCGCTTCGGGTATGTTCATGGACAGCGAGTGAACTTCGTCATGCCCGACCGAGTAAAGTTTTTGTACACCTATAGTCGGGAAGTTGAACTCCATGCTCCGCGTAAAGGGTGGGGATGAGTGCCATGCACCGTGTTGCCAGTAACCCGTGTCTTCACACAATTCTTTGAGGTTTACTGCGGCGTTAAAGTTAGTGGCAAAGAATTGATTGTGAGTGCCCGCATTCGCGCAGAGAATATCGATTGACTCTATAGTGTCAAGATAGTCTTTACGCACTTTGGCGCAGAAAACGTTGACCACGCCTGGATCAAAGCCAATGGAAAGAATCGCGGTCAAACCTTTTTGCTGAAATTGTTCGCGTAGCGCAAGCTCATGTGAGTACCAAGGTGCAGGTACGTTGAAGTCCTCAGGCATCTCGAACACGGCTGTGTCTATATAATGTGCTCCGACTTCGAGGCAGGCGCGCATAACACTGATATGTGTGTCGGGTGTGGCAGCATTGACGACGATATGGGGGCCAATCTTGCGGAGTGTTTCAATCAGCGCGTCGGTCTGCTTGGCATCGCAAAAATGGCGTTGCGGGCTTAGTCCATATAAACTTACAATGCGTGCAGTAATATCAGAAGTCGACTGCTCCGTTCGGCCTATCAGGTGAAGGTTGTAGGTATGTGTTTTGCGTTTTTTGGCGAACGCGCAAGCCAGAACTTTGCCAACAGTGCCCATGCCGATGACGACTATATTTGCGGTATTGATGTTCACAGTGGTTCCTTCTTGTTGAGATATGCCATTCGCCACGGGTCGTGACTTACGGCACTGTATTTCAAGAAAAAAACTATCAAGGCTATTGCAGTAGCAATAAATCCTATTTGCATACCAATCCAGACCACTACCGGGTTTGTAGGGTAGTATTTGATCAGCAATAATTGGGAGGTCAAACCAAATAACCAGAAGCCTGTCAGGTTGAATAGCAACGGCCAGCGGGTAATTTCGCAACCTCTTAGAATGCCTGTGAGTAACAGGATAAAAGCATCGATCAACAAAAAGGGGAGAGAGAATGAAAAAAATTCATTCATGTCGTTATAAAACGGCTGAGTGATATCGGTTAAAGGGCCAAGAAAAAGAGAGAAGAGACTAAATCGGACGAGATACATCAGCGTCAGTAGTGCTAAGATGAAACTGAGTGCAGTCATTGTTACTTTAAAAAGAAATCTCCGCAGTGTACGCCCCGTCGCGGTGCTGATATGGGATGAAACATGCATGGCGCAGTATTCATTGAAACCTAGAATGAACACAACAATCAGTTCGTTTATTTGAAGTGTCGCGAGGTGTGCGGCAAGTGATTGCTCGCTGAACCATCCCATCAGAAGCACGGATGCGGATAAAAAGGCAACCGTACTAATGATACTCAAACCGATCGGTATGCCTATTTTCAGCACCTCAACCATGTGCGGATACAATGATGTCCGGAAGGTTAAAAAATCTCGTGTCAGGTGGCTTTGCGGGCTGGCTGTATGTCGGGACATGAGCAGGTAGAGCACTGCGGCAGCGACCAATGACGCTATCAAGGTTCCTATCCCTGCACCTAACAGCCCTAACGGTGGTGTTCTCCATGTGCCGTAGATCAACAAGTAGTTGAGAGCAACATTGCTGATCAACTGGATCACAGCGCCAACAACAACCCATTTGCCTTTATCGTGGAAGGCGAGTATTTCCCAATAGTGGATGAACAACAGGTTTGGTAGCAGCGACAAGCCTAGCAAAACCAGATAACCCCGTGACTCTTCCACCAGGCTGGGAGATTGTTGCAGACTCAGGAGTATCTGTGGTCCTCCTAGCAGAATAACGAATGCAATGACTGCGAAAGCCGTGAGCAAAATATAGACAGCAAGTTTACTGCTGGCCATCCTCCGGTTGTCGCTTGTGTCGAGATACCGGCCATAGATTGGTCCGAAGCCGAACACGATACCTTCGCCCAGCATGAACAGAACCAGATAGATCTGCATTGCCAGTCCGCCGGATGCCATGCTGTATATATCGTATTGCCCAAGCATCACTGAGTCGAGCAGGGGCATGAGTACTACGGACATATTGGCAAGGCCGAGGGGTATCGCTCTTCTTAGAATTTCGCTTGCGTTGACGTCCACGCTCACACTCCCTTGGTGAAGGCACCTGAAAAGGCGTTGACCGCGTTCATCCGCCACTCCATGGCAGGAGTGGCCTGCGCAAGATGTTTGATATCACTTTTAGAAAAGAAACTGTTGGTTGGCGCCAAGTGTTGCAGCAAGGGCAATTTCATGTAGGCGGCTTTCGGAGCGTCAGGGAACGCTTGCTTGCGGCGCAGTCGAATATTGTCGAGCAAAATACCTTTCATGGCAGCCCGAAGCGGTGTTTTTTCGATACCTTGGTAAATTTTTTCCTCAGTAGAGAGATTGAGCGCATGCACGACCAGATCTTGATTCAAAAATGGTAGACGCACCTCTACTCCAGACGCCATTGATAGTTTGTCTTCATGGCTGAGCATCGCTTGCAAATGCCCTTCCATCAGAATGCTTTGTAAGGTATCTATATGGCTCCAGCGAAACTCAAGGTTATGTTGGATAATTGTTTCGATCTCGAGCTGGGTGAGCAGGTTGTGAATGCCTCTTCGTTCGGCGATAAGTTGAAAATGATTAATGACTCGCTCGTGATCTGCTGTGCTGTAGAATTTTTGAAGGTTGTAGTGGTAATAATAGCCTCCCCAAAATTCGTCAGCGCCCTGGCCGTTAAGCGCAACCCGCAGGCCCAGATTTGATAGGTGCTTGTATATCAGGTATTGCGTGACATACACCTGATCGAGCAAGGGCTCTTCAAGGGCGTACTGCACCGATTCGAAGTGATCCTCAATATCTGTCGCGCCAATATGCAGTACATGATGATTGATGTGGCCTAAATGATTGACCAGCTGCTTGGCATAACGCAGGTCTTCATTGTCGCTGTCGAGATAGGCAGCGGTAATAGCTGTAAAAGGTTTGTCCTGCATTTCGGTTTTGAGCAGGCTTGCAATAATGCTACTGTCCAAACCCCCTGATAAAACCAAGGCGTGGTCGTGATGTTCGGGAACCATAGAGCTGACGGCATTTGCCAGTTTTCGTCTCAAAGCGTAATCCGGACTTTTTGATACCAGGCGTATGGTATGAACTATTTTTGGTGCCTCCGAGAATTGATCATATTGATACACCTTTCCAGGGATGCAATTATTAAGGTTTCTAAAGTAAGTTGATTCCCGATTCGAGAAAAAGTCGAAAATAAGGTCCGAGAATATCCGTTCGTTGTTGAGTTCTAGCTGCCCACGCACTGCTCGAATTGCCTTGGCTTCAGATGCAAGTGTCAAACCGTCTCGGTTAACTGTATATATCAGTTGCTTTTCTCCGAGCGGGTCGCGTGAGAAGAAAAGCCTTCCGGAATTCAGGTCGTAGGCTACAAGGGCCCAGCAACCTTCCACTGTGTCCAGGAATGCCCAGCCAAGATGATCGATACCGCGCAACAAGGTTTCGGTATCTGAGTCTCCTTCGAAAAAGATGCCGAGAGCTGTGAGTTTTTCCCTAAGATGTCGGTGGTTATAGATCTCCCCGTTGTACACCATGGCCCACTTATTCGTTCTAATGGGTTGTTTGCCTTCATCAGCATGTTGGGTCGATACCGACAACAGGCTATGACCTAGAAAGACGTTGCCATCCTGAGTCGTAAAGTAGCCTTGTCGGTCCGGGCCTCTATGTTTGAGGCTGCGCAATCCGCGGAGGTTGAGTCGGTCAGTAACTTGCGTGTCGATATTTTTTAAATAGGTAGCGAACAGGCCGCACATTTGTTTGTCCTAGTGGCTTTACATTATATTTATTTCGTGGCCTTTCCATGCGCTGGCCAGCCAATCACGAATTAGAACTTTGAATGATGCTTCGTCCAAAGGGGATTCACCATCACAGCGTAGCCAGAATGAGAGCGTGGGTCGTGACTCTATCGGGATGATATAGATACACCCATAACATTTGCTTCTGCTTTGGTTGGTAATGGTGTAGGCAAATGAAGATTCGTCGCGGAATTCTTTTTCATGCCAGCCTAAATCGACCAAGTTGTCATGCAACGTAATATTGAGCGGCCAGTGGTTAGGCGTTTTGTATCGTGCGTTAAGCATTTGTCGGCTAGCATAGACGGCCTCAAAGTCAATGATTGCATGGGATATTGAAAGTGGTTCTACGACGATGTCGGCTTGTTCAAAACCTGTTGGCGGGCATGTCAGTCTGGGGAATAATTTAGGTGAATACATTGGGCACCTGTTTGACGTACTCGTCTTCGAGTTGGTTAATGGCGGTTTTTAATTTGTCGACACTGGTATGAAATATTGAGTATTGACGAGAGAGTGAGACGCGGAATGCCGTATATGGTGATCTTTTTTTGCTCCAGTAGAAAAACCTTCCCGGCAGCACATGTACACCTTTATTTGCAAGGTGGTTGACAACATCTATATCCGAAACCTGGTTGTTCATTTTCAATTCGAACCACTCCATAGGTAGGGTTGCGTGCGTTCTTTCCGTTTTGGGTTGTACGATGGAACTCGATAACTTATCGATCAGATAGGTGTGGCGGTTATTCACGGGGGCATGGATACTTGTGGCGATCCCCGTATGTCGAGTGTGCTCGAACAGAGATTCGAACAGCAGCATCGCGAATCGAGAGTGGCATAGATAGACTTCGTCGTAGATGGTTTCGAATAGGCGAGCGCAGCCTTCAGAGTAACTGATAAGGCTGGCTTTTAGGTCGTGTGTTGGCCATGTTTTGCCCGTGTCCTCAATGATGAAATACCGGCAGCCGCTGTGTACTAAATATGCGCGTTCATCATGTTGATGTAAGGCGTACATTCTGAATGTGGTATCCAGGACTAATGTTTTTTTTCGCTGTGCGCAATAATCTACGATGAGCGTTAAATGCTCGGGTTCGATTGTCATTCCCGTTGGATTGTTCGGTGTGACAAGAAATACCGTATCGAAATGAAGTTCATCAAACAGTGAAGCCAATCCTTGAGTATTGAGTGCGTTACGAAAGAGTGTTTCATCAAGGGGCTGTAGCAAGCAGCCGCGACGCCGTAGCAGTAAAGCTAGGTTGTCGAACGTCGGTTCTATCAGCAGTACACGGGGCGCTTCGATGGCGAGATATGCGGCAACCAGGTCGATGGAGTTCGATGCTGTAGGTGAGATTTTGTAGCAGTGGCTGAGTTCTAGTGTTTCTGAATTTATCAATTTAGCAAACGCATTTTTGAAGCGCTGCTCGGCAATGTTGACCTTGGTCAACTCACTGTCTCTCCAGACCTCTGATAGCTGGTTAGGGAAGCCAGGGAATGTCTCATTGATATCATGGTATGCATGCCCGTCGGAGAGGTTGTAATGGCCTTTTATTCCTAGAAGTTCGTAATCTGTGAGTTGCTGTAGCATGGAAGCTCCTAAGGGTTTTTGCAGTGGTGTTATTGCTTTTTTAAGGTTTCATTCCTTGGATTCCTTAGTGTCGGACAGTGTCGGGCATAAGTATCTGGTTGTGTTTGATTGAGTGGCTGCGGGGCTTAGTGTAATGAGAGTTAAAGGGTTGTCATATGGAGTTGTCATAAGAAAATGTTGCAGGAGTGGAGGTGGGTTTCTTTGTTGTTTGCGTCCTTTGAAATGTATTTGTAGTGAGTTGAAACATTAATTAAGTATGCGTTGTTTGATGTTTGATGTTTGATGTTTGTTGTGCGCTGATGTAGCTGATATGTTGTATATAAAATTCTTGACGGTAAGTGGCTGTATGAGTAGGAGGTCGTGCGGCTGAAATGCAACAGTATTGCAGATCATCTTGAGGCTTGCTCCATTACTGGAGCGCGTTAGGTTTGCTATGGCCACCTGTTCGATCGCGGTGGGCAAGCTGGCCAACTTCATCGTTATTGATCGAAATTATTTCGATCTGATGGCGTAGGGGGGAGGGCGAAATTCGCGCAAGCTAAAGTTGTGCAAACAATGTTTCGTGGTTGCACAACATTAACGCGTTAAAATGGAGAGATGGGTGCGTGCGGGGAGGAGCGGCAGGCATGGTGACTCCTCGGGTTACTCGTCACGCCCCTCCATCATGGTGCGCTTGAGCATCACATAGACCGCGCCGGCGCCGCCATGTCTGGCCTGGCAGGAGCAGAAGCCCAGTACCTGTGAGTGCTGGCGCAACCAGGTGTTGACGTGGCTTTTGATCATCGGGCGCTTGCCGTCCAGACGCACGGCCTTGCCGTGGGTGACACGCACACAGCGAACTTCGAGGCGGACAGCTTCGCCGAGGAATTCCCAAAGGGTCTCGCGGGCCTTTTCAACGGTCATGCCGTGCAGGTCAAGGCTGCCTTCAAAGGCGATCTGCCCCAGCTTGAGCTTGCGCATCTGGCTTTCCTGCACGCCGTCACGGGCCCAGCTCAGCTGGTCCTCGGGGCCAACATCAATCACAAACTGGTCTGACAGGCCGTCGATGATGGTCGCGTTGGTGCGCACAATGGCGTTCTGGCGCAACTTGGCCAGCTGCGCACGGTCAGCCTTGGGTTTGCCGGTGTCGGCACGATCATGCTTGATCGGTTTGACACCGCGAATCTCGTTTTTGAACAGGGAAAAATCGTCGTCTTGCATGTCAGCCTCCGCGAAGGGCTGCCAGTTTACCCAAGTCGACGACAATCGGGCGGCGGATATGCGTCAGTCGTGTTTTTTCATCAGGTGCGGGGCCATGTTCAGGCCAAATGGCTTGCGCATCAGGCGCCGGCGTCGACGCCACATCCATACCCCCAGCCAGCACACCAACAGGCCGGACACCAACACCAGTGTTGCACCTGCGGGGCTGGCATTGAGCTCGCCCAGTGCCGTTGGATGGCCAATCAGGCTGGCGGCACCCGCCAACAGCAACAGCATGCCAAGCAGTGCCAGCAGCGCTGCAAACATCAGTACCAGGCGCGAGCGCCAGTCGCGATGAGCCTTGGGGCGCAAACGCCGAGCATCAAAACCATCGGAGATCTTCATTCCGATCTTTCCTTAAAGGGTATCGGCCCTTCGACAGGGACTTCGTCAGGTTGTTCCTGAGTGTAGTGAAATAGGAAAGCGCCCGCAGGCTGGAGCTGGTCCGGGATGGGCGGTTGCAGGGGCCGCCCGTCAACGTCCGGTTCAGATCAAATCAGGTTTTGGGTCAACGTCAGGGTGGCAAAGTTGTCGTTCATGATGGCCATTTCGGCTTTTTGCACTTGCTCGGCGCTGATAATGCCGTCCGCGGTCGGCAGGTCGCGGGTGGCGCAGGCGTCTTCCACCAGGGTGCAGCGCAAGCCGTAGTCCTTGGCCGCACGCACGGTAGTGCTGACGCTGGAGTGGCTCATGAAGCCGCAGACGATCACATCCAGCGAGCCGAGGTTTTCCAGGGCCTTTTGCAGCCCGGTGTCGTTGAATGCGTTGGGCATGCGCTTCTCGATAATCTGCTCATCACCCTGTGGTTCCAGGCCCTTGATGAAGGCGCCACGCTCGCCCTGAGGGTCGAACATACCGCCAACGGTGCCCAGGTGACGGATATGGATGACCGGGCGCTTTGCCTTGCGGGCAGCTTCAAGCAGACGGGCAATGTTGGCGGTGGCCGCGTCCATGCCGGAAAGGGCCAATGGCCCGCTCAAGTACTCATTTTGCGCATCGATGATCAGCAGGCTGGCGTTGCTCAGATTGGCTGCGGCATAGCCACGTCCTGTGAGTTGAAACATCGTCTTTAAAGCGGGCATTCGGGGGCTCCTTTGAATGGGGCTTTTGCGACATTCTCCACTGGCGGAGCGTTTATGTGAATGACTAGTCGTGCAGGCCTTGTGGTTGCTGGCCTGTAGCGATGTCAAGCAAATATGTTGTAGCCATAAAATGTACAAAATGGAGCGATTTCAGTTTTTTATTGTACACGGTCTTACTTTTTGAAACGCCGTCACGTGTAGTCGTCCGGCTCACCTTTGGCGCGTTGGAGTTTGGCTGTTAGAATCGCCAATCGATTTTGAGGAGTAAGACCATTGATCACTTCCCGCCTGCGCACTTTGCGCGACCATATTCGCTGGGCCGTTAGCCACTTTCATGGGGAAGATCTGTTCTTTGGTCATGGTACCGACAATGCCTGGGATGAAGCCCGTCAACTGGTGCTGGGTGCGCTGAACCTGCCGTGGGAAATTGCCGATAGCTATCTCGACTGCCGCCTTGAAGACGATGAGCTGGTCAACCTGCAACATCTGCTCAAGCGCCGTATCGAAGAGCGCGTGCCCACGGCTTATCTGTTGGGTGAGGCCTGGTTCTGCGGCATGTCGTTTATCGTCGATGAGCGCGTGCTGATCCCGCGCTCGCCGATCGGTGAGCTGATTGAAAAGCGTTTTGAACCGTGGCTGGGTGCTGAACCTGCACGCATTCTTGACCTGTGTACCGGTTCGGGCTGTATCGGCATCGCCTGTGCGTACGAGTTCCAGAACGCCGAAGTGGTACTGGCTGACCTGTCCTTTGAGGCCCTTGAAGTGGCCAACCAGAACATCGAGCGCCACGGCGTTGACGAGCGCGTGTACACCGTACAGGGCGACGGTTTTGATGGCTTGCCGGGCCAGCGTTTTGACCTGATTGTGTCCAACCCGCCGTATGTCGATGCTGAAGACTTTGCCGATATGCCTGCCGAGTATCAGCACGAGCCTGAACTGGGGCTGGCCTGCGGTGACGACGGCCTGAACCTGGTACGGCGGATGCTGGCCGAAGCGGCGGATCACCTGACTGAAAAGGGCCTGCTGATCGTTGAGGTGGGCAACAGCCAGATACATGTTGAATCGCTGTACCCGGAAGTCGACTTCGCCTGGCTTGATTTTGAGCGCGGGGGCCATGGTGTCTTCATGCTGACCGCCGAGCAGTGCCGCGAACATCAGGCGCTGTTCGCTTCTCGGGTCTGATAGCGGGTGTAGATCATTCGCGAGCAGGCTCGCTCCCAGGGTTGAAGTTTGTCGGTAGCCGCTGTGCTAACGGTGGGTCGCAATCCAGATCAACAACCCTGCCTGGAACACCGAAAAGGCTACCAGGCAGGTGATGGTAAAGCGCAGGCCCATTTCTTCGCGCTGGTACCTGCCGAGTTTTTCTTCTTTTTCCCGCAGTTTTACCTCTTGTTCCTGCAAGTTCTGTTCGGCTTGCTGGAGCATTTGCGCAGTCTCAAGAATGTCGAGGAACTGAAGCTTTTCGCCATTCCAGCTGTCCAGCAACTCGCCCACTTGCACGTCTTCGATCCGTGCCTTGAGAAACTGGGCGTCGGCATACACCACATCAAAGCCCTGCACCCGCAAAACATGATCGCGGCGCAGGCGGCTGTCTTCATTCAGGGCGTCCCGGCTGGCCAGGTCGGTGCCGTCAACGCGGTAGTGCGACCATTTTTTCTGCGCCCACAACGCGGCCTGAGCCAGCAGAAAACGGCCGATCCCGCGGTTCGCCGGTTCAACTTGCAAACCGCGCTCAGGGCTGAAACGCACGCGGTGGGTGCTATGGTCGACCCACAGGTCAAGCTGGTTCTGTTCGCTGCGCACGCGCTGGCCCGGCAGGGTGATGGTCATGCGCAGCAGGCTGAGGTCTTTGCTGTGGCGTGTGGCGTGGCCAAACTGCACAAAGCGTAACGGCCGTGCCCCGGTGTTGCGGTCAGTGGGCAGGGGGGCGAGGCGCAGCATGCGCAAATGCTCGGGCTGCACATCGGCCCAAGGCAGCGGCGGGGCCTCGGGCACTTCCGGTGCCTCGGGCCCGGCGGGTTGTGTTGGGGTGTCGCTCATAACGGCTCGATCCTGTGCTGGATGTCAGCCAAGCAAAGACGGCCGACACCGGTTTATCGGCCGTTATGCGCAGTACTGTAGGGCTGGCCCGCATTGACTTTCGTGATAAAGCGCACAGTTCGATCGCCCAGTTCGCCTGCCAAACGCTGATTGGGGTCGTTATAGGACTGCACCTGGCGCTTCATGTCCATTGGCACGATGCGCATCACGTGGTTCATGCCATTGATCAGTGTCAGTACGGCATCGGGCTTGGCGGCCTTGAGCAGGCGGGCATCCTTGACCTCTACCTGAATGTCGTGGGTGCCCTGAATGATCATGGCCGGCATTTTCAGTGCGGCGAAAGCGGCTGCCGGGTCATGGCGCAGCAGGCTGATCATGTACGGCTGCACGCTGGGGCGGAAGATCACTTGCAGATCCTTGGGCACCTTGTCGTCGGTCTTGCCGGCTTCCAGGCTGCTGATCAGCTCAAAACTGCGCTTGAGCAGGGCAGGCGGCAGGTGATTGCGTTGCAGTTGCTCGCGCAACAGCACGCCCACCGGGCGCCCTGTACCGGCAATCGAAACCACGCCGGCAGCACCGATTTGTGGGGCTGCCAGGCTGGCGATCATTGCGCCTTCACTGTGCCCGAGCACAAACACCTTGCCAAAGCGCGGGTCGCTTTTGAGTTTCTCGCCCCAGGCCACGGCGTCGGACACATACTGATCGAAGTTGAGCTTTTGCTCGTCAGGCCCGGCAGGCTGGCTCTGGGCGATGCCGCGCTTGTCGAAGCGGACGCTGGCAATATTGCTCTGGGCCAGGCGCCAGGCCAGTTTTTTCAGGGCGTCATTGCGCCCGCCGATAGGGTTGTTGCCGTCGCGGTCAGTCGGGCCGGAACCGGCAATAATCAGCACCACGGGTACGGGCTTGTCGCTCTTGGGCAAAACCAGCGAGCCATACAACGTGCCGGAGCCGGTATCGAGCTCAATGGGCCGCAGCAAGACATTGGAGGGCGGGGCCGCCAGGGCCTGGGTGCCAAAGCCAAACAGGGTCAGTGCTAATAAAAGTATTCGCAGCATCATAGCGCCATCATTGTCTAGTGTGCCGGTTGGACAAACCCGGATGAGTAAGGTTCGAGGATGAACTACAGAGGTAGCCTGCGTATACTGGCGCTTTTGGTTATCTGGGATCTGTTCAACATCTGTTGTGTTGCAACAAGACTTGAACTGATCCCGGGCTGAACTTTATCGGCTGATTTTCGCGGAGCGCCCTGCATGTCCGGCAATACCTACGGCAAGCTGTTCACTGTCACCACCGCTGGCGAAAGCCATGGTCCGGCGTTGGTCGCCATTGTTGATGGCTGCCCGCCAGGGCTGGAGCTGTCCCTTGAAGATTTGCAACGTGACCTGGATCGACGCAAGCCCGGCACCAGCCGCCACACCACCCAGCGTCAGGAGGCCGACGAAGTTGAAATCCTCTCCGGGGTGTTTGAAGGCCGCACCACTGGCTGCGCCATTGGCCTGCTGATCCGTAACACTGACCAGAAGTCCAAGGATTACTCGGCGATCAAGGATCTGTTCCGCCCGGCCCACGCTGATTACACCTATCACCACAAGTACGGCGAGCGCGATTACCGCGGCGGCGGGCGCAGTTCGGCGCGTGAAACGGCCATGCGTGTGGCCGCCGGTGCCATCGCGAAAAAGTACCTGGCCACCCAAGGCATCGTGATTCGCGGTTATATGAGCCAGCTGGGCCCGATTGAAATCCCGTTCAAGACCTGGGACTCGGTTGAACAAAACGCCTTTTTCAGCCCTGACCCGGACAAAGTGCCGGAGCTTGAGGCCTACATGGATCAACTGCGCCGTGACCAGGACTCGGTTGGCGCCAAAATCACCGTGGTCGCCGAAGGCGTGATCCCGGGGTTGGGCGAGCCGATTTTCGACCGTCTGGATGCCGAGCTGGCCCATGCGCTGATGAGCATTAATGCCGTAAAAGGTATTGAAATCGGCGCCGGTTTTGCCAGTGTTGCCCAGCGCGGCACCGAGCATCGCGACGAGATGACCCCTGAAGGTTTCCTGAGCAACAACGCCGGCGGCATCCTGGGCGGTATTTCGTCTGGCCAGCCGATCGTTGCCCACCTGGCGCTCAAGCCAACCTCGAGCATCACCACCCCGGGCCGCTCGATCGACGTGCATGGCAATCCGGTGGACGTGATTACCAAGGGTCGTCATGACCCGTGCGTGGGTATCCGTGCCACGCCGATTGCCGAAGCCATGATGGCCATTGTGCTGATGGATCACCTGTTGCGTCATCGCGGCCAGAACGCCGACGTACGCGTCAGCACGCCCGTACTGGGCCAGTTGTAATGCAAGGATTGTTGAGCGTCACGGTCTGACGGCCGTGGCGACACTTCCTTACTGGCGTCTGTCAGGCTTCTATCTTTTCTATTTCGCCTTGCTGGGTGCCACAGCGCCGTTTCTGGCGCTGTACTTCAATCACCTGGGGTTTTCCAGTGCGCGCATTGGCGAACTGGTGGCCATCCCGATGCTGATGCGCTGCGTTGCGCCCAACCTGTGGGGCTGGTTGGGGGACTACAGCGGTCAGCGTCTGCTGATCGTGCGTCTGGGTGCGCTCTGCACCTTGTGCAGTTTTGCCCTGATCTTTGTCAGCCAGAGCTATGCCTGGCTGGCGCTGGTGATGGCGCTGCATGCGTTCTTCTGGCATGCGGTGTTGCCGCAGTTTGAAGTCATTACCTTTGCCCACTTGCGTGAGCAGCCTGAACGTTACAGTCAGATTCGTTTGTGGGGCTCGATCGGTTTTATCCTTACCGTGGTGATCCTGGGTCGCCTGTTCGAATGGCTGAGCCTGGATATCTACCCGGTGGCGCTGCTCGTGATCATGGCTGGCATTGTGCTGTGCAGCCTGTGGGTGCCCAATGCGCAGCCCTCCAGCCTGGGCCGCAAGCAGGTGGAAGGCGGGTTCTTGAAGCAACTGTTCAGCCCGGGCGTGCTGGCGTTCTATGCCTGTGTGGCGCTGATGCAAATGAGCCACGGCCCGTACTACACATTTCTGACTCTGCATCTGGAACACCTCGGCTATAGCCGTGGTGTGATCGGCTTGCTCTGGGCCCTGGGAGTGGTGGCCGAAGTGCTGATGTTTTTGGCCATGCGCCGTATCCTGCTGAAATTTTCCGTGCGCCGGGTGCTGATGTTCAGTTTTATCCTCGCTGCCTTGCGCTGGCTGTTGCTGGGGTCTTTTGCCGAGCACCTGTGGGTGTTGCTGTTGGCGCAGCTGCTGCACGCCGCCACCTTTGGCAGTTTTCATGCCTCGGCCATGACCTTTGTGCAACGCAGTTTCGGTCCCGGCCAGCAAGGCCAGGGCCAGGCCCTGTACGCCACGCTGGCCGGTATCGGTGGCGCCGTGGGGGCGCTGTACTCCGGTTACAGCTGGAACACCCTGGGCCCCGCTTTCACCTTTAGTATGGCGAGCGTCGCAGCGCTGGCTGCAGCCGTTATCATTGCCACCCGACTGCAAGAGGACAGGCCATGAGCCTTACCCGTGAACACCTGAGCCTGGAAATCATTGAAGCCGGGCGCTTTTTATATGCGCGTGGCTGGTCACCGGCTACCAGCAGCAACTATTCCACCCGGTTGTCGGCCAGCCAGGCGCTGCTGACGGTGTCGGGCAAGCACAAGGGCCAGCTGGGACCTGATGATGTGCTTGCCACTGACCTGGCAGGCAACAGCCTGGAACCAGGCAAGAAACCCTCCGCTGAAACCCTGCTGCATACCCAGTTGTACAGCTGGCGCCCCGAAATTGGCGCGGTGCTGCACACCCATTCGGTCAATGCCACGGTGCTGTCGCGCCTGACGCCGGGCGACAGCATTGAATTTGAAGACTACGAACTGCAAAAGGCTTTCAGTGGCGTCTCGACCCATGAGTCAAGGGTGCTGGTGCCGATTTTTGACAATGATCAAGACATCGCGCGGCTGGCGGCCAAGGTTCAGCCATGGCTTGAAGCCCACCCGGACTGTGTGGGCTATCTGATTCGCGGGCATGGCCTCTACACGTGGGGCGCGCGCATGAGCGACGCCTTGCGCCAGATCGAAGCCTTCGAGTTTTTGTTTGAATGCGAACTGAAAGCTCGCGCAATACTCAATCGTTAACGCTGACTTCACCGTGAAGAAGCTCACACCCTGATTTGAACGGTCTGCCAGAACGGCCTGTAAAAGCCGAATGCGCGCCGAAGCCGAGGAACCACGCCCCATGAGCAGTTTGTCCGTTTATCACGTATCGAGCCCGGAACTCCCCAACAAGGTGCTCACCCATTTTGATGATATCGCTTCAACACTGGCCGAGCAGGGCGTGCGCTTTGACCGCTGGCAGGCCGCCACGCAGATCCAGCCGGGGGCCAGTCAGGATGAAGTGATCAACGCCTATCGCGTGCAGATTGACCGGCTGATGAGCGAGGGTGGTTATGTCACCGTGGACGTGATCAGTCTCAACAGCGATCACCCGCAAAAAGCCGAATTGCGCGCCAAATTCCTCGACGAGCACCGCCATGGCGAAGATGAAGTGCGTTTTTTCGTCGCCGGTCGTGGCTTGTTTACGCTACATATTGGCGACTATGTGTATGCGGTGTTGTGCGAAAAGAACGATCTAATTTCTGTACCCGCAGGCACGCCGCACTGGTTCGACATGGGTGAGCATCCGCATTTTGTCGCCATCCGCCTGTTCAACAACCCGGAAGGCTGGGTTGCCAACTTTACCGGCGAAGACATCGCTGAACGCTTCCCGCGCCTCGAAGACTAAGGATCTCCCATGCCGATCAAAGCCATCCTGACCGATATCGAAGGCACCACCAGCGCTGTCAGCTTCGTATTTGACGTGTTGTTTCCGTATGCGGCCAAACACCTGCCCGGGTTTGTGCGCGAGCATGCCGAAGACCCTGAAGTGGCCATGCAGCTGGGCGCGGTACGCCTGGATAGCGGCGAGCCTGAGGCCGATGTCGAGCGGGTCATCGAGATCCTCCAGCAATGGCTGGCCGAAGACCGCAAGGCCACACCACTCAAGGCCTTGCAAGGGATGATCTGGAAGCAGGGATACGCCGCGGGTGAGCTTAAGGGCCATGTTTACCCGGACGCGGTCGAAGCGCTGCGCGAGTGGCATGCCAAAGGGTATGACCTGTATGTCTACTCGTCAGGTTCGATACAGGCGCAAAAGCTGATTTTTGGCTGTTCCGAGGCGGGTGACCTGACGCCACTGTTCAATGGCTACTTTGACACCACCTCCGGGCCCAAGCGTGAGGCGCAATCCTATCGCCACATTACCGAGGCCATAGGCTGCCCGGCCGGGAAGATCCTGTTTTTGTCGGATATCGTTGAAGAACTCGATGCTGCACAGGCGGCCGGCATGCTGACCTGCGGCCTGGCCCGTGAGGGTGGGGAACTGGCGGGACATAAAACCGTGAGCAGTTTTGCCGAGATTGATCCTGCCGCAGTTTGAATAACACTGCTGTGGGAGTGAGCCTGCTCGCTCCCACAGTCATGCCGTTCTCTATCGCGGACTGCTTTGCACTACCCTTGGATTCACCGGGTGTGATAGGTCGGCAGGGCAAAACGGTGCTGACTTTGCAGCAGCGAAATGGTCGGCAATTCACTGGCAGTGCCTGCCAGGTCACGACGAATCGCGCTGATGGCCCAGGTCAGTTCCTCGGCGGTATGCAGTTGCGTGTAAGAAAGTGTGCGCTGGGTCTGTTTGCCTTCGTTGTCACACAATGTCAGCAGCACGCCGCCATCCGGGCGGGGTTTAACGGTGACAGTGTGGTTGGAGAACAACGATGCGAATTTTTCCTGGATCAGGCTCATATGTTCAGCTCCATTAGCGCTTGAATGCTTGTATGGAGTAGAGATTGCAGTGATTGTGCCACTATTCTTTTTTTAAAAAATCCATATAAATCAACAGCTTATAATTTATGCAAAAATCATTTGTCGTGCATTTTGCATGAGTGGCCATCGTGCATCCTGCATTTTGCCCAGTCGGTATCAGGCTCAGGCAGCTGATTGATTGTTTCTATGGGTGCATTGAGCAAAAAAGGGGTGACACCGTGTCTGCGTCTCAGGAAACTAGGTTTTTTTTGTAGCCAGGGTGGAACCTTACATGTCAGAGAACAAGCCAGCAGACCAGAGCCGCCAGATGACCCCGGAAGAGGCCGCCGACTTTGCCGAGCAGGTGTTCAACAAGGCACGGGATGGTGATGCTGCAATGCTGGCAGCCTTGCTGAGCAAGGGCTTGCCGGCCAATTTGCGTAATCACAAGGGCGATACCCTGTTGATGCTGGCCAGCTATCACGGCCACGTTGAAGCGGTGAAGGTGCTGCTTGAGCACAATGCCGACCCCGAGATTCGCAATGACAACGGCCAGAGCCCGATTGCAGGTGCTGCCTTCAAGGGCGACCTGGAAATGGTCAAGACCCTGGTTGAAGGTGGCGCACAAGTTGAAGGCGCATCATTTGATGGCCGTACAGCGCTGATGATGGCCGCCATGTTCAATCGTGGGGAAATCATCGATTACCTGATCAGCAAGGGCGCCGATCCAAAAGCCAAGGACGCCAATGGCATCACCGCCCTGGATGCCGCCAGGACCATGGGCGCAGCCGAAACCGTGGCGCAACTTGAGAAGCTGTTGGGCTGATCGCCCCTTGAAGGGCGCAATTGATATATCCTGCGCGCCCTTAATTTTCCTTGTGACAGGCCTCGCCCATGAAAACCACTCTCGTTGAACTCATCAGCAAAATCAGCTCTGGGTGCATGGGCGACGACGAAATCGCCTCCATCGCGGACGAGGCGGCTCAAGCCTACGCCGATCAGGCAGCATTTCTGCTTGCCAACCCGGACATCAACTACGACGACAGCTTCCCGATCCCGCTGGGTGAATGGGTTGTGGTGGGCAGCTTGCCGGAAACGGTGTTGTTCCAGGCCGATACCTGGATGGACCTGTTTGCCCAGATCGTCGCCTCTTTCGGTCCTGATGTAGCGTTCAATATCAAGCCAAAGCAATTGGCCAAGACCGAAGCGCTGACCGCGCTCAACCGCATCCAGATCCAGATGGGCAGCATGAGCCCGGAGCAGGGCGGTTATGTGCTGGTCAACCTGAGCCAGCCGCTGGACGACGAAATCCAGGTGGTGCTGGTTTACGGCAATGACGTGCCGCGCGTGCTGGAACTGTGTGCCGAAGTCGGCATCGCCGCTGCGCCATCGCTGGAAGCCCTCAAGGTTGCCGTCCACGTCTGAAACCCTGGCTGCTGCAATAAAAAACGGAACCCTGGCCGTGGGTGACTATCCTATGAGCACAAGTACTCACTCGGGAGCGTCATCATGGGTTCAACGTTTAATGGTCTGATCGGTCTGATTATTCTGGCCCTGGATATCTGGGCCATCATCAACGTAATCAAAAGCGGCGCCGGGACGGGCGCGAAAGTGCTTTGGGTGCTACTGATTCTGTTCCTGCCGGTACTGGGGCTGGTGATTTGGGCCATCGCCGGGCCGCGGGGCAATGTGCGTATTTGAGCTGCTTGCCAGCGGGCAGCGACGGTAAATCGTGGTTGCCCGCTTAGATTGTCGGCGTCAAGGTTCGACCTGTCATGTTCCTCGACGTAGAATGCGCGCCTTTCTTGGGCAGTTGGACCCGTGTCGCGATAGCGGTATGAGGTTTGGCTGTCGATCATGGGCGGGTGACCGTCCGTTGCCACCAGCATTCAAGGGGACTACCCATGGCCGAATCGCTTGACAACCACTATCTCGAAACCCTTTACGAAGGCTATGGCCAACGCTTTCGCATGGACAAGCTGCTCCATGAAATGCGAACCGATCACCAGCATCTGGTGATCTTCGAAAACCCGGTCATGGGCCGCGTAATGGCTCTGGACGGCGTGATCCAGACCACCGAAGCGGATGAGTTCATCTACCACGAAATGCTTACCCATGTGCCGATCCTGGCCCACGGTGCGGTCAAGCGCGTGCTGATCATTGGCGGTGGTGATGGCGGCATGTTGCGCGAAGTCACCAAGCACATTGGCATTGAGCACATCACCATGGTCGAGATCGACGGCACCGTGGTGGACATGTGCAAAGAGTTCCTGCCCAACCACTCCAAGGGTGCGTACGACGATCCACGCCTGAACCTGGTGATCGACGACGGCATGCGTTTTGTCGCCACTACCGAAGAAAAATTCGACGTGATCATCTCGGATTCCACCGACCCGATCGGGCCGGGCGAAGTGCTGTTCTCCGAGAACTTCTACCAGGCTTGCCACCGTTGCCTGAATGAAGGGGGTGTACTGGTCACCCAGAACGGCACGCCATTTATGCAGTTGCAGGAAGTGCAGACCACCGCCGGGCGCATGCGCAGCCTGTTTGCTGACTGGCATTTCTACCAGGCTGCCGTGCCTACCTATATCGGCGGCTCCATGACCTTCGCCTGGGGTTCGACTGATGCGAGCTATCGCAAGTTGCCGCTTGAGACCCTGCGTCAACGTTTTGCCGGTAGCGGTATCGTGACCCGCTACTACAATCCGGAAGTTCATATCGGTGCTTTCGCCTTGCCGCAATATGTTCTGCAGGCTATCAACAAGCCAAGCAACGACTGAGGCTGTGCAGTAGCAAGGCAGGGCGTCAGTTGTAGAACTGTGGGAGCGGGCTTGCCCGCGATGCAGGCGACGCGGTTTAAAGTTGGACCGCGTTGCTGCAATCGCGAACAAGCCCGCTCCCACAGGGAATGAGCGCCCTTTCTTATGTTTCAAGATGTGCTCTGCACGAAATTTTCACGGTATCTTTAAGACAATTCGCACGCAAAATTTTGCCTGTCTACTCGTAAACGCCTCAGTTCAGGCGTTTCTGGTGGGTCTCGGGCCAAAATCTGTGTAATTAAAGAGCGATGCACCCGTGGCAAGCCACCGGTGATAAAGCCACTTCAACTTGAACCAATGGGTCCTAAAACGACATGGCAAACCCGGACGCCCCAAGCCAACAGCACGCGGCCACGCGTGTGTTGCAACCGACCGTCAAATCGCATCTGGCGTTTACGCTGCTCTGTGCCTTGATCATGATGGTGATGTTCACCCTGTTGCGGGTGGCATTGCTGGTTTACAACCGGGAAATGATCCTCGACACCCCGGCATCGACGTTCCTTGAAGCCTTCGGCAACGGTCTGCGCTTTGACGCGCGGATTGTCGTGTACTTCAGTATTCCGCTGCTGCTGGCGGTGCTCAGTGTCAAGGCCATGGCCATGCGCGGTGTGCTGCGTTTCTGGCTGACTGCAGCATCCAGCCTGGCGCTGTTTTTGGGCCTGATGGAGATGGACTTCTACCGTGAGTTCCATCAGCGTCTTAACGGTCTGGTTTTCCAGTATGTGAAGGAAGACCCGAAAACCGTGATGAGCATGCTTTGGTATGGCTTCCCGGTGGTGCGTTACCTGCTGTCCTGGGCTGTCGGCACTGTCATTTTGTACTTTGCCTTCCGCGGCGCCGACCGCGTGACCCGTTCCAGCGCTACCCGCGCGGCTGCTGGCACTTCGCGTGCGGTGGCGCCCTGGTACGGCCGTGCAGCGGTATTTGTCGTGCTGCTGCTGGTGTGTGTGGTCCTGGCCCGTGGCACATTGCGTCAGGGTCCTCCGCTGCGTTGGGGTGATGCCTACACAACCGACTCCAACTTCGCCAATCAGTTGGGGCTCAACGGCTCTCTGTCATTGATTGCCGCTGCGAAAAGCCGCTTCGGTGACGATCGCACCAATATCTGGAAGGCTACCCTTGAGCAGCCCGTAGCGACGCAGACCGTGCGCGACATGCTGCTGACTGAAAATGACAAGCTGGTTGATCCTGATACCGCTCCTGTGCGTCGCGATACCACGCCGCCTGCGGAAAAAACCCTGCCTATCAAGAACGTCGTCGTAATCCTGATGGAAAGCTTCGCCGGTCACTCGGTGGGTGCGCTGGGTCGTCCGGGCAATATCACCCCGTACTTCGATGAGCTGTCCAAGCAAGGTTTGCTGTTCGAGCGCTTCTTCTCCAATGGCACCCATACCCACCAGGGCATGTTCGCCACCATGGCGTGCTTCCCGAACCTGCCGGGTTTTGAATACCTGATGCAGACCCCGGAAGGCAGCCACAAGCTGTCCGGCTTGCCGGAACTGCTCAGCGCTCGCAAGTTCGATGACGTGTATGTCTACAACGGCGACTTTGCCTGGGACAACCAGTCTGGTTTCTTCAGTAACCAGGGCATGACCACTTTTGTAGGTCGTAACGATTTCGTTGACCCGGTGTTCTCTGATCCTACCTGGGGTGTGTCCGACCAGGACATGTTCAACCGCGGCCTGGAAGAGCTGAAAAAGCGTGAAGGCAAAGAGCCTTTCTATGCGCTGCTGCAAACCCTGTCCAACCACACGCCGTATGCCTTGCCTACGCCATTGCCGGTCGAGCCGGTAACCGATCGCGGTTCGCTCAACGAGCATTTGACGGCGATGCGTTATTCCGACTGGGCGCTGGGGCAGTTCTTCGAAAAAGCGCGCAAAGAACCCTACTTCAAGGAAACCCTGTTTGTGATCGTGGGCGACCACGGTTTCGGTAACGAGCAGCAGATTTCCGAGATGGACCTGGGGCGTTTCAACGTGCCGTTGCTGCTGATCGGTCCTGGCATCCAGGAGAAGTTTGGTACACGCACTGATATCGTGGGCACTCAGGTCGACATCGTGCCAACCATCATGGGGCGTCTGGGTGGTGAGTTCCGTCAGCAATGCTGGGGCCGTGACCTGCTGACTCTGCCTGAGGGTGACAAGGGCAGTGGTGTGATCAAGCCGTCTGGCAGTGACCAGACCGTGGCGATCATCAGTGACGACCACTTGCTGGTGCAGCCTAAAGACATGCCGGCCAAGGTTTGGCAGTACAAATTGGGTGCCAACCCTGAAGCGACCGTGGTCACTGACTCGCCTGAAGCGACCGAGCTGAAGAAAAAGCTCGAATCCTTCCTGCAGACCGCGACCAAGAGCCTGCTGGACAACACCGCAGGTGTGGCTGATCCGAAATAGTCAGCCAGTTAAATAAAAAAGAGGCCTCAGGGCCTCTTTTTTATTGGGTCAAATCTTGCCGAGCAACAGTAATATCAACAGTACAACCAGTACGGTACCGATAATCCCTGAGGGGCCATAGCCCCAGCTTTTGGAGTGCGGAAACACTGGTAATCCGCCGATTAACAGCAAAATCAGGACGATCAGAAGAATTGTGGTCATGAGCATTTCCTTTTTGTGGTGTTCCGCCAACGTTCAGTTTTACGGGGCGCCGCTTCAGGAACAAGGATGGGCAGTGCTTATAAAATCCGACTCTCCTGCTCGATGAATAATTCAACTTTTTTCATGCCGTACTCAAAAACAGTTCTGCCTTGATCGGTGGCAGGTGCGCAGGTAGGGTGGCGCGCTGCCCACCTGGAAACACTGCACATGCTCAATTACGTTTGGTTTTTTTTGGCTGCCCTGTTTGAAATTGCAGGCTGCTACGGGTTCTGGATGTGGCTTCGTCAGGGCAAAAGTGCCTGGTGGGCTTTGCCCGCCATTCTGAGCCTGGTGCTGTTTGCCCTGCTGCTGACCAAGGTTGAGGCAGCCTATGCCGGGCGGGCCTATGCGGCCTATGGCGGGATTTACATCGTGACATCCATTGCCTGGCTGGCAGTGGTGGAACGTATCCGGCCACTGGGCTCAGATTGGCTCGGGGTAGGACTGTGCGTGATTGGCGCGACCATCATCTTGCTGGGACCGCGTTTTACCCCCTCGTAAAGGGAAAATTCCGTAGGGAGTACGTAGGAATAAGCCTTGTATGCAGTAGGTTGTAACTGAATTAACTTGTAAGTATTGAAGCCGGTTTTTATGCCGTGCAGTCTTTGTGGCTCCCCACCCTGGAGGATGAGAGCCATGCAGATACTGAGTCGAACCGTCGGAGAGCATTTTTCAATCGGGGAAGATATAACGCTGTTTGTCATCGCCGTTAACGGCAACAACGTGCGCCTGGGGATTGAAGCTCCCAGGCATATCAGCGTGCATCGCTCGGAAATTTATGAGCGGATAAAAAACCAGCCCGTCGGGCAGCAGGCAACCGGATCTTCGGCCAAGGTTTAATCAAAAAATTCCTTCGGTACCGCGTGCCTGGGCATCAGTTGGCATTGCTGGCTTTCCAGATCGAAGAAAATTACTGCCTGGCCTTTGCTCAATGCATGTCGAACCCGCAGTACACGGGTTTCCTGGGGAGTGTCATCGCCGTTGTCCGTGCCGTCGCGACTCACAAAGTCCTCGATCAGGCGGGTGAGGGTGTCAGGTTCAAGCTGGTCGTAGGGGATAAGCATCTTGGGCTCTCGTAAGCAAGCGTGTTGAGGTGGTTGGCCTTGGGCTTAAATCGCCTTGTTGCGGTTGTCCCAGTAATGCTGAGCCAGTTCAAAAGCTTGCGCCCGGGGTGTGCCCAGACCGCGCAATGCCAGGGCCATGGTCGACAGCAAGGCCAGTTGCGGGTAGCTGTCCTGGACTTCTCCACGCCACAATGCCTTGAGGTGTTCAGGGTCTAGTGACGCTGGTTTGACATGGCGCTGTGAAGACAGTGCTGGCCATTCTTCATCCCAGTCAACACCAGCTGTAGTGCCGTAAAGATGGCTTGCGCTATCGGGGTTGATTTCGACTTCGCCGCCATCACCCTTGACCACAATACTGGTGTCACCCAGCAAGCCGCTGGCTTCGCGATGCACGCTTTGATAGCCCGGATGGAAGATGCTTTGCAGGCCGCAGCGCGCACCCAGCGGGTTGAGTATGCGAGCCAATGAATGAATCGGCGAGCGCAGCCCGAGGGTGTTGCGCAGATCGATCATGCGTTGCAATTGTGGCGCCCAGTCCTGCAGCGGCATAAAGGCCGGATTCCCCGCATCCAGGGCCTCGTTGACACTTTGCCAGTTGCGACACAGTGGAATGGCCAGCGCGTCGAGAAGCTGCTCGCTGTACATTCGGCCCGCGGTATGGGCGCCGCCGCCATGCATGAAAATGCGTACACCGTGCTGTGCCAGGCACTTGGCTGCCAGCAAGTACCAGGGCAGGTGGCGTTTTTTACCGGCGTAAGTCGGCCAGTCAAGGTCGACCTTGATCGCGGGAGGTGTCAGTCGCTCCCTGACGGCCTCGGTAAAGCCGGCCATTTCCTCTGCGCTTTCTTCTTTATGCCGCAGCAACATGAGGAAGGCGCCCAGTTGCGTGTCTTCTGCCTTGTCGTCAAGCAGCATGCCCATGGCTTCGCGGGCTTCTTCCCGAGTCAGGTTGCGGGCACCCCGTTTGCCTTTGCCCAGGATGCGTACAAATTGCGCAAAAGGGTGTTCGGCGGGAGTTTCAAGTGTCAGCGCAGCGGGAGTGTTCATAGGCAATTGGTCGGTTTGGGCAGGCCCGCCAGCTTGGCGGCGAGTTTGGCAGGGGTGCCGTTAAACAGTCGGTTGAGATGCAGGCTATTGCCCTTTTCTGGACCCAATTTGAGTGCCGTGTACTTGATCAGAGGGCGAGTGGCAGGTGATAGCTCGAACTCCTGATAAAAGCTGCGCAACAACTCGAGGATTTCCCAGTGTTCGGCGCTCAACTCAATACCTGCCTGCGCCGCCAGTGCCTGAGCAACATCAGCGGACCAGTCGTTGAGGTCGAGCAGATAACCGTCCTTGTCCAGCTCGATATTTTTACCGTTGAGGGTGAGCGTATTCATAGCCAGCTGTTGACCTTGTCGTAACGAATCGACAGCTCGACGAAAGCCGGGTAATCAACGCAGGCCGCCCATGGCGGACATTCCAGGTTGCGTGCCTGCAAGTCCTCTTCAAGGATAAATACGGTTTTTCCAGTCAGGGCTGTGAGAGCAGTGCCTTGAAGCTGCAGGGCATACACCGCGTCGCCACAGAGCAAAAGGGCATCGTCGCTGCCTAACACGCGAAGACAGCTGCTCAGGCGTATGTCAGAAAATGGTGAGTGGCTCACAACATGTAGAGTCGACATCAGAGGGTGATCACTTGGTCATAACGGTCAATAAGAGCGCGGACAGCTTCAGTCGACAAGGGCTGCACATCAATTGCCGCAAGCCCCTCGGTTGAGATGCCGCGTTCGTCAAGGCTGTGGTTGCAGGCAAACAGATCGTCAACGCCGAACATGGACAGGGCCTGCAGATTGGCCGTTAGATTCTTCTGCTGGATGGCTGCGGCATTTTGAGTCGCCAGCAGCTGAAAAATACCGTCATCCATAAACAGCAGAGCAATCGGCAAATCAAATGCACCGCCTGCCAGCACGATATCCAGTGCCTCTTTGGCGCCGGGCCCCGACCACGGTGCCTGACGGCTGATAATCAATAGTGACTTGGGCATTTCAAGGTCCCCCGAAACAGATCAATCGATCGGCCGATTGAATGGCATCGTGCAATTGGCCCAGTCCGGACAACTCCCAGGGTGCATGAACATTGACCCCGGGGCGCTGATAGCGTGCGGACTCGTCTTCATTGAGTACACCGCGGCGCAAGGCAGCGGCAATACAGACCACACCATCGAGTTGGTGCTGGCTGACAAAGGTTGCCCATTGTTGCGCAAGGTCTTGCTCGTCTTGCGGCGTGACGATATTGCTCGAGGCAATATGAACACCGTCCTGATAGAAGAACAAACGGACAATTTCATGGCCGCCTGCCAGCGCTGCCTCGGCAAAGCGCAAGGCTCGACGGGAGGAGGGGGCATGGGCCGCTGAATAAAGGGCAATGGCGAATTTCATGGTGGGCTCTGTCGGCAAATCTGGGGCAATGATAAAGCCAGATGCCCAAAGATGCTTGTGGCAGACAACAAAAAGCCCGCCGAAGCGGGCTTTTGTATAGCGGTTGTTGATCAGTCGTCGCGGCTCATGATGCCGAAAATTTGCAGCAGGCTGATAAACAGGTTGTAGATCGATACATACAGGCTGATGGTAGCCATGATGTAGTTGCGCTCGCCGCCATGAATGATGGCGCTGGTCTGGAACAGAATGCAGACCGACGAGAACAGTACAAAACCGGCGCTGATAGCCAACTGCAGGCCGCTGATCTGGAAGAAGAAGCTCGCCAGCGTAGCGCCCAGCAGAACAAAGAAACCGGCAGTGATGAAACCGCCGAGGAAGCTCATGTCCTTGCGAGTGATCAATACATAGGCAGACAGGCCGCCAAATACCAGAGCCGTCATGGCAAAGGCAGAACTGACCACCTCGGCGCCGCCCTGCATGCCCAGGTAACGGTTGAGAATAGGGCCCAGCAAGAAGCCCATGAAACCGGTGAGGGCAAAGGCAGAAACCAGGCCCCACGCGGAGTCACGCAACTTGTTGGTCAGGAAAAACAGGCCGTAGAAGCCGATCAGTACAACGAAAATATTGGGGTAGCCGACCCGCAACTGTTGCGAGACATAAGCCATCACACCGCTGAAAGCCAGGGTGAGGGCCAGCAAACCGTACGTATTGCGCAGGACGCGGCTAACCTCTAGCTGCTCGGCCTGCACGCTGCTATTAACTGCGTAATCCTGTTCGCGCATGGCGATACTCCTGTGTTTAGAAATGTTAAGTAGCAAAGATCATAGCAGAGGCTCTGAAACAAGCGATCAAGAGAGTTTGACAACGTGTTTCATTCAGGTATTATGGCGCCCGAAACAACGTATAGGAGGTGTGGCCGAGTGGTTTAAGGCAACGGTCTTGAAAACCGTCGACTGTAACAGGTCCATGAGTTCGAATCCCATCGCCTCCGCCATATTGCTACACCGCAGAGCCCGCCTTTTGGCGGGCTTTGTCGTTTCTGGGGGGTGGGGAAGGGCGCTGCACCGAGCTCGTCGTTTTCGCATAGCCTCAGACCGTGTCCGCATCTGGGGCAATTTTAGAGCCCGATCTAGCGTTTTTAACGCCTGTGTTTGAGTCGGAGGGAAAGTGCTTTTTAGCTGTGCACTTTTCGCCGATTTAACAGGTAGCTTTCACAATTTTCACAACCCGTATGTAAACAGTCGCCGCTACCTGCATACCCGTGTACCTCACCTGCTTTTGTTTTGCCTACGAAAGCAAAGTATTCAATATACTTGAGAGCCGTTATTGTCATGAATTCATGAAGGCGCCATTTCGTATTATGCGTACCAAAAACCTCGTCACTAAAATTTCGGTCTGAACATATGTTGTGACTTTATAAATTTGTATGAGTAGGGAGTTCGATGAATAATATAAAGTCTGGATTGATTCATAAGGAGTATGAATATGCCATTACAGCTTGGTCCGATATCTGTTGTGGGGAGAATAATAGACTTCTCCATTCCTGGCACATCGAGAGAGTCTATGATGCCAGATTATATGCATGATATACTCGGTCTATTGATAAGGGCGCTTGAGAATGTAACTCAATGGATTTTTGATAATGCATATAGATTTGATATGCAGCACAAAGATAATATTGCGGCCATAGATTTTGAGATTGACCAGGAAATCAAGGGTGCAGGTGGGCTAAATATGCCTATGGATGTATCCACGTCAAGCAAAATAATCACAAGAGAGAAAAATATCCTGGTAACACTATATATGGCTAAAGAGAATGAGGCTGATAGAAAGGTTAAGGCTTCTAAAGGTTCTGGGGACGGCAGTGATGTACAAGCTTCAAAAAGACCAAGTGCGGGAGTTTTACTCAGGCCGGGAAGATGAGAGTCATAGTTAATACACCTAAACTTCTTGATTGGGCACAGAGGTATGAATTTGCCAGGTTGTCTGAGGTCTATTCAGAAACGGCCCGACGCTTGAAAGAAAAGCAGCAGAAATTGGCTCTCATAGAGGTGGCTAAAGCGACAAATCTGCGCGATGCGAAAGAGCAAGCCAGACATAAACAGTATCCTAGCGCTCCACCCGGCGTCTCTTTAGATGAGAACCTAGAATTTGCGAAAAGCCAAAAAGCATACTTTAGTATTAAGGGTAGGGGTTTTTTGCTCAGCTGGTTTTACACCCAAGTCAGAAACAAGGGCGAGTGGGATTACAAAAAAGGCCAGCCTCAGTATGAGAGCTTCGGCAATTTTAATTATGGTGCTGTTGGTACGGCAGCTGGGATTTCTGAAGCGGTACTTTTAAGAGCAGCTGGTGCTGCACAGTCCTTAGCTGGGACTTCTCAGGCAGAATTCGATAAATGGTGGTCAGAGGCTCCTTGCGGCGATGATCCTGTTGATCAAGTATGGATTAAAGCAGGAATAGATTATGCGAAGTCGAAGGGGTATTAAATGGATTTTTTGGAGTTTGTTTGCTGTTTGTCTTGTGCAGGCTTTGTACATATACATGTCTGCTCCAGGCAGGCCTGATCCTGTCAAGATTACTTCAGTTACAAATGTTGGCCATGGCGGGGCCATCTATGAGGTCTTATATGATTCTGGTGGCGCTACGGTGCCATTGGTCTATAGGTATTTCCTGATGAATCTTCAACCTGGCGATGAAGAAGCGCTTCAGAAAGCAAAGAAGACCGCCCCATTCCTTGTTACAAAAAGCTCTGCAGCTGTTCGCGAGGTTTTAGATGATCGGGTCAAACTAAAAGTTGATGGGGTTATTTATGAGTTTCACAATATCTCATTGTTTAAAGTTGATGGTGAGATCAATGTCGTGAAATTCGATCTTGATTCAACTGACCCATAGATTTTTAGTTGAAAAAAACATCAGCCTAGAAGAAAAATACTCCCGCATAGCATGTGGCCTACAGGCCACGTGCTGTATTTCTCCATAGAGGTCTTGAAAGCAGCCGGCCTCGACAGGTATTAGCGCTCGATTTTTACCTCTGTGCCTCATTGTTTTAGCAACAGATCAGCCTGGATCAGCCCGATCTGTCGACCGAGACTAAAACCCCCAGTCCTCAGCGTTGATGACACGACAGAATGGCCCCGCCAGGGTTGCATTGTGATGAGCGATAATCTGCTGTGCCTTCAACGCAGGGGTGTCACTGCAGGTATGGCCATCGGCAATCAGTACTGCGTCGAACCCAAGGTCTCGTGCCGCGCGGCAGGTGCTGTCGACACAATATTGGGTTTTCATGCCCGTGATGACCACACCCTCAACACCAAGAGCCTGTAGCTGGTCGGCCAGGTTTGTCTTGGCAAAGGCGTTGGGGCGGTTTTTCTCGAAAATCACTTCGCTGCCCTGTAGCACCAGTTCCGGTATCAGTTGGGTCAACGGGCTTCCCGGTTCAATCGGTGAACCGGTAGGGCCGACATGACGGGCGAGAAAGACCGGGGCACCTGCGCTCCGGGCTTTATCCAGCAACGTGTTCAATGTGTCCAACAGGGCCTCGCCAGCCCATGGCTTGTCCGGGCCATGCACCAATCCTACCTGCATATCAAGAATCAACAGTGCATACATGGGGCTTTTCCTTGCGTTTTGGCCAGTGACACAAGGGCAAAAGAAAAGGCCCTTACCATCACTGGCGGGCCTTTGAAGTTCGTGCGTTATGGACTCACGATACCTCTCACGACCCGCCTTCGGCGGTCGTGGTAGTCGTGGTCAAGGCAACTCGTAATTGATTCATGGAGCTGACAGTAGCTGCGTATCAGCGGGTTGGCAAGCAGGAGCAGGAAGCGTCATGACTTCGAGCTGGCCAGCCATATACCCATATGCTTCTTGGAAGCCGCGGCCAATCAAACTTAGACTAAAGGTCGTCCAGCGCAACCTACACGCGCTGTGGTGATACGAGATGTTGCTGGTGGGAGCCTCGTCTTCTTGGGTATGAGCACAAGGCAAAAGGGTAGTTTGCCGCGGTCATCGACGTACTGCGGTGTCTTGAGCTTGAGTTCCAGCACGCACAGTCTGTGCTTTAAATTAAATATTGAACGTAGCCCTGCTACTTTAACGAAACAGTCATAGAGATTCTGTACGCCGAGGTGCTGCGTGGGGGGGTAATTAAAAGTATGGGGTCAGTCATGCAATATTTTGAGTTTATTATGGTTCTGTGGGGGCTCATAATGAATAGCGGGTAATTTGTTTTTCGGTAATATTAATTAAGTGCGTGTGCTTTGCAGGCATTTCTTTAATTATCGGGGGGCGGGATCATGAAGACGCTGGGGGTTTTGCTATGGGTTTTTGTGACAGTTATATTAAAGGCTCCTTATTCATGGGCCGAGCCACCAGGTACGGTATGGCGAATGGATACCCGGCCGGAACAGCTGATATTTCACGCTGGTTTCCAGGCCTGGGGTAGTAACTTTAATGTTCATGACCATGTGACCGGCGAGTCATGCGTCAACAGGCAACAGGGGCAGCGAGATTCAGGCTTTGTCTCAACCGCGGCAAACTTTCAGTTCATTCGCACTGCCGCAGCTGCCAGGGCTTTTGCCCAACCCGGTCAGCGTATTTATCTTTATCGCGTCAGGCCGGACAGCAACTTCTTCAATGCCGAGGCCTCATTGCGGACATTGCATGACAACAACCCGCAAGTCCCGATCACCCCCTTGAACTACCATCCCTCACGGGCAGCCAATGAATATATAACGCCGACCCTCATTCCTACTCAAAATATCAGGGATGTGGAGTCCTATATTGTTGTCGACGGTGAGTTGCAAGTTTCAACTGCTCAGGTTAACCCCCGTTATGTGGCCGATAATACCCGAGCCACGAACAGGCCCTATTTCAACGGTGAAGCCCCACGAGAAAGAAGGCCTACCTGGTTGGGCATGATCCCGATGGTCGGGGCGTGCCTGGCTGCGTCGCGTTCGGATCTGAAGCAAGATATTCCAGCAATAATGTTTACCCTGGAGTCTGTTTATAACAGCAGTACCTCCATTATTAACCATGATGAGCTATAAACGTTGAGGAGTATGAGCATGCGTCTTGCAGCCTTGTTGTTGGTGTTGAGTGTCAATGCTTTTGCCGAAGAGCCTGGCTTGATGGGTGTGAGTCGGGATATAAAGTGCGCGCAGGGCACGGTGAAGCAAATACATATAGGGGCAGGTAACTACGACAGCGGCAATGGGATCAGCGTAATGTTAACTTCGACCGGAACGCGCTGGTGGGCAGTTCATGGGGAGCGCAATCTGAATGATCCCACAGGTTATGCACTGCTTAATATGCTGTCCCTGTCGAAGCTGACAGGCCAGCAAGTGTCTCTTCTGGATGAATCCGGCGGCGGATGTAATTACTTTACGGGTGTGGTCTTGACAAATATATATTAAGTTTCGAGGGGTCACTATTCAAGTGGGTGCGGCACACTTGCAGAATAAAGGTGTTTGTTGTCTGCACTTTGCCGCGCCCGCTGTTAATTGTGTCCTGTACGATTTGCGATACAGAACACTCAGCGCCATCGCTAAGCAGTGGCCTGTGCGGCGTCTGTTTAAAGTATGCAGGGGGATACAAGGGCTGGTATTGGCATGTTCAGGTCTAAGCGGTCATGAGGGTGTGCAGCCCGATGGTGGATTATTCAGAGGAATTCCTACGCTTGAAAGTGCACGACTGAAACAGTTCGAGGGGTTTATTTATTACAAGTCACCCGCCTCGCCGGCGGTGTGATTTAGGGTGTCCATAGAGCCCGACTTGACCAAGCGCATGCTCAACCAATGATCAGCCTGATCGCGCTGAAAGCCTGTGGCAAGGAAGCATCAGGCACGAAATAAAATACGGGGCCAAAAGCCGGGTGCGCCAACTTCCCGCCCACTCAAGGCTCCTGTGCTGTACATACAGCGAAATGAGCCTGGCCGCTGTTTTTTCGGGGCTGGAGGTGTCCAGGGCGCTGAGGCGACTCTATCGCCCTTGATTTCGAAGTTCTGCAGGCGTGTATGCCGTCCGTTCTCCAATAATTCAGGTTTCCGCTATCTGATGTTCGGCAACGACGTTAATCTCGGTGGGTGCCGGTTTCGTCTAGGCGCATATTTATGTCTGCAACTTCAAGGGTCTCCATGGATAGAATCGCCTTCAAACCGCTCCTTCTCGTCGCCGGCCTCCTGGCGTTCATGCCAATGGCCCACGCCGCCAGCACGCTGGTTTACTGCTCCGA
>Ga0302347_1000369_pt1 | contig 75080 bp, 68 predicted proteins | sample PhyWR1_FD_202178 | JGI IMG/M metagenome (GOLD analysis project Ga0302347, IMG submission 202178) | Leaf surface microbial communities from wheat plants in UC Gill Tract Community Farm, Albany, California, United States - DLSL W.R1 (v2)... | ecosystem: Host-associated > Plants > Phyllosphere >... | reverse complement strand
GAGAAGTTAAGCCCGCCAGAGCCGATGGTACTGCAGTAAAATGTGGGAGAGTAGGTCGGTGCCAAATTTTATAATCAGCCCGGTAGTTTCAGTACTACCGGGCTTTTTTGTGCGTTATGATTTTGCTATATTCTGATCGGAAATCCTTGCGCTGTACGCATTCTTAGCTTAGCCCGCACGTTTTTAGCGCATTCTCAGGTGCTTTGGAGGGCATTTTCCCCATTAAAATCGCGTTTTATATCCCTTAAATATTTTATTTTCTAGGATAATTCTCCATATTTGGGCCACAAACCTATGGAAAAATGGCAATTGACACCTTACATACTCTCGAGATAATTGAGGCCATGGAGAACTTTCTAGACCGGAAACGGCCGATAGAAGTACTCCGTTCTAAAGTCGATCTTTCCTATGCTATCGAAAAGCAGAATGTCGTCATCTTTGAACTTCGTCCTCACTGGAAGAAACCTGAACAGATTGTTGAGGTACCCATAGCTAAGGCTACCTATGTCACGGGTAAAAAGGCGTGGAAAGTTTTTTGGAAACAGGCTGATCTCAAGTGGCATGCCTATACGCCTGAGCCTTTAGTGCCCACCATCCGCGACTTTGTTTTGCTGGTTGAGCAGGATGAATATTATTGCTTCTGGGGCTGAAATAACATTTTTCAACAAATACGGGAAAGCCCGGGAATCTGATTAATTTAGCGGCTAAAAGGAGAGGTATTGGCTAAAAGTGCTACGAAAGAAACCCCGCTGATGCAGCAGTATAACACCATTAAGGCGAAATATCCTGGTGCCTTATTGCTGTTCCGGGTGGGTGATTTTTATGAAACGTTTGGAGAGGATGCCGTAAAGGCTGCCGGTATATTGGGTATCGTCCTCACCAAAAGAGCGAACGGCTCTGCTTCGCATATTGAACTGGCCGGTTTCCCTCACCATTCTATAGAGACCTACCTGCCTAAATTGGTTCGTGCTGGTCAGCGTGTTGCGATATGCGACCAGCTTGAGGATCCGAAAACGGTTAAAACCATTGTGAAACGTGGGGTAACTGAGCTGGTAACACCTGGTGTTGCCTACAGCGATAACATCCTGCATCAGAAGTCTAATAATTACCTGGCCTCCGTTTATTTCGATAAGCAGGTTACAGGTGTTTCTTTTATTGACATTTCTACGGGTGAATTTCTTGTCGCCCAGGGAACTAATGAGTATATCGATAAGCTCTTGCAGAGCTTGAAACCCAGCGAGGTGATCTTTCCGAAGAGCAAATCGAAGGAGTTTACGGAAACATTCGGTGACCGTTTCTACACGTATGCACTTGACGAGTGGGCATACTCGGGTGATTTCGCTCATGAAAACCTCCTCAAACATTTTGAAGTTAAATCCCTCAAGGGTTTCGGAATTGAGCGGTTAAACGTAGCCATTACGGCAGCGGGAGTTGCGCTCCATTATCTCAATGAAACAGAACACCGGAACCTGCAGCATATATCATCCATCTCACGGATCGAAGAAGACCGCTATATGTGGCTGGATCGCTTCACGATCCGTAATCTCGAGCTGATTGGCTCGGCAAATGAGAATGCGACGACCCTGGTTGACGTGCTCGATCAGACACGTTCTCCTATGGGAGCACGGATGCTCCGTCGCTGGATCGTCATGCCGCTGAAGGAGCGAAGACCTATTGAAGAGCGCTTAAATGTGGTTGATTTTCTGATCAGCGATGAAGCTTTACGCGAGTCTTTGATTCAGGATATCAGTCAGATAGGAGACCTGGAACGGTTGATCTCGAAGGTGGGACTGCAAAGAGCCAATCCGCGGGAAATCTGTCAGTTGAAACGTGCCCTTGGTGCTATTGAACATATCAAAACCCGTTGTGACTCGTCCGGGAGTGACGCGCTAAGGCGCATCGCTGAGCAGCTGAACCCCTGCCTGCTGATCCGGGACAGGATCGAAAAGGAGCTTCATCCCGAGCCGCCGGCTTTGGTGGTGAAGGGCAGCGTGATTGCTGATGGTGTGAATGAAGAGCTTGACCGCCTGCGCAAAATTGCCTTCGGCGGAAAGGGCTATCTGGTTGAAATCCAGAAGAGAGAAGCGGAACTTACGGGAATTCCTTCATTGAAAGTCGCATTTAATAACGTATTCGGTTACTACCTGGAAGTTACAAATTCCCACAAAGATAAGGTTCCATCTGAATGGATTCGCAAGCAGACCCTTGTGAATGCTGAACGGTATATTACCCCGGAACTGAAGGAGTACGAGGAGCAGATACTGGGAGCGGAGGAGAAGATCCAGGCACTGGAATCTCGCTTGTATGCCGAGTTGGTTTATTCGCTCACAGACTATATCCGTCCGATTCAGCTGAATGCGCAGTTGGTCGCTCAGCTTGACGTCCTGCTTTGCTTTGCGACGCTGGCGCTCCGGAACTTTTATGTGAAGCCCCTGATTGAAGATAGTCATGTACTCGATATCAAAGGCGGCCGGCATCCCGTGATTGAGAAAAACCTCCCTCTGGGCGAGGATTATATAACGAATGATGTGCATCTCGATAACGAGACACAGCAGATCATTATCATTACCGGTCCGAATATGGCAGGTAAGTCGGCCCTGCTGCGCCAGTGCGGTCTGATCGTGCTGATGGCACAGATTGGCTGTTTTGTTCCGGCAAAGGCCGCGCGCATCGGGATCGTTGACAAGATCTTTACCCGTGTGGGTGCATCTGATAACTTATCTTCAGGTGAGTCCACCTTCATGGTTGAGATGAACGAAACGGCCAGCATCATGAATAACCTTTCAGAGAGGAGCCTCATTCTGCTGGACGAAATTGGAAGAGGTACCTCTACCTACGATGGTATCTCGATTGCCTGGGCGATTGCGGAGTTCCTGCACAATCATCCTACAGCGAAAGCAAAGACACTCTTTGCTACCCATTATCATGAACTGAACGAGCTATCTAACTCCTTCAGCAGGATCAAGAACTTCAACGTTACGGTGAAGGAGGTGGGCAACAAGGTGATCTTCCTACGGAAACTGGTTCCCGGTGGAAGTGAGCACAGCTTCGGTATTCATGTCGCCAAGATGGCAGGGATGCCACCCAAGCTGATTTCCCGCGCGAATGAAATTCTGAAAAGACTGGAGCAGGAGCGGACCGGCGGTGAACATATCAAAGACAGTATTAAGAAAGTGCAGCAGCAGGCTTATCAGCTGCAGATGTTTTCGATCGATGATCCGGTGCTGGTCAAGATCCGGGATATGTTAAACCACCTCGACGTGAATACATTAACGCCTGTGGAGGCACTGATGAAACTAGATGATATTCAGCGAATTTTGAAAGGATGAGAAAAAGCGCAGTGCACTTGAAGTTTTCTTTGTATTTGCTGGCAGGCTGCCTCGCATTTACATCATGTAAGTCGAGGAAGTTGATCACCGACGCCTCCAGTGCGAGAGGAAAGGAGCTGAGCGGAACCATGGAACAACGTTATTCCACTCTGCTGGGCGTTCCTGAGAGCGAGATCAGGGATCAGCGCCTTTACAAATTTATTGACGACTGGATGGGTTCGCCCCACCGCCTCGGCGGGATGGACAAAGGTGGAATTGATTGTTCCGGCTTCACCACGATCCTGCAAAAGGAGGTTTTCAGAAAGAATGTGGCGCGTACAGCACGCGAGATGGCCGACCAGGTAAAGCGCCTCTATGAGGAAGATCTGAAGGAGGGAGACCTGGTGTTTTTCGACTTCGGAGGGCAACCTTTTAATCACGTTGGCGTGTATCTGCACAATAACAAGTTTGTGCATGTGTCAACCAGTAAGGGTGTCATAATCAGCGACCTTAAGGATCCCTGGTACTATAAGTATTTTTCCCGCTGCGGTTCTGTGAAGTAACAAAATTAGCCATAATGCTCTCTTTCGAAGCATAGCAGGCATTATATAATAATTTTTACGACTTTTGTTAGCAGTGGCGGAGATAGATTGACCTCTAAGCCTTAATGATTTTATAAATGAAACTTAATCTGAAACGCCCTCTTGCTTTTTTTGATCTGGAAGCTACGGGTACAATTATCGGCTTTGACAGGATCGTGGAAATTGCCGTTCTGAAGGTTTTCCCTGATGGATCCAAGGAGATGAAAAATGCTCGTATCAACCCGGAGATGCCGATTCCACTGGAAACATCTTTGATCCACGGCATATACGATGAAGATATAAAAGATGCGCCAACCTTTAAAGAAGCAGGACCTGAGTTTGCTGCCTTTCTTGAGGACTGCGATCTTGCGGGATATAACTCGAACAAGTTTGACATTCCGATGCTGATGGATGAGTTCCTGCGCGCGGGTGTGCCTTTTGAAATAGATAACAGGAAGTTTGTTGATGTACAGAATATCTTCCACCAGATGGAACAGCGCACGCTAAAAGCGGCTTACAAGTTCTACTGTGGAAAGGATCTGGAGAATGCGCATAACGCAGATGCGGATACGATTGCGACTTATGAGGTTTTGCTCGGCCAGTTGGAGAAATACAAGGATGCGGAGTTTACAGATAAAAAAGGCAATGTTTCCGTTCCGGTACAAAACGATGTGGATGCACTGCATCAGTTTACGAACCTGCATAATCCTGTAGACTTTGCCGGGCGCCTGGTTTTCAATGATCAGGGTATTGAAGTTTTTAACTTCGGTAAGCACAAGGGCAGATGCGTAGAGGAAGTTTTTCAGGCGGAGCCTAGCTACTACTCCTGGATGCAGAATGGCGATTTCCCGCTGTATACCAAAAGATGTCTTGAAAAGATCTGGGTAAGGTGGAACGAGAAAAAAGTACTGGTGAAGAAGACAACCGAAACGAAAATCGAAGTGGAGGGTGCCCGCCAGGTAACGCCTAAGAAAGATAATGAGGCCAGACCTATATTTAAGAAGAAAGAGCCTACAGCTCCGGTGACAGACTCCATGCTGGAGGAACTCAAAAAGAAGTTTGGTAAATAATAAGAGAAAGCCGGTATCACAGCCGGCTTTTTTATTGCCTGATCTTCAGGAAATCGATGTTGCGTTTGAGGCCTCCGAACTTCGTTCGCTTAACGGGAGAGCCTTTGAACACTTTTTTAAAAACATCCTCCGTAATCTCTTCCCAATCTTGTCGCGTCATATTGAGTAGATCAGGATGGGGATCCAGTGATGGCTCCTGATGAGGGCTCGAGAACCTGTTCCAGGGGCATACATCCTGGCAGATGTCACATCCGAACATCCAGTTATCCGTCTTGCCGCTGAATTCGCGCGGCAGCTCGTCTTTGAGTTCAATGGTCAGGTAAGAGATACATCTGCTGCCGTCTACTACCTGAGGGGCAACAATCGCGTCGGTAGGACAGGCGTCGAGACAGCGCGTGCAGGTACCGCAGTAGTCGCGTGCAGAGGGCAGGTCATATTCGAGCTCGAGATCGACGATCAGCTCGGCAAGGAAGAAAAAGGAGCCCGACTTTTTGTTAATCAGGTTGCTGTTCTTTCCTATCCATCCGAAGCCGGCCTGAACAGCCCATGCACGATCCAGTACCGGCGCAGAGTCTACGAATGCTCTTCCGGAAACATCGCCTATCTGCTCTTGTATGACTTGCAGCAGCTGCTTAAGCTTCGCCTTAATGATGTCGTGATAATCGGCCCCATAGGCATATTTAGAGATTCGCGGAGCGAAAGGATCAGACTGCTCCTGATCGGTATAATAGTTAAGAGCCAGGGAAATGACCGATCGGGATCCTTCAACCAGCTTCGTGGGATCAAGGCGCTTTTCGAAGTGATTCTCCATGTAGGACATCTTCCCCTGGTATCCGCTATTCAGCCAATTCTCGAGGCGCGGAGCTTCTGCTTCCAGAAAACCTGCTTTGGAAATACCGCAGAACATAAAGCCCAGCTTATACGCTTCTTCTTTAATCAGGCGGCTATATTTCAGGGCATTATTATACATCGTACAAAGATACAGAATAAGAAATACGCGTTCTGAGGCATATTATCATTATTTTTGCGCCCATTCTATGTCAGATTCGAATACCCCCCTGTATACCTGGTCCTTCGGCCTCCTTTGTTTAAGTTCCCTGCTCTTTTCTGCCAGCTTCAATATGCTGATACCCGAGTTGCCAGCCTATCTGAGCAGCATGGGCGGTGCCGAATACAAAGGGCTGATCATTGCATTGTTTACGCTTACGGCAGGGATATCCCGCCCTTTCAGCGGGAAGCTGACCGACACCATCGGGCGTGTTCCGGTAATGGCTGTAGGTTCTATTGTTTGCTTTGTATGCGGCTTCCTTTATCCGGTTCTGACTACGATCAACGGGTTTCTTTTTCTGCGCCTGTTGCATGGCTTTTCTACGGGATTTAAGCCCACTGCAACTGCCGCCTATGTAGCAGACATTGTTCCGGTGAAAAGGTGGGGTGAGGCGCTGGGGATCCATGGCCTGTGTTTCAGCACCGGCATGGCAATAGGTCCTGCTATAGGAAGTTTGCTGACCAGCTACTATTCGATTAACGTTCTGTTTTATTGCTCTTCCTTGTTCGCCATGCTGTCGATTGTCATTTTGCTGAACATGAAAGAGACGCTTCGCTCCAGGGAGAAGTTCAGGATGGAACATCTCAAGATCTCCAGAAATGAGATTATTGAGTGGCGGGTTATCCCGGCGGCACTGGTGATCCTCCTTTCGTACCTGGGTTACGGAGTTCTGTTAACACTGATACCGGATTGGGGTGAACACCTGGGGGTACAGAATAAGGGCTTGTTTTTTATGACCTTCACGATATCGTCCTTGCTGATCCGTTTCGTTGCGGGTAAGGTATCCGACAATTTCGGCCGTGTAGCGGTGATCAAGGTGGCTTTGGTAATGCTCTGCATTTCGTTTTACCTGATTGGCCACGCCAGTACCGTAACAGAACTTCTTATCGGGTCTGTAGCTTATGGTATTGCCGGAGGAATCTTTTCACCTGCGACCAATGCCTGGACGGTAGATCTGAGTCACCCCGACCATCGGGGTAAAGCGATGGCAACCATGTATATCGCTTTGGAAGTCGGTATTGGTGCAGGAGCCCTCCTGGCGGGTGCACTTTACAAAGACGTGATCAGCATGGTTCCGTCTATCTTTTACATCGCGGCTGCAGCATGCCTCTGTGCGCTGGTCTATGTTTACGGACGCGGGTTCTATAAACGCGCTTAGGTCGATATAAGGAGTTTGATCGGGATGTGATACGCTGGACTTCTTGTAACGTACTGATAATCTATATGCATAATTTTCTTATGTATATGAATATTTCTTATATTCGTTCATGGCAAATTCAAGCAGTATGCTCAAAGGGAGCCTGCAGACTATTCTGTTGAAGCTCCTGCATGAAAATGGGAAAATGTATGGATATGAGATTACCCAGAAGGTGAAGGAGATCACAGGAGGGGACATCAAGCTTACCGAAGGAGCGATATATCCATCGTTGCACAAGTTAGTGGCCGAAGGTCTGCTGGTGACGGAGACTGAAAGTTATGAAAACCGCCTGCGCAAGTACTACTCGCTCACGACTGCCGGAGAAAGAGCGTTGAAGGACAAGCTGAGAGAAGCTGAAAGCTTTATCGACAACCTGCAGTTGTTATTGAACCTTAAACCTAAACTATCATGAACCTGAACAGACAACAGCTTTCAGCTATTCACAGCTACCTACGTAAAGCCAATACGGCGCCGGAGATGTTCGACGAAATCTATGATCATGTAGTAAGTGCTATTGAGGCGAAACCGGAGGGTGTGCCTTTTAGTATGAAGACTGTGGAGGAGCTGGCTGTTTCTGAGTTCAGTGAGGTGATGCAGACGGATGCTGACGATATCCGGTTTAATTGCCTCGATCTCTTGCTTGGGCTCTCGCTATTTGTTATCTCGAGTTTTGTCTACTGGCTGACCATGGAGCCTACGGTCAGTTTCTGGGACTGTGGCGAGTTCATTGCTGCCGCTTATAAATTGCAGGTTGGGCATCAGCCGGGGGCACCTTTGTTTCTGATGCTTGGCAAACTGTTTTCCATGTTTTCGCTCGGCGATACGTCGAAAGTTGCTTACTGGGTTAACCTGAGCTCAGTCATGGCCAGCGGTGCAACGGTCATGTTCTTGTTCTGGACCATCACTTCACTTCTTTCTATGCTCTACAGAGGGCGGAAACAACCCTTATGGAGTATTCTGATCGCAGGTGTAATTGGTGCTCTGGCTTTCGCTTTCTCAGATACGTTCTGGTTCTCAGCCGTTGAATCGGAGGTGTATGCCATGTCTACGCTCTTTACAGCTGTGGTGTTCTGGGCTGCTCTGAAGTGGGAGCGCTGCGAAGATGACCGCTGGCTTATACTCATTGCATTCATCATCGGTCTTTCGATCGGCATTCACTTACTCAGCCTGTTGGTGATTCCGGCGGTAACACTGGTATATTATTTCAAGAAACAGCCTCAGGCGGGGTTCAGGGGAATATGTCTTGCCTTTCTGGCGGGCTGTCTGCTCGTTGCGATTGTTCAGTATGGCATCATCCAATATCTGGTTCTGGCGGCTGCCGAGGCCGATCTCTTCTTTGTGAATACACTGGGATTCGACTATGGTACCGGGGCCTTCGTGTTCCTGCTTCTGGGAGGCGGGGGGATTGCCTGGGCAATTGTCTTTTCGATAAGGCGTAAATGGTACCGCCTGAATCTGGCCCTCCTTTGCCTGACCTTCATTTTACTTGGATATAGCTCGTACTTTATGATCTATATACGGGCAAATGCGAAGCCTGACATTAACCTGAGTAATCCGGATAATCCTTTTGCATTGTACGACTATCTTGGCCGCTCAGGTTATGGTACGACCCCGCTTTTGTACGGAAACACGTTCGACGCAAAGGTTGTCCACCACGAAGAAGGCTCAGCACGCTATCGGAAGAACAATGGGAAGTACGAGGTTTCAGGGCATCAGTACAAAACCGAGTATGACAAGAATCTCCTTTTCCCCCGTACCTACAGTCAGAAACCCGGTCACCCGGCATACTATCAATACTGGCTCGGCCTGAAAGAAGGGGAGACGCCGAATACGTTGCAGAACATGAACTTCTTTAGCTCCTGGCAGCTGGGCTTTATGTACTGGAGATACTTTTTGTGGAACTTTGCGGGCAGGCAGAATGATATTCAAGGTATGGGTGGTTCCATGCAAGGAAACTGGATTTCGGGAAGCGCTTTTTTGGATGGACTCAGGCTGGGCAATCAGCGGGGACTGCCTCCCAGCATCACCAATAATGCAGCGCACAATGTTTTTTATGGCTTGCCGCTCTTGCTGGGAATTGCTGGTATGATTTGGTTCTACAGGAGGAGTAAGCGTGGGTTTGCAATGCTCGTTGTGTTATTCTTCCTTACCGGGATGGGCATAGTGATTTATCTGAACCAGGATCCGCTACAGGTGAGAGAGCGTGATTATGCTTATGTAGGATCCTTCTATGCTTTTGCTGCCTTTATCGGACTTGGGTTTATGGCGGTAAAGAAGGTTGCAGAAAGATTATTGGAAAGCATGGGTGCAGCCCGGCTCAGTCTTATAGCGGCAAGTGGGATCTGCCTCCTTGCTGTACCCGGTCTGATGCTTAAAGAAGGCTGGGATGATCATGACCGTTCGGACAAGGTTACTGCGCTTAGCTGGGCGAAGAACTATCTGAACTCATGCGCACCGAATGCCATTCTGTTTACCAATGCGGACAATGATACATTTCCGCTCTGGTATGCGCAGGAAGTAGAAGGCATCCGTACGGATGTGCGGGTGGTTTGTCTGCAGTTTCTTGCAGACGATGCTTATATCAGCCAGATGAAGAAACCTTCTGGTCAGTCGGCACCCCTTCCGATCCGTATGGAGCGTCAGAAATACATGGACGGCGTGCGGGAATATTTCCCCTTTGTGGACTACGGTATCACCGACAGCGTGGAACTCGCCGATCTGCTCGAGGTTCTGCAGTCAGACGCGAAAGAAGATCAGATCCAGATGACTGACGGCTCGTTCATGAACTTTCTGCCTACCAGAAAACTGAAGTTACAAGTGGACCGGAATGCTTTGCAGGCAACAAAAACCCTCAGTGATGATGAGATGGATCAGGTAGCCGGTACCATGGAGTGGAAATTTAACAAGGAATTTGCGACCAAGTCTGATCTTGTTCTCTTCGATATTTTGGTTAACAATCATTGGAGGCGCCCTGTTTATTTTGCCACATCTGTATCTGAGGACACGTACATTGGCTTAGACGATTATCTGTATCTGGAAGGCTATGCATACAGATTGCTTCCGCTTGCGCCTGATGCGCGTAGCGGGACTGATAAAGAGGAGCGTACGCACAGCGACGTCATGTATTCCAATATGATGTCTCGGTTTGACTTCTCGGCATACTCCGGAACCTCTTATATCGATCCGGAAACAAGGAGAGTAATTAACGGAACCTGGGGTTTGACCAATACACTCGCAGGAAACCTGATCGGAGAGGGTCAGACCAGGAAAGCAGATGCGCTGTTGCAAAAGAGTCTTAAGGAGCTACCTGTAAAAATGAGCAGTATAAGAGATTCGCTTAACAGAATGCTGACCGTGAAAAATCTGTACGGATGTAAGCGGACGAAACAGGCGAATGAGCTTGCGACAGGTACACTTCAGTATCTGGATGCCGAGCTGACTTACCTCTCGTCACTTTCTACAGAACAACAAAGAGCCATGACGGATGAGATCAGCATCGGGATGTACGTGCTACAGTCGCTGGGAACTATGGCTACAGACAACAATCAGGCTGAGCTGGCAACATTGATCGGAAAGAATATCGGATGGCTGGAAGATAAATTTGGAATCACGAAGTCCTGAGAGACAGTGCTTCTGCTGCACATTGCCCCGGTCATTCGAGTAGTGATTGGTGTCTGAACTTTGATTTACGCACATAAAAATGTATCTTTGCATCAAACGGTATATTTCTAGTATTTTCTATGTAACCTGTTCGATGACCCATTCGGTCATCTCTAACTTCCAATTACTTTGTTTGTCAGGCCGTTGCAACAGGGGAAGTGATTAAGCGACTACAGTTTCTACTCTGAATTGACGCGGGTACATTTTTTATGCTTCTAAATTAAAATAGAATATTATGGCAAAGTCTCAGGCAACCTTCATGAAAAAGCAGTTGGAAAAAACAAGGCAAAAGAAGAAGGAAGAGAAAGAACAACGTAAAATTGAGCGTCAGCAGAATTCAGCGGGTGGAAGTTTGGAGAGCATGCTTGCTTATGTAAACGAGTTTGGAGAAATTGTTTCCACTCCTCCTGATAATACCAAGCCGCCGGTAATCGAATAAGCCGGAATAAACACACTCATCATCAAATAAATACGGATTCGGGAGAATTAGTACTTGATTTGGTTCACGGTCTGAAACGAAGAAGGAATTTTCATGTAGTTAGTACAACGGTATTAACTTCAGCCTTCTTCTATGAAAAACAACGCCAGGTTCGCGGAACATATTATCTGCTTTTCGCACCTCCGCTGGGATTTCGTTTACCAACGTCCTCAGCACCTGCTTTCCAGGTTTTCTAACGATTGTACAGTTCATTTTTTTGAAGAACCCATTTACGATGCTGATGGAGAAGCTTACCTGAGCTTTTCCCAGCGCGAATCTGACTTGTGGGTCACGGTCCCTCATTTACCTCCTCATTTATCAGAAGGCGAGGAGCAATCCCTGTTGGCATCGCTTCTCGGTTCGATGCTCATCAAAGCACCTATGCAAGCCTTTGCTTTCTGGTATTATACGCCCATGGCGCTGGCTTTTAGCGACAAGTTCCAGCCGGGACTGACCATATACGATTGTATGGATGAGCTTTCGGTTTTTAAGTTTGCGCCTGCATCCATCCGCAATCTCGAAAAAAGACTGCTGGCAAAAGCTGATGTAGTCTTTACAGGGGGGCAGTCTCTCTATGAAGCGAAGAAGGATCAGCATGCAAACATTCATTCATTCCCCAGCAGTATAGATCGGCAGCATTTTCTTAAGGCTAGAAAACTGAAGAGTCAGCCTTCAGACCAATCAGGTATAAAGGGACCTAAAATTGGTTTTTACGGCGTAATTGACGAGCGCTTCGACTTGGAACTCGTTGCCTCGATAGCAGAACAAAGGCCTGAATTACAGATCATATTAATTGGCCCGGTGGTAAAGATTGATCCATCCACCTTACCCCGTAGGGAGAATATCCATTACCTGGGGGCGAAAACATATGATGAGCTGCCCGCGTATCTTTCAGGTTGGAGTGTGGCACTTATTCCCTTTCTTCTTAACGAATCGACCCGTTTTATTAGCCCCACAAAGACGCCCGAATATCTTGCGGCAGGGATACCCGTAGTCTCCACCGCCATCCGCGACGTGGTAAATCCTTATGGTTTAGGCAGGCTGGTCCACATAGGCTTCCAGGTAAATGACTTTATCAAAGCCATTGATCTAGAGCTCTCCAGAGATGATAAAGCGCTGTGGCTGGGTAGAGTTGACGCCTTCCTGTCGGGTAACTCCTGGAATGCAACATATGCATCCATGCATAAGCTGTGTAGAGAAGCTATGATTAGTAAAAATAAGATGTCAATTGCCAGTTAACTGTGGCGTGGAATATACCTGATCCCTGTGGATTAATACGCCTTATCTTGTGTCGGGTTTGAGTAGTGAGCATACCGTCAGAGGTAAAGTAAACTCATATATTTGTGGGTATTCAATTATATGGCGAAAATTAAATCCACAGGCACTTCTCTTAAAACACCGGTAAGTAGAAGAACGGCCGGAGGCATGGCTCCTATAGTATGTTTAGGGGGCTCAGCAGGGTCGTTCAGTTCATACGAAACTTTTTTCGGCATATTCCCATGGATACGGGAATGGCCTTTGTCGTAATTATGCACCTTGATAGGAATCATCAGGGGAGTGTACCGGAACTGATTCAGTCATTTACGCCGATGCCAGTTGTAGAAGCCGAAGATGGGATTTATGTTGAAAAAGATCATGTGTACGTCATTCCTGCTAATATGGACATGGGCATACATGATCGCAGGCTGCTGCTGCTCAAGCCGTCTAAACCCAAAGGGTTTAGTTTGCCGATCGACTATTTTCTTCAGAGCCTCGCTGATGATCAGTGGGGAAACGCTGTAGCGATTATTTTCTCGGGTATGGGGTCTGACGGTGAAACCGGAATCAGACTGATAAAGGAAAGATTAGGGATGGTGATGGTTCAGGATCCTGCCACCTCGGCGTTTGACAGTATGCCGCGAGCCGCTATCGGAACCAATATGGTGGATTATGTACTTCCTCCGGAGGAAATGCCGCTGAAACTGATTCAATACGTTAACCACCCGATTCTGGCTGATAATATAGATTCAGAAGCTGTACTCGAGCTGACGAACTCCAACAGTCTCCAAAAGGTGCTGATGTTGTTGCGCTCTCATACTGGCCATGACTTCTCCATGTATAAGAAAAGTACGATCATCCGGAGGATTGAACGCCGTATAGCCTACCATCAGTTACCCGACCTGGGATATTACGTCAACTACCTTCGGGAGCATCCCCATGAAATAGACGCGCTCTTCAACGAACTTCTTATCGGCGTAACTAAGTTTTTCCGGGACCCCGAGTCTTTCGAGTCCCTCAGAAGGCGGCTTCTTCTCGCGCTTAGCAATAAGGAGACGGATGAACCTGTCAGGATCTGGTCTGTTGGATGTTCAACAGGAGAAGAGGCATATTCGCTGGCGATCATGGTCTCTGAGTGCCTCAGCGAACTGAAACCTGCGGTCCTTCCACGTGTCCAGATATTCGCAACTGATCTGGATAAGGATGCTATAGAGCGTGCACGTATCGGATGTTACCGGGATAACATTGTTGCTGATGTGTCTCCGGAACGCCTCAACCGGTTCTTTACTCCGAAAGATCAATTTTATATAGTCAAAAAGGAGCTTCGGGAAATGATCGTCTTCGCTCAGCATAACATGATCAAGGATGCTCCTTTCACAAAGCTGGATCTCCTTACCTGCCGGAACGTCATGATCTACCTTACCGCAGAATTGCAGAAAAAGACGATACCGATTTTTCACTATTCACTTAAGCCATCAGGAATTCTGTTCCTTGGGCCAGCGGAAACTGTCGGCGGCTTTGCCGATATGTTCTCTGCGCTGGATCCGAAATGGAAGCTATTCTCACGGAAAGAAGGCGCGAGCAGTGTGGGCAAGATCCTCGACTTTCCCTTTCATGTGAATAAACAAACTTCGGGGAACACCCTGCAGGATCCACGTGAGAGCGGACGAAGAAAAACTTCGGTAGCAGACTCTTTCAATAAGATCTTGCTCGAAAACTTCACGCCTGCTTCTATTCTGATCAGCGAGAAAGGCGATATACTTTACATAAACGGAAAGACGAATCATTACATGAACCTGCCTCAGGGTGAAGCGGTTATGAATGTAAACCGGATGATCCGCGAGGAGTTGAAATACGTGCTCGGTAACCTCATCCATCAAGCTCAGCTACAAAAAGAGACGGTTACTATTGAAGATATCAGCGTCAAAGAAGGAGATTTGGTGAGATTAGTAACCATGAGAGCGACGGTGTTGAATGATCGTCCTTTACAGGGGCTTATACTGATTATCTTTGAGGACAAAGGTCTCCGAAAGAAGAACGCAAGACGCGTAAAAGGTGCTCACTCGAAGCATGTAGAGGATCTTGAAAAAGAGCTTATCTATACTAAATTGCAGCTTCATAGCACCATTGAACAAATGGAAACGTCCCTTGAGGAACTAAAGTCTACGAATGAAGAGTTGCAGAGTACCAATGAAGAGTTACAAAGCACGAACGAAGAATCGCTAACCACGAAAGAGGAGATGCAATCGCTCAACGAGGAGCTGATGACGATCAATGCACAGTATCAGGCAAAGACAGAAGAGCTTACTCAGCTGAACAATGACATGAAAAATCTGCTTGACTCGACGGAAATAGGTACTATATTCCTTGACAACAATCTGGATATCCTCCGTTTTACGCCCCAGGTGAAAAGGCTCTTTAACCTGATACCTTCAGATGTAGGACGTTCGATAACGCATATTGTATCCAATTTTGATAAACCTATAGAAGATGATGTCAGGGAGGTTATCGACAGGCTGGTGACGAAAGAGATTGAGGTGAAAACCAAGACGAATGAGTGGTACAACGTGCGGATTATGCCTTATCGGACGCTGGAGAACTTCATCAGTGGTGCTGTTATCACCTTTACCGGAATTACTACTTACAAACAAATGGCCTTTAAGCTTTCTGCGCTGCAACAATATTCAGCAGGCGTGGTTAATGCGCTTAAAGAACCGGCTATTCAGCTCGACAAAGACCTGAAAGTGGTCACTGTAAACAACATATTCCTGAATCATTTCGATATCCGGGAACAGGAAATTATTGAAAAGTCATTTGTCCAGTTTGTGCATGAGTATTGGACAGAAAAGATGGAGCTGCTTCCGGCGTTAATCAGAGAGCAGGGTAATCATTCCCTGAGAATAGATCCGGAGCCACGGACAGGTCTTAATAAGCCATTTGAAATCAACATACAACCTTTCACAGACAGTGAAACAACTGAAACATTAATGGTGTTAATCATAGTAAACGCTTTAGAAATTACCTAGTTTGAAGAATAAAAAATCGTCTTTCAGGGAAGATCCAAATGAAAGGGATTACATCCGACGGGAGCCTTCGATCAATAACGTTCCTCCCTCAGATGCTGAGGATCGTGAGAAAGACCGGCTGCTTCAGGAGCTACAGGTACACCAATTTGAGCTTGAAATGCAAAATGACGAGCTACGTCGTGCTAACGAAGAGCTTGAAATGCAGCGGATACGGTTTTTGGGAATCTACGAGCTGGCTCCTATAGGATATTTTGTGTTGGATGCTGCGGGCATCATCGGGGAAGTGAACTCCACGGGATTGGAGCTGCTTGATATTGATAAGACCCTGGTAGTGGGAAGGAGCTTCCTTTATTTTGTCGAGCAGTCTGCGAGAGACGAGTTTCATCGTTTCTTTAAACGAACTCTGAAGAGTCATGAGAAACAAAGTTGTCAGCTTCAATTCGTGAGCCGCTTTGGTAAGACTTTTTTTGCCCAGGTAGAGGGTATTGCTATTGAGGGGCTTACTCCGCACTCAACAACCTGCTACATGGCTCTGATTGATATCACGGAGAGAAAAGAGGCCCTGGAGAAGCTGGAGGAAACAAAGGAGAGGCTTGAACTGGCCCTGGAAGCCTCGGATGCCGGTACTTGGGAGTATAATTATGAAACCGGCCGGTTCCTGTTGAATGAATCTATTTATCAGATATTGAGCCTTCAAAAGGGAATATACACCGGGGAGTATCAAAGCTTTCTGGACGTCGTCGCTGCAGATAGCCGTAGCCAGGTTGACGAACATTTGCGAAACTGCATTAACCGATACGAGGAGGTGAATATCGAGTTTCCTGTGATCAGACCATCGGGAAAATCATGGGTATCGATGAAAGGTCACCTCTTTAAATATCCGGACGGGTCTAAGCGCTATCTGGGTACAATCATCGATATTTCGGATAAAAAGAGCCTGGAGCGGGAGACTCAACGCTTGAAGGTGCAACAGCAGCGCAAGATCACCACTGCGATACTGGATACCGAAGTCAAAGAGCGCAGGCGCATCAGTGAATCGCTGCATGACGGCGTTTGCCAGCTGCTGTATGGCATTAAGCTCAATATTCAACAGATGAACTTTCTCAACCTGGAGGAGAATACTCCCTTGTCAAAGATGAGCCACTTGGTGGATCTTGCTATTCGGGAGACCAGAAACATCGCCTTTGAGCTGGCGCCCTCCATACTGAATGATTTTGGGCTGTCTATAACTATTGATGAGCTGTGTAAACGATTATCAACTCCTCATCTGACCATCCGTTCGCAGGTGAAGGGACTGGATAAGCGTTTAGGCCTGTCCCTGGAAACCTCGATCTTTCGTATTGTCCAGGAACTGGTCAACAATGCCATAAAACATGCCGGTGCGACTGAGATACTGGTAAATGTCCGCAAAGGCGCGACCTTGGAAATATCAGTTACGGACAACGGATGTGGATTCGACACGAACGCTCTGGATAGTAACACAAGTGGTTCAGGACTGAGAAATGTGACCAGCAAAATAAAGCTCTTTGAAGGAGAGGTTGACATGAATTCAAAGAAGGGAAAAGGAACCTCCGTAAGGATTATATTGAAAAAACTGACAGCCTGAATGTTATATGAAAGATATCAAGAACCTTATCGTCATCGGAGCATCAGCCGGCGGATATAAAGCAATAGCAGAACTGATATCAAAGATTCCGGCAGACTTGCCCACCGCCGTGCTGGTGGTATTGCATTTGTCCAGAGAGTCGATGGTTGAAGTGATGCAAGTTCATCTACAGAAACGAACTACATTTAAATGCTGCATTCCTGAAGATGGTGAAGAAATCAAAGCGGGTCATCTCTACCTTGCGCCCACTGACAGACACATGCTTGTAAAGCCTGGCGTGATTCACATCAGTAGTGGACCGCATGAGAACCGATGGCGTCCATCCATTGACGTACTCTTCCGATCGGCAGCAGTAGCTTATAACTCAAGAACGATCGGGGTTGTGCTCACGGGAATGCTTGATGACGGTACTTCGGGTATGTCTGCTATCAAGCGGTGCGGCGGGACCTGCATTGTTCAGGAACCAAGTGAGGCCGAGTTTCCGGATATGCCGAGCAATGTATTGCTTAATGTGGATGTAGACTATAGGGTTCACATTAGTGATATTGGCTATGTTCTGGAGGATATATTCTCTAAATCCGTGAAAGCACATGAGATACCAAGAGACCTGAAAATTGAAGCAGATATAACAGAAAGAATGACTAGCAGCATGGATGATTTAAAGCAAATTGCCCAACATTCTGTGTTCACCTGTCCTGAATGCGGCGGTGGACTGTGGAAGCTGAACAATGACCCGGCGCGTAGATATCGATGCCACACAGGGCACACCTATAATGAAGAAGTTCTGCTAAAAACGCAGGCTGAGAACATTGAAGCATCTTTGTGGGTTTCCATTAGGATGATGGAAGAACGGAAAAATCTTCTGAAGTCGATGGGAGCCCATGCAAGTGCATCCGGAGCCAGTAAGCTCTCCGCAGGTTATGCAGAAAGCGCTGACTCTATTGATGTTCATATTGAACGCCTGAAAGGCTTTTTAAACACCTTGCACAAGGACGGAAGTATTGTGCAGGAGGATTATACTGAAAAATGATATTTATTCTATATGAAGTCTATAAACGTTTTCTTAGTTGAGGATCACAACATCGTACGCAACGGTATTCGCACGTTATTGGAAAGACAGCCGGACATCAAAATTGTAGAAGAGGCCGAGACTGTTAATGAGGCCCTTGAAAAACTACGCAAGGGATTAGATGTGGATGTTATTCTTACGGACATCAATATGCCTGAACTGAGCGGTTTAGATCTCATCAGTATAGTGAAACCGGAATTTCCCGATATCCGAATCATCATTCTAACCATGCTTGAACATGAAAATTATATTAAGCAGGCAATAGCTGCAGGTGCAAGTGGCTATTTGTTGAAGAATATTGACATCGAGCAAATGCTTTTTGCTGTCAGGTACGTGTCTGCGGGCGGGAGATATATTTGCTCGGAGGTCGTCTTCGAAATGCTCAAAAAGCAGTTAAATTCAACTGCGGAAATCATCTCAAACCAGACCGTAGATCTTTCGCAAAGAGAGGAGGAGGTTCTGCATCTTATCGCCGACGGTTTTACCAACCAGGAGATCGCCGACAAATTGTTTACCAGCAGGCGCACGGTAGAAGGTCACCGTCAGAATCTATTAGAAAAAACCGGTACCAAGAACACCGCTACTCTGATCAGGCATGCTATTCGAAGCGGTATAATCAGTTAGTTCATTTGGAGTATTTACCACTTTAAAAATGCGAATATCCCCTTGCAGAAGGGGTTATTCTCGTTGTTTACCTTTATGTGAGATTATCCACTCAGGGGAGTCGGTTAGACGTCATAGCAAATGGTAAACTTATGAGTGAAAAACAGAAAATACTGGTGCTAGACGATGACAGGTACATCCTGGAGGTTTTGGAAGAGGCGCTCTCCTATGAGCAATTTGAAGTGAAAACCGCGACGGATATCAAGTCATTCTTTAGCCTGATGGATAACTACAAGCCTGATCTTGTTTTGATAGATTATCTTCTGAAGGGGATAAATGGCGGCGAGGTGTGTCACCAGATTAAAAAAGGGGAGGGGACAGATTGCGTCCCTGTGATTATGATGTCTGCTTACCCAAGGGTTTTTCAATCACTTGGAACATATGGATGTGACGAATTTATTGCCAAACCTTTCGATCTATATCTTCTAATTGATAAAGTAAAGAAGAATATAGCGTCAGCAAACAAAATATAGCGGTAAGCAGGTCAATAGTAGTATACGAATTGATCTTGTTTCCGTAACACCTGGTTACGGAAACAAGATCAATGGAATTTGCGAAAAACTATAAACCGATGAGGAAGCCTTGAAGAGTTTGTTGAACATACCATGGCGCTTCCACTGCAGAACCATTACGTCCGACTGAATATTGTGCATCTTCTGATTGAGCTCTTCAGCCTTGTTCTTATGCTTAAGATTTACATAACTCATTTTCGGATAGTTCATCAGGCGGGAGAGTTCATGTTTGAAGTAATCGCGCATGTAAGACTCTGCCATATCAGGTAAGCCATCTGCCGTGAGGTGAACCAACTGAACCTCGGCGTTGAATGCTCCTGCTAACTTTACCAGGGGGCGAATCACTGACATGTCGCAATACCGGAGATCGGTTACATAGGCGATGTTTTCGATCTGTGTGATTTCGTGGTTTCTCGGAATGATCAGCACCGGGCATTTTGCCTTATTGAGGATATTGTATACCTCGCTCTCAGGCACGTTAGGGATGGAATTGTCTGCTCCTGAAGATATGACCACCAGCTCGATACCTTCTTTACTGATTACGTCAGAAAGCATCTCCTTAGAATATTTGGTCTCGAGGAGGTGTGTAACGTTACCTTCAAACGCCGTCTTCTCTGCGGGTTTCCTCTCCTGAACACCATCAAACTCATCTAAAGGTGTTTCCTCCTGAACTAGTGTGTGGTTTCCTGCATGAACCGGCTTTTTGTTCCTCTTGTTCTGCATGAAACTCGCGTCAACTTTCATCCAGAGGAAGGTTTCGGCTTTCAACCCTTTAGCTATACGCGTTGCACTCTGCGAAATATCCTCATCCGGGGTATCGATCGGATTGATGGCAAGTATCTTTTTCATGTTCCAGTGGTTAAAGTGTTGATTGTATAACACAGCAGAAACAGGAATGTTGGTCAGGAAAGTACTTAATTGTATAGGAAATTGTACGTTTTTTGGAGTTGTAAATACGATTTTGCCATTATCGCTCGATAATGCTGTCGAACCGCCAGTCAGTGTCACCCTGTGACGCCTTCTCTCTTCGGAAGATCACCAGGTAAAAATAGCCGTTAAGGGTGATGGGAACATGTAATTCGTTTTCATCGGGCATATTCTTGATCTCAAGATTAGGGAGCTCCAGCTCTGCAACCCTTTTTATTTCATCTTCTGTTGGTTTCATGTTTTCGTGTTTGATCGTTTAAAGCCTCGTTATTTTACGGCATATATCCCCGCCTCCGCTCAGAAGAGTTTAAGCTGACCGTTCTTTGGTGGTTTTACCTCACCAAAGACTGTTCGGCCGCCGTATTTCCAGGAATCCTCGCGCTCCTTTTCAAGCAGCGCATCCACACTGCTTGTAGGTGTGAAGTTTTGTTCTGCTGCTTCGGCCATCTTAGAAAGACGTCTGATCGCGTCTGCTTTCTCAGTATGGCCGACCTTTGCACTATCTACCGCTTTTCTGAGCACCTGAATGGTATCATCGTAAACCCGAACAGGAACAGGGAAGGGGTGCCCGTCTTTCCCTCCGTGAGCAAAGGAAAATCTGGCAGGATCACTGAACCGGGACGGCGTCCCGTAGATCACCTCGCTCACGAGTGCAAGCGACTGCAAAGTTCGTGGGCCCATACCGGTAAGCAGCAGCAGGTCCTCAAACTTTTTGGGTGCCTGGTCATGTGCGACCCACAGCATTGCTCCCAGTCGCTTGATGTCCACATCTTTCGAGCGTACGTCGTGGTGAGAAGGCATGACGAGCCTTTTTACTTCCCTGATCATCTTTTCCGGAGGTTCTGCAGCTATACTCATGATACTCGTTCTTGCACCTGAAGCGTGCTTGTCAGCCAGATTGATGATCGGACCATAGTCTCGGCCGTAGATAGCGGTGTGCGGGTCTTCTACAAAGGATTGCAATCCAGCTGAGTGCCAGTGGTAACGCCTGGCAGTAGAGCTACCTTCACGCATCCCCTGTTGTACTACGGTCCAGTCGCCCTCACTGCTCACGATAAAGGAGTGCATATACAATTGGAAACCATCTTGTATGGCAGTATTGTCGACTTTCGCACTTAGCTTGCTGCTTCTTACCAGGAGATTGCCATCTAAGCCGGTGCGTTCAGCCACCTTTAATAGCTCAGCAGGGGCCTGAAGAGATGCTTTACCTTTCCCCCCGCAGATATAAAGGCCGAGCTCATTCGAGCGGCTGTTGACCGAGCGCTTCAGCGCGCCCATTACAGACGTGGTTATGCCTGAAGAATGCCAGTCCATGCCCATCACTGCTCCCATGCTCTGGAACCAGAAGGGATCGCTCAGACGGCGAAGAACCTCAGCCTTGCCATACTCCATAGCGATAGCTTCAACGATGGCAAGGCCGAGGGTGGACATTCGCTCCGAAAGCCAGAGGGGGACCTTTCCGTAGTGTAGCGGGAGGTCGGCAGTTCCTGATCTTTTCATTACTAACAAAGTTAGTAAATTATATGGGCAAATTGCTATCAGATACCTGTCCGCAGACGTTTGCTGTTTTCAACCTGACGTTCTACTATCCGCGTTCTGATTTGCCTTCTGAAAGCTTCGCTCTCTGTTTCCGGTTCGGGGTTCACTGTGGTTCCATGTGGTGGTTCCGGATCTTCTTCTACCTTGGCGCCGTACTCTTCAAGAACGCGCACAGCTACTTCAGACTCTGCTATCGACTGTGTATGTACCGTAACGACGGAACCCTCTGCGGCGAGCTTAGAGAAGTGCGCAGCTTCTTCGTGATCGTCGAACAGTGTTCCGAAGAAGCCACTCAAACGCTGCTGGTATTCAGATTCCGTATGGTGAGATCCTCTCGCCGAAATATCGATATTGTCATCAAGAAAGCCACTGTTCTTGAGGCGCTGTATGGCGTTCTGGGCGGTAAACCCGTTCTCGAACACGCCAATTACCGTATGCGCACTAGCGGTGCTACCCACCTTCCGGCGGCTATACAGGCGATCTTCGTTGAAATGCTCGTGACCGTAGAAGTTATCCTGGTGAGACGCTGTCGTGACAGGATCGGCGTTCATGAAGATGGTTCTGATAGTCATCTCTGTCTCCAGCGAAATCTCGTTCTTATTGTAATCGGGGAGAGCGGCGAGCTGTTCTGCTGTCACCAGAGGCAAGAAGACTTCGTCCCGTTCATTATCTAGCTCTGCCAGTCCAATCGGGATCAGTACGTCGCGTTCTTCCAGGTTCCACTCGTTATCAGCGAGATCAAGTACGATATAACGTACCTTGCGGGAACTGGCATCGAACAGCAGTTCAGCTACGGAGCCAAGGTCTTGCCCTTCAGGACCAAGTACTTCCCAGCCTTTTATGTTCGGCTGGTCATCCACTATCTCAAAGTTGCTTCCACCTAATTCCTGAAGATGGTTGCTTTTTACATTTTCATCATTTGCTTCCATAAATAGCTTCTAAAAGAGATACATTAAAAGGGCAATTATCAGTAAGATAATTGCGAGCCAAATCCACCAGGGATTGCTCTTTTTAGGTTGAACATCCAGTTGCGCCATGTCTCTGTTAGTTGGTTGTGTTTACTCGTGAAGGATTTCCGTTAGTTGGCTGCTGTTTGTACTTTTCAGCAATAGGTTCCGCTTTTTCATGGTGTGCCTTAAGGACAGGCAGGGTCTTTGTCGCGAAGGCTTTCACTTCCGGATCTTTCTCATTCTTGCTGGTTTCTTCAAACAGCTTGATGGCATCCATATGGTGAACCATCATCAGAGACATGTACTGGCGATCAAATTCGTCACCGGTCTTCGAGCTTAGGTCTGTCAACTGACCCTGGAAGACACCACTGATTACGGGTGATAGCTGTACCTTTTTGGATGTTGCCAAAGCCATTAGCTCCTCATTCGACTTTGAATGATCTTTCACCATTTGAGCTGCGAAAGCCTTCACGTCAGCATTCTTAGCGGCCTTTTGTGCCAGCTTTCCAAATTCAACTTCCGCCATGCCGGCATCTGCCGCCTTCATGAAGAACGTGGATGCCCCGGCTTGTGTAGTATCTTCGTTGGGAGATACCTCTTCCAAATAGGCAGTACTGTCTGTTTCCGTATTTCTGCCATTGTTATTCTTGCTGTCAGTACAGGCCTGAAACGCCAGCAGGGCGCCCAGTGACATAGTCAAAATTGTTGCGTTTTTCATAGGTTGATTGTTTGTCTTGTTAACCTGACCTGGTTCAAAATGTTTGGAAAATTTGGAAAACCATCGAGCCATCCGCATTGTTGGTTTGGTGAATCTATCTGAAAAATCAAACAAATACTTATGAAAAACGAACGCTTAAATCCGAATCCTCATGAGCGGTACCCGAGACCGCCTTTTCCAAAACAAGAGCAGGCTGTACCGGGAACGGAAGATCAGATGCAACCAAAAGCAGATCATGGTGAGGAGTCTTATGTCGGGAATGGCAAGCTTGAAGGAATGAAAGCCATTATCACCGGAGGTGACTCAGGGATAGGCCGTGCAGTAGCCATTGCATTTGCGAGAGAAGGCGCAGACGTATGTATCAGTTATCTTGCCGACGTGGAAGATAAGGATGCTGAGAAAACCGCTGAATATGTCAGGGATGCCGGAAGAAAGGCCTTATTGATTAAAGGCGACATTCGTGATGAGGCGCATTGCAAGGAAATTGTAGAGAAGACCGTTCAGGAATTTGGCGGTATCGATATTTTGGTCAACAATGCCGCTTACCAAATGGCCCATGAGGAATTGCAGGAGGTGCCTTCAGAAGAATGGACCAAAACCTTCGACACGAACATCACCGCAATGTTCTATCTGTGTAAAGCTGCCGAGCCTCACATGAAGCCTGGGAGCAGTATCATCAATACAACATCGGTTAACGCGTATTCACCTAGTCTGAAGCTGTTGCCGTATGCGGCGACTAAAGGCGCTATTCAGAATTTTACAGCCAACCTGAGTCAGATTTTACTCGAGAACAACAAGGGAATCCGGGTTAATGCGGTTGCACCAGGACCGGTATGGACGCCGCTTATTCCGTCTACTATGCCTGAACCGGAAAACTTTGGATCTGATACTCCAATGGGAAGACCGGGTCAGCCTGTGGAAATTGCTCCGGCATATGTGTTCCTGGCCTCTCACGATGCAAGCTACATCTCCGGTGCTACGATACCGGTCACCGGGGGGCGGATTACTATTTAGAATTAAAAAATCAGCAGTCGCTCAAACTGATGGGGATATTGACTGCGAGACCCCCTTCAGAGGTTTCTTTATACCGGGAATGCATATCCTGGGCGGTGTCCCACATGGTTTTAACGACATCATCCAGAGATACCTTGGCCACTTTAGGGTCGCTCCGCAACGCGAGCTGAGCGGCCGTAATGGCCTTGATAGCGCCCATGGTATTCCGTTCAATACAGGGGATCTGGACGAGGCCGCCTACCGGATCGCAGGTTAAACCCAGGTGGTGCTCCATCGCAATTTCCGCGGCCATGAGGCATTGCTGTGGAGTGCCACCTAATACTTCAGTGAGTCCCGATGCCGCCATGGCAGAAGATACGCCGATTTCGGCTTGACAACCTCCCATGGCTGCCGATATGGTTGCGCTTTTCTTGAATATACAACCAGTCTCAGAAGCAGTAAGCAAAAAGCGGATCACATCAGTCTCCTTTCCATTGCAGAAAGCGAGGTAGTATAATAGAACGGCAGGTATTACCCCTGCGGCGCCATTGGTAGGCGAGGTGACCACCCTTCCGTAAGCAGCATTCTCTTCATTAACAGCAAGCGCAAAGCAACTCACCCAATCCAAAATATACTGAAAAGCAGATCCACCTTTCTGTATAGCAGCGAGCCATTCATTGTATCCCTCGTATGAAGAACCTCCCAGAAGCAGCTCGTTGATCTCCGCTGCCCGTCTCTTCACAGCCAGTCCGCCGGGCAGAACCCCTGTGGTGTGGCAGCCTCTGAAAACACTGTCTTTCATCACATCCCAGATAGCGAATAATTCCTTTTCTATCTCTTCGTCAGTTCTCCAGCTCCGTTCATTGGCGCGAACAATTTGAGAGATGCAATTTCCGCTCTGCTGCACATAGCGGAGCAGGTCCTGAGCCAGGTCGATGGGGTAGGGCAAGGTAACTTCTTTGCCTTTTGACTGAGCAGGATTATCATTTTCCCGCAGAATGAAACCACCCCCTATAGAATAATAGGTTTCTGAAATTACAGCTTGCGACTCGGTCAGTGCGGTGAAGGTCAGCGCGTTTGGATGTGCCGGAAGCGACTCGAACATCCTGAACTCAAGGTCTTCTGAATAGTGAAAAGCCAGCGGGTGTTTTCCACTCAGCATGAGTGTGCCCGAATTCTTAATATTGTCAAACGTCTCGCTAATATCTGTGGTGGGTATGGTGACAGGGTCGTAGCCGGAAAGGCCCAGGAGTACGGCCAGGTCTGTTCCATGTCCTTTACCTGTCTTCGCCAGTGAACCGAAGAGCGCTATCTTGAGCGAGCTTACACTGCTGCTTAAGTCGCTGTTCTCTAATGTTAAAAGGAACTGTTGAGCTGCGCGCCAGGGGCCGAGCGTGTGCGAACTTGATGGGCCTATACCGATCTTGAATATATCGAATACTGAGATTTGCTCTTCTTGCATACTGTACGTCTAATGAGCGTATAAACAGGCAGCCTGATTAGGCACTAATCAGGCTGCCTGTTCTGTATATCACTAGTGTCAAATCTATTATTTTTCGTTGTTTTCTTTGCTTTTATGCGTTTAAATCAAAAAAATATGCGACTCTGAAATAATGTTAGGCAGAACGTCTGAAAAACGTTAAAAAATAGAGACTATAATGCGAAACACTTTGATCTTAAGCGGTTTTTACGGCCTCGAGCACATCCGTTTCTTTGCCCACGTGCTGAGTAACTCTCAAAATTTCGAAAGTTTTTAGTCCATTCGGCATTTCCCACTGCACAATTGAGCCTGTACGGTATCCGAGCAAGGCAATTCCTATAGGAGCAAATACAGAAATCTTTTGCTGTTTCATGTTGGCTTCAGAGGGAAGTACCAGATGAAAAGTGAACTTTTGCTTGCTGCTCTGCTCCTGAATATCAATGCGGGAGTCCAGGCACACCACGTCGTCCGGGAGATCTTCTTCTTTCATTATTTTAGCAGACTTGAGCTCAGCCAATAGTTTGTTGCGGTTGAACTCAGAAAGGTTGCTGTGCAATAGATGCTTCTTTAAAAGCTCTAACTCTTTTTTTACGATAATTAATTGTTCTGTTTTCATAATGAATAATTTAGATTAAAAGATGTGTCAAATACGCAGTGCCAGAAAGCATCGGCATATACTTAGCAGGCAGACTGAACGGGAACAAAGCGCTAAAATGGTTTAAAAAGCAAAAGCCTGGCTCAATGGAACCATTCAGTAAAGGCTAAGAAATAAACGAATGCTTATTGGCTGGCCCCAAGACCAAGTATGGCCGGGGCTATAGTAATAAAGTCCTTGGATTTTTGAAACGCCGCATAGCGGAAACCAGGTTTACAAGAGAAAGCAACAGGCGCACATACAGCATCAGAGACAGCCTGTGATCCAATCACAAGTCCCTTAACGTTTATGCTATATGTATATAAAGCGGTTGCCATTATTTCAAATGTCTATCAAATATTCGACTTAGTCAAGTATTAAGTTCAGTCACATGGAGAATGTTACATGCCGGTGAGCTGTTTGAGAGTCGCTGCATTGCGGAAAGCGGCTCCGCCGATATCATTATTGAAGAAAACGAAAGCGTCGCTGACATTTTGTTGCTCAACCTGTTTCACAAAATCGTTCAGCTGCTCTGTTGTATATGCTGAACTATAGAGATTTTCCGAGCCATGAAATCTGTAGTAGAAAGAGGGTGAATTGCTGATCACATCCTGCGGCAAAGTTGGATGACTGATCCCACTGAATACAATGCCTCTATCCCCAAAGGCTTGATATACCTTGTCATTCCACCAGCTGGGATGACGGAATTCTACTACGTTGGTAAATACCGGATCCAGATTTTCGAGCATAGCGTCCAGATGTGCATCCGTATAGGCGTAATTAGGATGCAGCTGGAAAAGGATGGCCGACAGCTTCTCCTGCAGGCCTGACTGTGCGAGATCATAGAAGCCGGTAATGATGTCTCTCACGTTGTTGAACTTCCTGTAGTGAGTGATTGTCCGTGGCGCTTTCACCGCAAAGTTAAAATCAGGCGGACTGATGTTGTACCAGTTCTCCAACGCTTTAATAGTAGGCGTTCTATAGAATGATGCGTTAAGCTCAAGTGCATTGAAGCGTTCTGCGTAGAAGGGAAACCATTTCTTCTGGGGCAGGTCTTCGGGGTAGAAGATTCCTTTCCAGTGCTTATAGTAAAATCCGGAGCATCCGATATGCCATCTGATCATATTTGCAGGTTTTTGGAATAAGAAATCACGAAGCGGACAATTTGTTTGATCCCAATACACGTTCATCTTTATCAAGGCATGCGACTTCAAAGATGATAACATGATACAAAAGCACGCAAAAATCGTATTACCCTTTCATTTCTCTGGCCTATATATTTGACGTTTAACCAAACACTTAAATAATGAAGAAGATCTGGAACATGTTGCTGCTATCGGCAGTGACTGCGTACGCGGGTCAGGTATCTGCACAATATCCCGTCATCCCAAAGCATCTGGAAGCAAAGGGCGACTCGACCATGGACGAATATAAAAAGCTATCAGACCAGGCATGGGCGAAAGCACTTCCAATTGTAGAGAGAGAAGCGAAACAAGGCAAACCATTTGTGCCATGGGCATCGAAGCCCTCTGATCTGCTACAGGCAAACATTCCTGCATTCCCGGGTGCGGAAGGCGGAGGTGCATATACTATGGGTGGTAGAGGCGGTAAGGTTTATGTCGTCACTTCATTGGCCGACAGCGGCCCTGGTTCCCTTCGTGAAGCATGTGAGCAGGGTGGAGCCCGTATCATTGTATTCAACGTCGCTGGAATTATTCAATTGAAAAGCCCGATCAGTATTCGTGCTCCTTATATTACCATAGCAGGTCATTCTGCTCCGGGAGATGGTGTCTGCATCGCAGGTGAATCACTCTGGATAGATACACACGATGTCGTGATCAGGTACATGCGCTTCCGTCGTGGAGCAACCGACGTCACACGTCGTGATGATGCACTTGGTGGTAATGGAGTAGGTAACATCATGATTGACCACGTATCTGCAAGCTGGGGACTCGATGAGAACATGTCTATGTACAGACACGTCTATGATAAGGGAGACGGGTCGAAGCCTGAGAAACTGCCGACAGTGAACATCACTATTCAGAATTCCATTTTCTCAGAAGCACTCGATACCTACAATCATGCGTTCGGAAGTACAATAGGAGGACTCAACAGCACCTTCATGCGTAACCTCTGGTCCAGCAACATCAGCAGGAACCCATCAGTTGGTATGTACGGAGACTTCAATTTCGTGAATAATGTGATCTTCAACTGGTGGAACAGAAGTGCCGACGGTGGTGATAACCGTTCATTCTTCAACTTTATCAATAATTATTACAAGCCAGGACCAATCACCCCATTGAACGAACCTATCGCACACCGTATTCTGAAGCCTGAATCAGGCAGGGATCAGGCCAATAAGAACATTTATGGCAAAGCCTACGTGCATGGAAACATCATCGAGGGGAATGAAAAAGTTACGGCAAACAACTGGGACGGCGGTGTCCAGATTGAAAACCTTCCAAATGCCGGAAATCAAATGGAGAATATCCGCGTTGACAAGCCATTTCCGATGAGCCCTGTTTCCACTTTGTCTGCACAGGAAGCTTATAGCTATGTCCTCACCAACGTGGGAGCGGCACTGCCGAAGCGCGATGCTGTCGATGCGCGCATCATCCGCCAGGTTAAAACCGGCAAGATAGAATACAAAGAAGGAGGAAAGACAGGAGTAGGCAAGGAGTATATCAAGAGAAGGCTTCCTGAAGATTCCTATAAGAAGGGTATTATCAGTGATGTCAGTCAGGTAGGCGGATATCCCGTCTATAAAGGCAAACCATATAAAGATTCAGACAATGACGGAATGCCTGATGCATACGAGAAAAGCAAAGGACTTAATCCGAAAGATGCCTCGGATGCCTCTCTGATCAGCAAAACCGGCTATTCGAATATCGAAGATTATTTGAACAGTCTGGTGCCACTGAAATCAGTGAAACCATAATATTTAAAATCGTGATTTGATGGAGGCTGAACCAATGTGTTTAGCCTCTTTTTTTTTGAGGTATGATAACGGTCAGGTAACAATGTGTTAATACACAAACTTTAAGGTTCGGTAAAGCGTAACTTTACTGCAGGAGTTGCTGATATGATAAGGGTAGTGTTCATCATATTGATCGGAATAATAAGTGCTGGGAAAGCAGCGTTCGCTCAGGGCGGATCTCAGCAGTATTGCTTTGAATTTTATGAAGGCACCTATAACCTCGAAGCCGATCAGTCCATCCATGTTCCCGCCCCACAGAAATTAAGTCCCGCAGCAATTCGATCATTCTACTTCGCCCTGAATAACGCTCGTTATCAGCCGATGATAGATTCCATGCTCGCTTACCGCGAACGACATCAGCTGAACGACTGGCTGTATTATCAGCTTATCAGGAAAGTGGCTCAGCAGCTTAGCCCCAAAGCTGAAAACTATACGCGCTACACCCTTTACAAGTGGTTTTTATTAAGCAAATCAGGCTATGATGCCCGTCTGGCCCTGGCAGGTGACAAGATCATCTTTTACGTCTATAATGATGAAGATATTGCGGACATACCTTTCTTTGAGGTCGAAGGTAAGAAGTATATGTGCCTGAACATTCACGACTATCCTAAAGCCGATCTGCATCAGGAGCCACCATATCCGGTAAATATCCGGATACCGGGTGCCAGCCGTTCGTTCTCCTATAAAATTACGAGGCTTCCCGACTTCAGACCTGAGTCTTATAAGGTCAGGAAGCTCGAGTTTCGTTACAAGCAGAAAACGTATCACTTCGCCGTAAAACTGAACCCGGAAATTGAACGAATATTCGCCAATTATCCCGGCGTAGACTTTGAATCCTATTTCAATATCCCTTTGAGTAAAGAGACCTATGGCTCGCTCATTCCCATGCTCAGGGAGAATGTAAGTGGCATGAGTCAGAAGAAGGGCGTCGACTACCTGATGCGCTTTACCCGATACGCATTCCTGTACGAAGATGATGAAGAAAACTTCGGTAAAGAGAAGAGGCTTTCTCCCGAAGAGACACTATTTGCCAGTCACAGCGACTGCGACGACCGTGCTGCGCTTTTCTTCTATCTCGTCAAGGAGATTTACGATTTGCCTATGATCGCGCTGTTGTACCCAACACATATCACCATGGCTGTTCGCTTTGATAAAGCGATAGGTAAGCCGATCTACTATAATGGAAAGGAATACAGCGTGTGTGAGCCTACTCCTCAGGAAAAAAACCTGCAGATCGGCCAGCTTTCCCAAAAGCTGAAAAATGTGCCCTATAAGATTGTCTATCAGTATGAGCCCGACAAATTATGATCTCCGTTCATTTTTAAGGTTGACTTAGGTATATTCGCTCACCCAGGAGCAAACATGGAGGTTCAGCACTGCAATCGCATCTTCGAACAACCTTTAGCTGTGTTTCCTGAAAACTTAAGAAACAATCATATGAACAGATTAGAACGGGCATTTGAGCTGTTTGACGAATATAATAAACAATGTCCCGAACAGATATCCTGGAATGACCAGATCTACCCTGCAGAATTTTTCTACGCAGTTGAGCTCTATAACTGGGTGAAAAAGCTACAACCAGAGGCTAATGAGTTTCTTCTTCTCGCCTCCAGGAGCCAGCATATTGGCCGATGGGAAATCGCCCGGACCCAATACCCTGAAGGCCGCACAGGTTACCTTAATTGGAGAAGTGATCTGGGTAAGTTTCATGCGAGTAAAGCAGGTGAGCTCCTTGAGCAGGCAGGATATTCGGCAGAAGAAATTGAAAGGGTGCAACAGATCATCCGAAAGCAGCGACTTAAACTTGATGCGGATGTACAGGTTATTGAAAATGCCCTCTGTCTCGTATTCCTGGAGTTTCAGTTTGACGACCTGATCAGCAAATTGAGCGAAGAGAAAATGATCAACGTGCTTCGCAAAACCTGGAAAAAGATGAGCGAAGAGGGCCATAATGCCGCCTTGAAGCTCCAATACAGTCCGCTTGCTTCAGAATTGATCTCGAAAGCCCTGCAAGCGTAGGTGCCGGCTCAGAACCTGAACCGCTTTCTTATCCAGATCAGCAGGAGTATTCCTCCGATGGTGAGTAGTATTTTCAGTAGCATTCCAAACAATTAGTATTGGTTTTGTTTCTAAAGGTATAAATATTATCCTGAAAGAAATGCTGCTTCAAATTGACTGGACAAAGGTGCTCATTGGTGAGGAGGATTGGCCCTTCTTACTCGAAATTGCTGTGCGCACCTTCGCCATGTATATCATTATACTTATTGGCTTGCGCCTGCTTGGAAAACGCGGTGTGGGCCAGCTATCCGTATTCGAGTTGGTGGTTATTATCAGTCTGGGTTCTGCTGCCGGCGACCCCATGTTCTACCGCGAAGTTGGCATGCTCGTTCCTGTCGTCATCTTCACCATCGTGGTGTGTTCGTACCGGCTTACCACATACTTTACGGCCAAAAGCAGCGAGTTTGATAATCTTGTCGAGGGCAAAGCAGCCTATCTCATCAGAGAAGGTGAATTTTCCATTGGCAACTTCAGCAAAGAGGGTCTTGCCTATGATGAGTTCTTCTCCGAGTTGAGGCAGTACAGTATATCTCATCTGGGCCAGGTGGAGACGGCTATTATTGAAACCTCCGGGGCAATCAGCGTATACTTCTATCCGGATGAAAAGGTACGCTATGGATTACCGATCCTTCCTGATCTGTTTGAGAAAACGATAGTAAGAATCACGAAGGCAGATGTCTATGCATGTTCTTTCTGCGGAAATGTGGAGCAGCTGGAGCCCGCTGACGTATGTCGTTGCAAACGCTGCAACCGCGAAGCCTGGGTGAAAGCCGTTGATACCAAACGAGTGAAATAGGTTTAATATACTTCCAGGATGCTGAATGTCCGCTTGTTTATCTCCACCGTGTCTCCGGCTTTACAGCCCATCATCAATCGTCCGATAGGAGAGTTCGCTGATATCGCATAGGCTGTTCTGGATTGAGCTGTTAGCTGCCCCGCACTGATAGAGATATAAAAATCACCACCTGACGTCACCACGTAGCTTCCTTGTTTGATTTCGTCTGATGCGGAGTCTCCACTAAACTTGTCCAGAATCATGCGCAGCTTTTTAGCTTCCATCAGCTGCTGCGCATTGCGGGAGATCTCCTGTTGCATCATCTCCCTGGTCGTTTCGTACTTGTCTCCCGCACTGCTCTTGGTGTCGTTTACCGAAGCTTCATGAGATGCCTGGAGCGCATTCTCGATAGACAATATACGCTCATCTGCGTAGGCAACACACTTCTCATACAGTACTTTCTTTACATCTTGCATCATAGTCCTTACATTACGGGGAAGCGGATAAAGTTAAATATTTAGATAACATCTTCGGAATACAAGAAATGCTATCTTTATCTAAAATCGTAGCCAATTATATGATCCTTCACCGTTATGTGATCTTGCTGATCATAGCGTTATTCTTCATCCGGCCCATTCATGCTCAAACGACGAAAACAGTGAGTGGCTTTATAACGGATGCAGCGAACGGGGAAGTAATTGGGAACGCGGTGATCCATGCCGGTAAAGTTACTGCCGCCTCCAACGTTTACGGATATTATTCCATTACCGTTCCGGCAAATAGTCAGTCCATTAACGTTTCCTGCGCAGGCTTCACACCGCTAAAGCTTAGTCTGTTTACGCAAACAGACTCTATATTGAACGTTCAGCTCGCCATGCCGGCAAACCTGATCCCTGAGGTTGTTATCGATGTTTCCGGAAGAATGGCTTCTGATGAGTCGTCTAAATTGTTGAACATGAACAAGGTAAAAGATCTTCCCACCTTTCTTGGAGAGGCCGATCTGATCCGTTCTTTTCAGTTGCTGCCGGGAGTAAGCACTATAGGCGACGGAGCCTCAGGCTTTAATGTACGCGGTGGGGGCGTTGATCAAAATCTCGTGCTTCTGGATGAAGCTCCGCTGTACTTCACGTCACATCTCTTCAATCTCTTTTCGGTGACCAACCCGGATGCGGTGATGGATGCGTCGCTATACAAGTCAGCTATTCCCGCCCGCTACGGGGGGCGCTTGTCATCTGTGCTTGATACGCGCCTTCGTGATGGAAATAACCAGTATTGGACCGCAACAGGTGGCCTTGGCCTCATAGCCAGTCGCATCACCCTCGAAGGTCCGCTGAAGAAGGATAAAAGCGCGGTCTTGTTTAGTGCGCGGCGCTCGTACACCGATGTCATCACCAGGCAGTCGTCAAACGAAGATATTAGTGATAACTCGATCTATTTTTACGATCTCAATACCAAGATCAACTTTCCGATTGGCCCTAAGGACCGTCTCTTCCTATCCGGATACCTGGGGAAGGACAAGATCCAGTCAGCAGACGACTTTATGCTTCAGTGGGGAACGGGCACGGCAACCCTTCGCTGGAATCATGTTCTGAATAACAAGCTTTTCTCTAATCTCAGCCTCATCTACTCCAATTACCGCTACAGCCTGGGCTCCATGAATGAACCCACTTCGAGTTTCCTCTGGAAGGCCTCTATACGCGACTATATGGTTAAGAATATCTTCCAATGGTATCAATCACCGGGCAGCACGATACACTTCGGTGCAGAGCTTGCTTTGCATGAATTCAGTCCCGGTTCTGCCAGGCCGCATGGTAATGCGTCCATCTTTCAGCCCATCCAGCTGCCTGGACAGCGTGCAGCAGACTATAGCGTCTTCTGGGATCACCAGTTAAAGGCCTCCAGCAAGCTAAGCTTCGAATACGGTGTCCGCTATACGGCCTTCAGGAGCATTGCTTCGGACTCTACTGTCCTGTACGATTATGTGGGCGAAGTGGGAATGCGTAAGAGTCCCGAGAATCCACGGCAATATACAAACTGGCAGACCCTCCGGTGGTACCACCATATCCAACCAAGAATATCTGTCGTGTTTGAGACCTCCGAATCTGCGTCTCTCAAAGCCTCTTTCACGCAGACCGCTCAGGATCTGCACCTGATGTCCAACAGCTTATCCACCAGTCCGCTTGATATATGGGCTCCCAGCTCCTATAACATAAAGCCGGAGCGCGCAAGCCAGTTTTCCATGGGCTATTACCGCTCGGTTCCAAACGGCCGCTATAAAGTTTCTGCAGAGGCATACTACCGGAGTATGAGTAATCAGCTCGACTTTGTCGATGGTGCCGAGACCTTACTTAACGAAGATCTTCCCGGTGATATTCTTGTGGGCAAGGGGAGAGCCTACGGCTCCGAGTTCCAGCTGGAACGGAATACAGGGAAGGTTACCGGATGGATAAGTTACACCCTGAGCCGTACAGAACGGAAGATAGACGGCATCAATAACAATAAATATTATCCGGCAAAGTACGACAAAACCCATGCGGCAGCTATGGTGGCCGTCTATCACCACAATCAGAGGCTCCATTTTTCTGCGACATACAACTTTGCAACAGGCACGCCCGCCACGCTGGCCTCTTCCCGGTACCAGTTCAGCGGCTATACCGTGATGTATAATCCCGGCCACGCGCGCAATAACTACAGGGTGCCGGCCTATCACCGCCTCGATATTTCGGCTACGTTAAAGAACAAAACCCGGCCAGGGAAAAGGATGAACAGCGAATGGGTGATATCTGCATTTAATGCACTCAACAGACCGAATGCCTTTTCCATGTATCTTCGTCAAAAAGACTCGAATCCCCTGCAGCTGGAAGCGGTGCAATACTCTATGCTGGGGATGATTGTCCCGTCTCTTACCTGGAACTTTAAATATTAATATGAGACCCCTGATAACCTGTATCATCCTTTCGCTGGCCATGCTCCTGATGAGCTGTGAAAAAGTTCTTCAGGTCGGCATCACTGAAGAAAAGCCTGTACTGGTCGTCGAGGGCTGGCTCACAAATAAACGCGAGGCTCACCAGATCAGGCTTTACTACACCAGTCCGGTATTGGATAATGCCTCGCCATCCGTAGCCAGGAACGCGATCGTTACTCTGAAAGACAATGCAGGAAATTCCGAGAAGTTAAAAGAGGTGTCGGAGGGCAGTTACGAGATCAGAACAATCCGCGGTAAAGAAGGGCGTACCTATACGCTCTCTGTTGTCTTTGAGGGGAGTTCTTACGAGGCAGTGTCTGCGATGCCGCGGCTCAGCATGGGAGTCGATACACTAGAGTTTAAATACAAGAATAAACAGCTCTTGTACCCTGCAGATGGGTTTTATCCGTTCATAAACGGGCAGGAGCTGCGGGGGGTAGGCGACTATACCTGGTACAAGCTCTTTCGAAACGGTAAGTTTTTGAATAAGTCTTCTGAAATCAATCTCTTCAGTGATAAGTACATCGACGGGAAACGCATCGGTAATTATGAGCTGGAGATCGACAGCCCTTTTGTTTCCGGAGACCACATACGTGTCGAAGCATGGTCTCTGAATGAGGCCACCTATAACATGATGACAGATATCCGGGAGCAACTGAATAATAATGGGCTCTTCGCCAGACCGCTTCCTAACGCACGCTCCAATATCAGGAAGCTTGACCCAAACAGCCAGGACGTTACCGGATTCTTCGGAACATCTATGGTCCAATCCATAGAACGAATTGTGCCATAGACACTCGGTTTAACCGTTCTCGGCTTTACTGTTCTTAATCCATACAAGCCTGTTCTTCACGCACTTCGGGCAGAAATAATTCCGGATGGGAAGAAATGGCAGCAGGTTTTTTAAGATCCAGGGCCGTGGACTTTGATAATGAAAAGGTGTATTACACTTCGGACACTTATAATCGCGATATGACATTCTAATTGGTCAAGGGCAACAAAAATAATACAAACTCATTTGTACAAACGGCTTTTTTTGTAACCTTTACGATATGAACAGAAATTGGGTAGTAATGTTTTTGAATGCGGTGTTTTTACTCACCGCTCACGCCGTATATTCTCAGAATTTGCCTGCACCGCTTAAGCTGGTGGATGTCATTCTCAGCCCTGATCATGCAGACTGGAATTACCTCACAAACGAAAAGCCGGTCGTGAGGGTTACAGTCCTCAAATATGGGGTTCCGCTGAAGGATGTAAAAGTTGAATATACTACCGGTCCGGAGATGATGAATCCAGATGGAAAAGGAAGTCTCCTTCTGAAAGATGGCTCAGGAACTATACAAATGGAAGCATCTAAACAGCCGGGCTTCAGATATTTAAAGGTAAAGACCACGCATAACGACAATAGCTATGAGAACCAGGTAAAACTTGCCTTTTCGCCTGAGGCGATCCAGCCTACGGCGCTGCTCCCTGCCGACTTCAATCAGTTCTGGAAGCAAAGTATCGATGCGCTCCGCGACGTTCCCCTTGATCCCCAGGTGGAACATCTGCCTGCTTACTCCACCAGTACCGTTGACGTATTCCTGGTTAGTATTCAAACAACAGGTAAGGAACAACGCATGTATGGCTATCTGTGCAAACCCAAAAAAGCAGGTAAATACCCGGTGATTTTCTCTCCTCCCGGCGCAGGAGTGAAACCTGTTGCTCCGAGCACTTCCCTGGCAGAACAGGGATTTATCAGCTTTACTACCGAGATCCACGGTTTATCTCCCATGCTTGATGCCTCCGTTTACCGGAGTATAAGCAGCGCTTTCGGCGATTACTGGCTTCATAATCTCAATGATCGCGACGCATATTATTACAAAAGAGTCTATCTGGGCTGTGTCAGAGCAATAGATTACCTGTGTAGTCTTCCCGAGTTTGATGGGAAGAACGTAGCTGTAACGGGTGGAAGTCAGGGAGGAGCCCTATCCATCGTCACGGCTGCGCTGCATCCAAAGGTAAACTGTCTCGTTGCTTTCTACCCGGCGCTATGTGATATAACGGGATATCTTCACAATAGGGCAGGAGGCTGGCCTCACATGCTGAACCAGGTAAATGCTCCGCTGGTAAACCGGCCTGATAATCTGAAGACTCTGCAGTATTTCGACGTGGTGAACTTCGCCCGCCAGATTAAAGTACCGGGGTTCTATTCATGGGGATATAACGACAATACATGTCCTCCAACCTCCGTCTATGCAGCGATAAACACCATCAAAGCGCCAAAAACAATTCGTATCACACCGGTATCGGCGCACTGGCGGTTCGAAGAGACCAACAGAGAATCCATTAGCTGGATAAAAGAGCAACTGAAACTAGTCGAGTCCGGGAGCAAGTAGATCGGGGTTAACTTCACCTTCGTTGGCTTCTGTAATCTTACTGAGGTTATACTTGATTTCTCCGTTCTCTTCGCTGCCCTTAAGCAGCCCTTTATCATAGTAACCGGAAAGTACATCCTCTACGATCAGCGTCAGTTGAGCACTTGTACTTCCCGGTTCAAGCTCCTCCAGCTTGGCCACGACCTCGTCTGTGCTTCCCTCGCCAATCTGTGCCAGGGCAAATATGATCTTACTCTCTTCTGTTGCAGCCGCCTCGTAAGAGGCAGGCACCACTAAAGGTTTAAATTCTTCGCGAAAGCTATTATCAGATGCTGTCATAAATACTTTTTCATCAAGAACGGTAGCAGACCTGAATTGTTTAGCTAACGTCTTCCGCTGAGGAATCCTGCAGACAGCACGCCGGCAATCACAGCTGCCGCAACAATATATTTGCGATGAGCCTTAGGGCGCCCCGGCAAGCCCCAACCACCATGGGTGCTGGTGCCGAAGCGTAAAGGATTGAACACGTTACCGCTGGTCACTTCAGCAGGGTCGGCTGTGCGCAGATAGGTGCGGATCACGCGGGCGACTATTCCCGCTGTAAGCTCCGGCATAAGCGAATGGGCAAGCCGCAGCATGGTCGATACACTACCCACCGTGACAGACGAGCGCGGATGCACAGCCAGGGAGACGGCAGCCTTCGCCAGGCGCATCGGATCGTAGACCGGAGGTGCAGGTCTCAGCACCTTGCCGGTGTAGTTGCCGGCGTGCTGTATACCCGGTGTATCCAGAAAAGCAGGGAAGAGGTCGCATACATGAATATCCTTCCAGCCCTGAAGCTCTGCTTTAAGCGCCTCGGAGAATCCCCGCAGTCCAAATTTGCTCGCCGTGTATGAGGTTCCGAACGGTACAGGTAAAAAGCCGCCAACAGATATGTTGTTGATCAGAATTCCGCTTCCCTGCTTCTTAAAGTAGGGGATAACGGCATGTGCGCCAAATAAGAAGCTCATCAGATTGGTCTGTATCACCTGCGCATGTACTTCCATAGGCACCTGGTCAAATTCCCCCGCGGTCAGCACACCGGCATTGTTGATCCATACATCAATACCGTCCCCGAAGTTATACGCGTCGGTTGCGAGATTGATGACAGCTTTCGCATCAGAGAGGTCAGCAGGCACAATAAGCACCTTCGATCCTAGTGCTCTGCATTCGTCAGCCAGCTCCATCAATGCATCTTCGTTTCGTGCAGCCAGTACAAGTTGCGCCTGGTGAAGGGCAAACTCCAGGGCCATGGCTCGACCCGCGCCTGAAGATGCGCCTGTGATAACAACGGTACGATTATTTAACGATTTAATTTCTTTCATCTTAGCTGTAAACTTTATATTCGTACTACATGATAACAATCACTTAAACAAGGGTTTGTGGTGATGGTACGAATGTGATTTGACAAAACTATAAACCCTGTACACCTGTTCCTTTAGTATATGCGAGAATTCAGTGCAGAAGAGTCGATTTCAGAAGCCTACACGTGGCTCATTACCGGAAAAGTTACAGGTATAACAATCGCGGTTTATATTGGTTCTGAAAAGTTTAGAACGCTGGAAGGTGAGTTACAGTTCTATATATCCACACAGGACAACACCGTGTATTTCCAGACCCTTCACTACCAGCATCAGAAACTTGCCTACATTCTCGCCGGCATCAACTGGTTCATTTCCCATCAATTAAAACCGATTTCTCCGCTACAGTCTTACTAGCTGCACGATTTTCTTATTCGGCAAACAAAATCTTGTCTACCCAACTTTATAGGATATGAGAAAGTTGAAAGGTATTATATCCGGTCTGGCAGGTGCCATAGCTGTAAATATTCTTCATGAAACGGTCAGAAAGTATGATAGCAAAGCACCCCGAGTAGATCTCATAGGCAAAGAAGCCTTATCCAAGGGATTGTCCGGGATTGGTGTAGAGCCCCCAAAAGGAAAAAAGCTTCATCAGGCCACACTGGCAGGGGACATCGTCAGCAATGCCCTTTACTATAGTCTGATTGCTTCCGGAAACCAGGATAAAAAATGGCTTAGGGGCGCTATCCTGGGCGCATCTGCAGGTCTGGGAGCATTGAAGCTTCCTAAGCCTATGGGTCTTGACGACACGCCTGTAACGAAGAACGAAAAGGCTGAAGTGCTTACAGTTCTTTATTATACATTCGGCGGACTGGTTACCGCCGCAGCTTATGCATTATTAAACAGAAAATAAAAAAGGCGGCAGAATCACTGCCGCCTTTTTTATTATTGGTAATCCCGGTGTGTTTGTTTCGCACCGGCATATTGATCTTTCAATTGATCGGTATACTTATCCGTATACTTTTTTACGTGATCCATCCATTGCGGTGCCTTCTCATTCAGGTCATCCACAAACGACTTTCCGTCCGCTCGTTTTTTCGTTGCATACTTGACGCCCGCAGCTACTGCGGCTCCAAGAACTATATATCTGAATAATCCCATAACTTTGTTTATCGTAGTAATACAATTTCCATTCCACTTCTCCTGATGCAGGTAGATTATCCCGAAACTCTTACATTAGCGGTTTTTAAAGGCATAATCCAATTTGTATAATGATTACTATCAACAACTTTCAGGAATTTGAACAATATAAAGGACAGGAACTTGGTGTTTCGGCCTATCACAAGATCACGCAGGAACAGATCAATAAGTTTTCGGAGGCGACCCTCGATTACCAGTGGATTCATACGGATGTAGAACGTGCAGCAGCAGAAAGTCCTTTTAAAACGACTATTGCTCATGGTTATCTGACCCTTTCACTTATTCCTTACCTCTGGCAGCAGATCGTTACTATCGGAAACCTGAAGATGGAAATCAATTACGGGATCGAGAGCCTGCGTTTCGGACAGGCTGTACGTGTAGACAGTGAAGTCAGGCTGAAGGCAAAGCTTTCTGATGTCGTAAACCTGCGTGGAACTGTTAAGGCAACGGTAGAAGTAACCCTGGAGATAAAAGACGAAAAGAAGAGCGCCTTCAACGGGAAAGCCGTATTCTTGTACCATTTCCAGGCATAATCAGCTGCCCTAAAAGCACTTCTCTTCCACAGCAATGTAACAAGTACTAAAACTATCATTCTGCTTAGTTGTTAGATCGTTATGGAACTTTTAAAATTTGGAAACAAGATTAAAACCAGGGATGGCCGCGAGGGGATCATCCAGGAAGACCAGGAAGCAAATTCCGATGAAGTCAAAGTCATGATCGATGGAGAAGAATCAGCCAGCGTCTTCAAAGCGCAGGAGCTTGAAAAGGTAGCAGATCACCTATAAATCTTAACCATGGAAGAGAAAAGAAACGAATCAACCGCCCTGCGTCCTGAAGGGGACCGGGTGCTGGATGCTAAGCTCGTCCGCATTGACCTCTCCGAACTCGGTCAGAAGATTCAAAGGGAACCGGCATGGATTGAGGGCGACAGAACAGCGATAACGGTCTTTAAAACGGATGAAATGCGTATCGTTTTAATCGCACTCCATGCGGGTGCAGAAATGAAGCCGCATACCGCTCCGGGGGTTATCAGTGTGCAGGTTCTGAAAGGCAGGATACACTTTGCTACCGAAGAGCATAACGAAGATCTGGAACCGGGTCAAATGATTACGCTTCACAAGCGTATCAGCCACCATGTGAAAGCATACGAAGATTCTTCATTTCTGCTGACCATGGCTACTTCAGACAGTAAAGAACTTACATAGGAAACTATTCAGAAATAAAAAAAGGAAGCTATTTGCTTCCTTTTTTTATGCGCTTACTACTGTAAACCGGCGAAGGTCTTGAACTCTTCTGCCTCGATATAACGTTTGAAGTTATTGATGTCTTCCTTAATCATGTCTTCGAACACACCGTTAAACAAGGATGTGATACCGCGGCCAACGCTGCCGGCAGGAGGGAAGTAGCTGATCTCTACCAGCAACTCGGTACCTGTGCCATTAAGCGCGTCACTGAATTCCACTTTACCTGCATTGTCAATCATAGAGCCTTCTATAGAACGCCAGCCGATATACGCGTTCTCTTCCTGGCGGGTAACTTCTGCATTCCAGCTCAGGCCCACGAGATTTCCCGGCGTATTAGCTACCCAATGAGATACGTTCTCTCCGGTCTGCTCCACAGACTTCAGGTGCTTCATAAACTTAGGAAGGTTCGAGAGATTGCTCCAGAAACGATAGATCGTTTCGCGGGGTACATTTACTATAAATCGTTCAGTAATATTAATAGCTTCCGGATCGGATGTATCCTTACCCAGGCGCGTATAGATCGGGCATACACCTGTTGCTCCCCGGTAGAGTAAAACCCCACCCACGGCTGCTTCTTGTAAGGCAATTATAGGATGGCTCCAGATGTTTTTCAGTCCTTTATAAAAAATGACAGCACCGGCAGCGATTGAAATAACACGCTCGGTTGCATCTACATTGGGCGTTCCGGCGTTAGCCAGAAACGAATTGTTTAGTGTATCCTTAAATTTATCAGTTATGTTTTCCATTATGTATCGGTTTTATCAAGGAACATACGGGCGAACAACTTGTTTGCGATAATAGCGAAACGCAGCTATGTCAGCGTCGCGGCTTAAAGAATAAATCATAAATTTGGACCTTCAATATGGATGAAAAAACAAGGCAGCTGAGAACTGTAAACGTTACCCGGTACGTCATTCCCCTCAGGGAGGGGGGATCCCTGCCCGCAATAGCAGAAGCTGATGACGAGTTCATGTATGTGCTCAAGTTTCGTGGGGCGGGACAAGGTGTTAAAGCCCTCATAGCCGAACTCATCGGCTGTGAAATTGCAAGAGCCCTGGGACTTCGCGTTCCTGAAGTAGTCTTTGCGGAATTGGATGAGGCATTTGGCCGCACAGAAGGAGATGAGGAGATACAAGACCTGCTTAAATTCAGCAGGGGACTTAATCTTGCTCTGCACTACCTTTCGGGCGCAATCACCTTTGATCCGGTAGTGTATACAGTGGAGCCTTTGCTGGCTTCTAAGATCGTGTGGTTAGACTGCCTGCTCACAAACGTCGACCGAACAGCCAGAAACACCAATTTACTGATGTGGCATAATGAGCTTTGGCTCATAGATCATGGCGCATCATTATATTTCCACCATTCCTGGAGCAATTGGGAAGAGCAGTCAAAGAAGCCGTTTGTACAGGTGAAAGATCATGTACTCCTCCGTCAGGCTAGCGAGCTGGAGCTTGTTGACCGCGAGTTCCGCAGTGTGCTCAGTCCCGAGACAATCCAGTCTATCGTCAACCTCATCCCTTCGCACTGGCTGTCTGATGAAAGCAGTGAAGAGGCTGAACTCAACCGACGAGTGTATTATGATTTTTTAGTTACCCGGATCTCTAATTCCGACATATTCGTTAAAGAAGCCCAAAATGCAAGACAAACACTTATTTGAGTACGCCGTCATCCGCCTGGTCCCGAGGGTAGAACGCGAAGAATTCCTCAATGTCGGTGTAATCCTGTATTGTTCTTCCTCGCGCTTTCTGAAGATGACCATGACCATCGATAAAGAACGCATTCTGGCATTCGCGGGCGATATAGACCTGCAGGTTGTTGAACAGAATCTGAATGCTTTTTCTGCAATCTGTGCGGGAGGGAAGCAGGGCGGACCTATTGGTCAGCTGTCAATAGCCGAACGCTTCCGCTGGATCACAGCAATGCGAAGCACCATTCTGCAGACCTCCAGGGTACATCCAGGCTTCTGTGCCGATCCCCACATCACCATTGAACGGCTCCATCGGGAACTGGTGCTGTAGCCATTTCGCTTAACTAGTAAATTCCCTGATCAGGGGAAGGGTGAAGAAAAATTCAGATCCTTTCCCTTGCTCGCTTTCTACCCAGATGCGTCCCTGATGGCGTTCTACGATCTCTTTGGATATAAAGAGGCCGATACCCAGTCCGGAAATATGCGCGGCCAGGCTTTCGACCCGGAAGAAGCGCGAGAAAATATTCTTTAGCTGCTCATCTTCTATTCCAAACCCAAAGTCACGAATCCCAACCGTCAGCTCAAGATCTGTCTTTCTCACGCGGACAATGATCCTGTTTGCGTCAGGCGAGTATTTAATGGCGTTGGAGAGGAGGTTAATCAGCACCTGCTCGATCCGTTGCCGGTCTGCCTGTACAGGAAGCACCAGCGTGTTGATATCCAGTTCTATTTCATGGCTGGGCGACGAGAATTGTATCGGTTCGATCACTTCAAGCAATAAGGCATGGAAATCAAATGTCTCAAAATCCAGGTGCAGCTTGCCGGATTGTATCTTGGACACATCAAGAAGATCAGCAACCAGTCCGCTTATCTTGTTCGCCTGTTTAAGCGCCTTGCTAACGAAGGTCTTGTTCTTTTCGTTCATCTCACTTCGCTCCAGGATCTGCAAAAAGCCTTTCATGCTGGTAAGAGGAGTCTTCAGTTCATGGCTGGCCAGCCCGATAAACTCGTCCTTCTTCGCATTGAGCATTCGCACTTCTCTATACAGCTTAGCATTATCGAGAGCAGTAGCCGCCTGGGCCACTACACCGGCCACCAGGTTCTGATGATTCTTCGTAAAACAGCCCGCTTCCCAATGGGTGAACATCAGCCCTCCCAAAATCACATTCCCTTTTGTTAATACCGGCATTACCATCAAACTCACCACGGGATGAATGCCGTGAAACAGCTCTGGAAGGCTGTTGGTACCCAGGGATCCCTTGTCCTTCCGGATATCATCGGAGCGAAAGACAGCTGTTTCCACGAAAACCTGGTCAAAAAGTCCCGTCAGTCTATCTGCATCCAGATCTTGCAGGTCGCCTTTGGCGATCCCCGACAAACTGTGCAGACGAACAACCTGGCCTGTGTGGTCTGTCGTTTTATAATAGAAGGCGCCTAATTCGGCACCCGTAAGCTGAGTAGTTGCATCAGAGACCTTTTGCAGAATGACCTCGATCTCCAGATCTTCAGAAATTACCTTCCCGATGGAATGAAGTATTTCCAGATCGTGAGCATGGCGCTTGATGGCTCTTTCCGCCGCTTTGCTGTTGGTGATATCCCGTGCTATCTTCGAAGCACCTATAATATGTCCGTCCTTGTCTTTAACCGGAGATATGGTCAGAGACACGGCTATTTCTTTCCCGCTTTTTGTCTTCCTGAACGTTTCCAGATGCTCCACAGGGATACCCTTCCTGATATTGCTGATGATATGATCTTCTTCAGACATCCGGTCTTCAGGGATCAGAAAGGAGATGTGTTCCCCGATTATCTCCGCTTCGGTATAACCAAACATGACTTCCGCACCTTTATTCCAGCTCGTAACGAAGCCATCAAGTGTCTTGCTGATGATAGCGTCGTCCGACGACTCAATAATAGCCGCAAGCATAGCCTGCTTCTCCTCGGAGATCAGCTGCATGGAAAGAGCATGGAAAATCTGAGAAATTCCAAGGACTCTGCCCGACGAGTCTTTGATCAGCGAAGCTGTGAGTGAGATATGCACCTCCTCATTCTTTTCGTTGAGCCTTGTAGTATGATAATGTTCCAGGGGATGCCCGGAGCTGAGCTTTCGAAGGTTTAGCTTTTCATCAAAGATCAAACGTTGCGGAATGATCGCCTCCACGGATTTACCCATGATGTCGTGGGCGCGGTGACCCAGAATCCGGGATGCCGCAGAATTCCAGTGTATAATACATCCATTTGTGTCCAGCGTGATAATGGCATCGTGCGCACTATCGAAGATTGAAGACAAATCGAAGTCATTCAAGCTAATGAGTGGTTTGTTGTTGTCTTCCATTAAAACAAATATATCCAATTAAATATTTGTATAGAACTGAACTAAAGTTTAACCATTAGTCAACATGCCATCTTCTGTTATTGCATCTTATCACTACAATCCCGATACCCAAACGCTTAGGGTGGTGTTTGTCTCCGGACTGATATATGAGTATCTTGATGTCCCCGGGTCTGTTTTTGCAGAGATGAAAGCCGTTCAGTCGAAAGGAACCTTTCTCAACAAGCGGATCAAGGGCTCCTATCCCTACCGGAAAGTTTCCTAACCTGCTGCCTGACGGATAATAGCGTAAACGTCGCTACCGGTTCCCTGAAAGGGGCCCGACGACTGGATCTTGAGCGTAGCCATCGCCGCCCCGAACTTACCCGCTTCCACGCAATCAGCATTTTTTGATCGCTTATACAGGTAACCTGCCATGTATGTGTCACCACAGCCCGTTGCATCCACGATCTCATTGGGCGTATAGGCAGGAATTTCGTGGAATTCACCCCCGGTATAGATCAGGGATCCCTTGCTGCCCAGGGTGACGACTACTTCGTTCACACCCAGTGCCGCAATGATCTGAGCACCCTCTCTCACATCATCACAACCGGTGAGTACCGCCAACTCTGAATCGTTAGCTTTAAGGATATCTACATAGGGAAGTGCTTCAGTCTTTTCGGCCCAGTCTGTCGCCACTACATTCTGATCCTTCACTATTCTCAGATAGCCCTGCACATCAAGGGATACAACTCCCTTTGCCGACAGGTACTTAATCACTGCCAGCGGTATATCATCTCCAAGCAGTGGTCCTAGGTGGTAGGTTCCTGCATCCACCTCCAGAAAGGAGTTTACCTCAAAAGGATCAGCCTTTTGAGTGACCCTTTGTTTGCGGCTATCCTGATCCAGCCCATAAATATTCTCAAAATACACGGTGTGAGTACTGGGAAGTGCCTTGACAGAAATTCCCATGCTTTCCAATCCCGACACAATAGCCCGTTCTGAATCAGCGATGGCAGTAACCAAACCATAGCGGGCGTCCAGGTTGGCGATGGCGTGCGAGAAATAAAAGGAAGTGCCCCCAGGCATATGTACTTCGCCGGAAGGATTTACAACTTTGTCGAGGGTAATATGTCCGATACAGCAGATGTCAACCATGTAATGTTCAAGTGTTATAGAGATGCAGCAAATGTAGCCATAAAGTTCAACCAAATGGTCTGATCAGGGATCAAGACTGCCCGCCTAACTTTTCGCCGGCCAAAACAATGTCGCTGCCACTCGGAGCCTGAAAGATTTCCAGCTCAAAATGCTTTGCCGCGGCGAAGAGATGGTCGAATATATCTGACTGAATACCTTCATATTCTGCCCATACAACTGTAGCAGTAAAGCAGTAGATTTCTACCGGTACGCCACGGTCATCCGGTGGAAGCTGGCGGACTATCAGTGTCATGTCTTTCCGGATGTTTTTATGGTGCTGAAGGAAGGCCTGCGTATAGTGTCTGAACACGCCGATGTTCGTCATCCGCCTTCCGTTAATGAGCTCTGTGGTGTCCACATCATGCTCCATATTATACTCGTTGATCTCCAGTTCGCGCCGCTCTACAAAGTCCCTGATGAGGTAGAACTTTTTAAAGCGTTCCCGCATTTCCGGATCAACAAACTTAATCGAGCGGATATTGATGTGAATCGCCCGCTTGATGCGCCTGCCGCCGCTCTCCTGCATGCCGCGCCAGTTTTTGAAACTGTCTGTGATGAAATAGTAGGTCGGCACTGTAGTAACCGTCTTATCCCAGTTGCTGATCTTGACCGTGTTCAGATTCATAGCCACCACGCTTCCATCCGCATTGAACTTCGGCATCTCCACCCAGTCGCCCACCCGCACCATATCATTTGCCGAAATCTGTACACTGGCTACCAGACCCAGGATCGTATCTTTAAAAATCAACAGCAATATGGCTGTCATGGCGCCGAAAGCACTTAAGAAGTAGACCGGCGATTTACCCATCAATATGGAGAGCATGAGTATACCCACGGCGATATAGACTACCAGTCTGGCCAGCTGGAAATAACTCGCAATCGGCTTGCTCTTGAAAAGAGGGGAGCTGGAAAGAATGTATTCCATAGCCTTCAGGAACGACAATACGAGCCTGGTCATGACCACAATAATCCAGAGATCAAGTGCGATGACAAAAGCCGGAAGTACCTCGGGGAAGTTGATGAAAACGGAGGGGGCAAGGGCCTTCAGGATCAGTACCGGGATCAGCCTGACCAAATTATAAAGCAGTTTAAACTCGATGATGATGTCATCCCACTTGGTCGATGTCCGTTTGAAGAAAGCATGTATGAAATTCTCCGTCGCCCATTTTGCGATGTACATAAAGAGGTAGGCGAGCAGAATGATCAAAAGAAGATTGCAGAAAACAGTGATGTAGGGGATCAGCTGATGGTTGACCCCGGAGTTCGTTAAAAAAGCATCGAAATAGTGCTGGATTTCTTTCATGATGTATTGCGATGTATGTAGAAATAGTGCCGCAAGTTACCAATTTAAGCTTAAGCATGCGTTTGCAGCCCCTCAAGGGGGTATTCCAGGCAGGCTAATTGAAAATTATTCTACTTATACTGAATGGCTTAATAGCTGATTTGAAAAAAACAGCAAAAGCAATTTGTAAATGAAGTGACTATTTGTACTTTTGTCGCGGAGAGTTGGCAGAGTGGTCGATTGCGGCAGTCTTGAAAACTGTTGACTGTAACAGGTCCTGGGGTTCGAATCCCTAACTCTCCGCTTAGTTTAATATGAAAAATAATTAAAGCCTGCAAATCGAGTGATTGCAGGCTTTTTGTTTTTACAGGCACCCAGGTTATTCATCTATTCCCAACGTATTCGGGAGTAATTCGGTGAGTAATGGTTACACCGGATTAACGTCCTGAAAGGTTAACGCACCAGCATTGGTAAATGGTCTTCCAAGACCTCAGCTTGGATTTGGTCGATAAAGGGCCGGAAGTTTTCATAGATAGTTATGTCATTTTGGGTCAGCGCCTGATAGAGGGCATATGCACCGTCAATAGCCAGGGAACCTCCACGGCCGGCAGCTGGTGAAGGGCAGTAGGCGGCATCACCGACTAACACGACTTTGTCCTTGACCCAGGTCGGCATACTGGTCTGACAAAGTTTGTCAAAGTAAAAGCTTTCGGCTTTTTCAATCCGTTCCAGCAGTTCATGGCTGCGCCAGCCGGTATTTTGAAATGATTTTTTAATGAGGTTGCGCATTTCCTCCTCATCGCGGTAGTCATAGGCGATCTCCTCCGAACGAAAACAAAAGCAGATGTCGGTTTTGCCATTGTAAGCGTTAAGCATAATGGTTTTACCAGGTTCCTGGTACATTTGGGTCGTGAACTCGGGAATCAGCAGTTCGGGCACAATGCTAATGGAAAAGTAAACACCTAAATACTTTACGTAGTTGCTTTCAGGACCGAAATACTTTTTGCGAACGGCAGAGTGTACACCGTCACAGCCGACAACAGCTGTACAACGTACATAAAGATATAGTTACGGAAATCATTCAAGCTGCAATTCTCTATAATGACGATTATGTAGAAAATCTTTATCAAACGTATAAAGGTACCTTGTTTCGTACGAAGGATGATGTTTTACGCCTAGTTACCCGTAACTACCACCTTGAGCACGAGATCGCTAACCGTCCGTTTTCTAAGCTGGAAAAGATGTATTTGATGAACTAGGATTAACATACTAAGTTGCTTGATCATCCTTCTTTTTCAAATTTTTACAAATCTGACGAGCAGAAAGCAATTGGTTAACGTTTAAAGGTAACACCAGATCTTCGCTCTTATCACAAAACGCCGACGGAGTTGCTCGATATCTGGGCGAGTCTGGGCTCTATTATATATGTATTAAATATGTAATAGAGCCCAGACTCTACTAAATATTCATTTGAAAAATGCGAGAGTTTAAAAGATTTATGCAATAAACCATAATCGGACGGTTTGAATCGAGTTGTACTATGCTTGTATTTCCACAGGTTAAGCAACCTGCCACTGCTGCTTCAGGTTTCTTGTAGGTAATAGGAATTAGTTATGAATATTATAGAATAATATATAATTTGCCTTTTCCTAAAACCTCATTCATGAAGCTTAAAAAAATCAAAGTTCGTAATTTTCGTCTTCTTAAGGACTTTGAAATGGATCTCGAAGATATTCTTTCCTTAGTTATCGGGAAGAATAATACTGGAAAAACATCGCTAGTGTCCGTATTACAGCGATTCTTAGGAGAAAAACCAAAAGACTTTTCTTGTGACGATTTCAATATTGACTTTCAAAAAGATCTGCGTGCGGTGATTGAAGATGGCGAATTGTTAGTGCTTGATCCGCTGGGCATCAGTCTAAAATTGTTTATCGAATATAAGGACACCGACGACCTGTCTAATATCAGTCAGTTGCTGATTGACCTTGATCCCGATAACAAAATTATCGTACTCGCTTTTGAGTATATTTTAACGCTGGAGAAGAGTGCTTTGCTTCACAGTGATTTCGTGACTTATAAAGCGGAACGGGCTTCAAAGCTGGAAAAGAAATTTAGCCAAGCAGTGGCGGAAGACGACACCAAAAAGGCTGAATTGGAAGCTGCCAAGAAGCAGAAAATGAAGACCGTCTTTTTCGACTTCTTTAAAACCGGTATTCACAAGTACTTTGAATTGCACCGAAAGATCATTTGGTATGATAAAACCAGAGAGCTGGAGGATGATACGCAGTTCACTGACATAACGACGGAAAATATCAAACTGGAACGTATCCTTAACTTCAAGGTGATCAGTGCCCGCAGAGATGTATCCAACAAAGATTCGGATAAAACCCTGTCGGGGTTATCTTCACAATACTACGAAAAACGTGAAAATCTAGTGGAGGCCGATGCGGTCAAACGCTTCAAAGATGCCATTACCGATACCGATGACGAGCTTGATCAGATCTACAGCATGCTATTTGAAAAAGTGCTGGCCACCATCGATAAATTTGGTGGCGCCAGGAAAGGCGATTCGGTCATTAAAATCATTTCTACCCTGCAACAACGTAATCTGCTCCGGGGAAATACAACCGTGATGTATGACCATCACGAGGAACATTCTTTGCCGGAAAGTTATAATGGCTTAGGTTATATGAACCTCATTGGTATGATCTTCGAGATCGAAGTAATGCTCACGGATTTTCGTCGGGAACAATATCCTGATGAGGAACCTGCCGTTATCAATTTACTTTTCATTGAGGAGCCAGAAGCGCACACTCACCCACAAATGCAGTATGTATTTATCAAAAACATCAAGAGCATTCTGCATAATGCTGCGATGGGTAAAGATGGCGGTGGCAAATCATTTAATTTACAGTCCGTTATCACGACGCATTCGTCACATATCGCTGCGGAAAGTCGGTTTAACGACATCAAATATTTTTACCGGAAAGCCGACAACGATGTTATCGCCAAGAACTTGAGTGATCTGGAAAAGCAGTACAAGGGTGATGGTGAAAAAGAGAACTTCAAGTTTTTGAAGCAATATTTAACGCTGAACCGGGCCGAACTTTTTTTTGCAGACAAAGCGATCTTTATTGAAGGAGATACTGAGCGTATCCTTTTGCCGGCGATGATGAAAAAGATGGATCAGGAAGACGTTGAGAATCCTTTGTTATCCCAAAATATTTCGATTTGCGAAGTCGGTAATTATAGCCATATTTTTGAGCGCTTCATCGACTTTATCGGCGTGAAATCATTGATCATCACTGATCTGGATGCTGGGAAAACCATTGTAGATGCTGGAAAAAACAAAACAGTAGCTTGTGCACCGGACGATGCGCAAGTCAGTGTCACGATGAATTCATCGCTTAGTTTCTTTCATGGAAAAAGCGATATCTCCTATTTTTTAGGATTGACAATCGCCACTAAATTATTGCTTAAAGATATTACTGTTGACCCTGCGATTTGGAAATCTGACCCAGAAGGTCACTTAGCGATTGTTCATCAAATGAAGGAAATCAATGCGGCCGGAGATTTCAATTTTGCCCGCAGTTTTGAAGATGCTTTCTTTCACCTCAACCGGCAATTTATTATCGATAATAAAGGGACATTTAAAAGCCTAAAACATATTCAGTATTTCGAGGACAGCGCAAAGACAAGTTATGATCTGGCGCAAGATTGTATTAACAAAAAGCCATCATTCGCTATTGAAGTGTTATTGAATAGTAAGCCCGATGATGACGGTAAAGAATATGCAAACTGGCAAACGCCGGAATATATCAGGGAGGGCTTAGTATGGCTGAAAGGACGCTAGAGCCCGAAGTGGTCGATATCTTAAAACTGATCGCAGAAGGTAAGAATTTTCTATTGAGCGGCGGCGCAGGCAGTGGTAAGACCTACTCTTTGGTGCATGTTATACAGGAAGTATTAACGGCTCATCCAACTGCCACGGTAGCTTGTGTGACTTATACTAATGCTGCGGTGAAAGAGATCGAGAAGCGGGTCGGTCACAGCAATCTGCGTGTTTCGACCATCCATGATTTTTTGTGGGAAGTGATCGCTAAGTTCCAAAAAGAACTTAAGCAGCAATTGGTTAAATTGGTCAATGATCCCGAATCTTCAATTACCGTAGTCGATGCGCCGGTGCCGAATGACTATTTTGACCAGTTGGAGAACGGCATCGCTTATAAAGAATGGACTAGGATCGCAAATGGGGAAATATCACACGACGAAGTGCTTGAACTGTCTAACGTCATGTTCAAAAACTACCCTTTATTATCGGCCATCTTAAAGGATAAATACAAATTCATTTTCATCGACGAATATCAGGATACCAGTCCCTTCGTTGTGGAAACTTTGCTAAACCATCTGCAAAATTCTGGCAAAAAGAATATTATCGGGTTTTTCGGGGATGCTATGCAAGCAATCTACCCAGACGGTGTCGGCGACTTGAAATCTTATTTGGAAAACGGAACGGTTACAGAGGTTCAGAAAGCACAAAACCGGCGTAATCCAATGTCGGTCATTACGCTTGCCAACCGCCTTCGGACGGACGGCTTAGCGCAGGAACCATCGACCGATGCTCATGCGCCCAATATGGAAAACGGTCACGTTAAACCTGGCAGCATCAAGTTTTATTCCAGTAACCAATTTGATCAGGACGCTATTCATAACGAACTCGGCTGGGATTTTAATGATGCGGCAACCACTAAAGAACTATACCTGACCCATAACTTGATCGCACCAAAAGCCGGGTTTGGCGAACTCATGGCGATCTACGATAAAGACCCGGTAATCGCATTAAAGACAGACATCTATCAGAAAATAAAGAAAGGTGAAAAGGATGGTAAACCCATTGCGGGTATAACAGAGGATATGACTTTCGATCAGGTCGCTGATATCGTTCAGCCGAAAAACATCAAACGCAAGTTAAAAAAGGACATCCTGATTGCTAATCATCCCGAGCTATATGCTTTACTCAAAGACAAACTCTGGGTTGATGTTAAAAAGATTTTCTTGGATAAAGACAGGTTGATCGATGATAAAAAACAGGATGCGTTGGAAGAAAGTAAAAAAGGTTCTAAGCGCGATAACCTGGTCAAGCACTTATTCAAGATACAGGACACCATACATTTTTATGATAAAGGCGAATACCGTGAGTTTCTGCGCCGCAGCAATTACAAAATCAGGACCAACAAAGACAAAACCAAGCTCAAAGCCGCGATAGAAAAACTCAAAAATGTAGCTGACCAAACCATCGCCAAAGTAATAGACTTGGCGGACAAAGAAGGTATTTGTATTAAAGATGACAAACTGGAATTATTTATCAGCACGCACGAATACCTTTGGGCGCGTGTGAAAAATGTACGCTACGGCCAGTTCCAAATGCTGTACAAATATCTAGAAGGTTATACCCCATTCTCCACCCAGCATAAGATCAAAGGCGCCGAATTTAAGCAGGTGTTGGTGGTACTGGATAATGGCAATTGGAACGACTACAATTTCGAATATCTGTTCACTAACCGAACGGACAAAGCCAGCGTACTCGAACGCACCCAGAAAATCTTTTATGTCTGCTGCACAAGGGCAAAAGAACAACTAGCGATCTATTATGTCGCGCCACCAACAGATGTATTAACCACCGCAGGACATTGGTTCGGCCAAGCAAATCTAAAAGCCCTTGATTGACGACGAATTATTTAACCAATATGACCTGCTGCTGCCTTCAAGATACGAGGGTGGTTTCCTGATATTGGCTTTACATGATAAAATAAGTCGCAAACAGATCCCCGAATATTTTAGTGACGCAGATATACGCGCTACATTAGAAGAACTTGCTGTACGCTTTAATCAGAGCGTTTGGCAAACAGACCGGATCATTAAAACACTGAATCATTTTTTTATTAAAAATGTCCCTGACCAGTTTGGTAAATATTATTTAAGTGATTATGCTCGACGAGTCGTCAAGCTTATTCAAAACAAGCTGGAAAACCCTTATAGGAATTATCCGCTACGGGAAACTTTCCAAAAATATTTCACCATCAGAACCGGGGAGTTTAAAACAATTCATGATTTGGAGATCCGATTTGGTCGTGACTTTGTATCACCTTATAAAAACGTTATCGAAGACCACCTGGATGGTTTGCAGGACGAATTACAAGAAGCACATCACAAATTAAGCGACATCCTTATTTCGGAGCAATTGACCGCCATTCAAATGGTACATCAATTTGTCACTGTATTTAGCCGATTTGGAGATCGGGCGGAAGATATCGGCAATGCTGTCCATACGAAAGATCGCTTTTTGGTAAATCTTCACGAGGAAACCGATAAATTTTATCAATATATTATGGAAGCGCAGACGCCGGAGAGTGATGAAGAGATCGAGAAGATCAATTCGCTACGAACGGACTGGGCGATCGCTTCAGCCATTTATAATGATCTTTCCTCATTTTTTGAAAGTGTAGACCAGAAACTTGCTTTGATTCATAAGCAAATCCTTTTCTCAACCGAAAAGCTACTGGAGTTACAGGAGAACTTTTCCACGCGTTCAAATTTTAGACTCGCGATTAAGCGACTTCTAAATAGAACGCTTGACCAGACGGCTTATCAAAAAGGCGATATCGTATTTTCGACCGAATTCCCCGTTAAAAATATGCCTTATGATAAAGTGCAGTTTTTTCATCCGGAACAATATTTCTTTATTGTTCAAAAGGCAGGACTGTTGATCGAGATCTTACGAGATGAGAACTATGAGCAAGAACAGCTGCAGGCTATTGAACAACAGTCCAGGCAGGCAGAACTCATCAATGAGTGGGTGCTTAGCGCCTTGGATGAACTCTCTGCGGGAAAGGAAATCATGCTTGATCATTGGATGAACCGCGTTTATGGTGCTGAAAACAGCGTTGATTTAGCTTTATACGCCGGCTTCGAATTAGTCCAAAGAACAGTAAATGACAAGGAATATCACGTTGATATACAGAACTCACTCGAGACAATAACCGACATGCAATTACAATTATGGAAGATACGGATAACAGCCAAATCAGTGGCTATGCTTTCTTAGAAATCCCGGAAGTGGAGAAATACTTCGCAGACCTTAATACCAAACTCTTGTCAGGCCGGCACCTGCAGAATGATGACTATTATCTGTTTCTGACACTCAAACAGCATGAGGCGGCTTTCGCATTTTTCTACAAACGCTTATACAATCTGAAGCTCACCTACGGTTTACATGACGGCGTTAAATATTATTACCTCGACTTTTTTGATGCTGGTAAAGGAAAATCGATGGATCTGTCCAAGTACCGGGCATTAACTGAATTACAAACCGTGATAGGCCTGATGTTGATCAATATGTATTATGCAAAGTACTTTCAGAATCCTAAAGTCATTACTTGGTCTGATATCCGTAAAGAGATCCTTTTCGGGGATATGAAAGAAAAATACCAAAAGATCCTGTTTGAAGAGGTGAAAGAAGAATATGTGGTTTCGGAATGGTCAAACGTTGAAAAAAACTTCAAAAATACGATCAACAGTTTTCATGACTTAGGGTGGGTAAAAAAACAGTTTCAACAATCTGAGGAAATCAAGTTCGAGATTACGGCCAGCATTCACCGTTTAGCTGATTTGTATAAGGAAGAGATAGATAATTTCGCAGTTTTTACCGAAAAGATCAGTAATTGGAAAGAAGAATGAGGCGTGCAAAAATATATTCCATATCAACTGTCGGCATCATCAAACATTATGTGCAAGACTATTTCATGCACAATGAACGCACAGATTTTGTGGGTGCCAATGGGGTAGGTAAGTCAATTATCGCGGATCTGTTGCAGCTCCTGTTTATTTATGATAACAGCATGATCCGTTTTGGAACAGATGGGGTGAACAACAAAGATCGCAGTATTTATACTCTACCTTACAAGCAGCCTCATGCTTATTTTTTTATCAATATAGAGTTAAAAGAAGATCAATTTATTACAATAGGGATCATGCTCTCCGCAAGAGCCGGTTCGAGAATTTTGCCTTTCGTGATCACTACCAACCCGGAATTGAACAAAAGCCTTCCTGAAATCGCTTTATCGACTGCTCAGTTGCTGTTTGCTCGGGATTTCATCATTGATCAATCAATTCCCGACATTAAAACCCTGGCCCAACGGCTTTATGAAAATGGTTTATACTTAAAAACATATCGTACAAAAGATGAGGTAAGGGACTATTATCAATTTCTCAATGCGAAACATATTACACCGATCAATCTTGCTAATGAAGACAATTTAAAAGCTTTCGCTAAAGTCATCCAATCCTTTTCTAAAGCAAAGTCGCTGGATCTGGGAAATTCCAATAGCATCAAACAGTTTTTATTCGACGATTCCGACAAAGATTTTGTAGCTGAATACGATGCCAACAAAGCCGCGCTAGAAAAGTTATTACGCCAATATGAAGATTTATCGCTGTTCATCACTGGCTTAGAAAAAAAACAGGAGTATTTATTAACGCTCAAAACACAAGAAAAAGAAAAGCAGGAAGCTCAACTTATTTACCGGAAAAGTGAGCTAGTTGCAGCAGCACAGCGATTAGCAACTGCGCAGTCACAGCTGGAACAACATAAACTACAATTTCAAACACACGAAGAAAACAAGTCGGTCCTGCAAGATAAATCAGAGAGATTGCCAGCCTTGCAGACCAAGTTGGAGGCCTTATACGATACAGCTGACGAAAACGAGAAATTGCTAACTTCATTTGAGCAGCTCAATACACAGCTAGTGGACTTAGAAGATTGTATACAACAACTCACTTTTTGGCGTAATGTTCCACTTAGCGCAGAAACCAGGGCAGCTCTCAAATCAACTGACATCCACCAAATAGACGTGGATGACATTACTAAGCAAATTGGATTCGCCTATCCTTTCCTACAAAAATACAAAGACTGGAAAGGCATTTCTGGAAAGTTTGATTCACAGCAAAGTGACTTAGAAAACAGATCTCGTCAGATCAACGAATCCATCAGCCAGCATGAAAAATGGATCAGTCTTTTAGAGCAATCGGGAGATACAAGCTTGATCAATTGGGTATTAAAAAATAACCAGTCTTTAGATTTACAGCAGGAAGCTGTTTTAATGAAATTTTTTGATGCGGCTATTCAAAAGCCGGGAGATCCACAGGTACAGGATAAACATGTCATTGTGCCAGATTTCATGCAAGACATTGTCATTAACGAGGACACGAATGGTTTTTGGTTGGAGTTAGGACATCTTCGGCAGTTTATTGCCATGAACAAAAACGATTTGAGATTGCCAACCAATGATACGGGTTTGGACCGCTCCAAGTTGATCGAATCGAAACAAGTGTCGGCCAGTGAACTCAAACTACAATTGGCCGAAATTCAAAAGGTCAAAAAAGGCTTAGCTTATGACCGCTCGATTCTTGATCTTGAGTTTGATACAGACCTAATCGAATACACAAAGCTTAATCTTATTCAGGAAGGACTTTCGTATATCGCCGACATCGGGATAAAAATAGCACAGCTGGAAGCGAGCAAAAAGCTGTTAGCCGAACAAGTGATCGAGCTGGAAGCCAAGATGACCGGGCGGATATCACAGGATGAAGGTACGGCATTGGCGGTGCACTTGAAGGATATCAAAACGCTTCGGATGGGTTGGGTGAAAAAAATGGTCAAATGGGAAACTACGATTCAGGAAAAATTAAAAGACATCGAGAAAATGATTGCCGCCGCGACGACCCAAATTGAAACCTATCATAAACAAATCGATTTTTTCAGTCAAGAGTTTGAGCAGCTTAACCAAGATTACTACGCTGACTACGGCAACAATTTATTATTGGAAGAATTAACTGCTGATCATATTAAACCAGAGGAAGCAAGAGAAGAGCATCGCCGCAAAAAAGCAGACTACGAACGGACTTACATCGAAGCCGTTAATAGTTTCGAGGAAACACGTGAAAAACGCAATAATAGCATTAACATGGAACAAGGAAATCGTTCCTATGGATTTACCCCTTTGGAAGAAGCTTTGCTCGGTCCCCAAATCAGGCATACCGATCAGATAGGTGCAGCACTTCAAAAGGCAAATCTATCGTTATTGACTATTGCAGACAATGTTCGCGATCAGATGGGCAAAATTTTTAACCATACGATCCGCAGTTACCGTAAATACGAAGAAATTGTCAAATCCATTAATTCGTTCTTCAAGTTGAGAAAGATAAGCAACCGTTTCGTCTTTAAGATAGAATTTACAGAGAATAAGACGCTGAAGATCGAATACCTTCAAAACTTAGGTTTTGAACTCAATAATGCATACAAGCGTAATGAAATCCCTTTTGGTCACCCAGTTAGCGAGTTCATTGAACAATTCTTTAAAAAGATTGCGAAATTACCTACTCCGGTTAAAGTTCACGATCTGCTTAATCCAAAGACCTATTTTGATTTACAAGTGCGATTGACCAATGAACAGCAAGGGAGCACATCCGGTAGCACTGGCGAAACCTATTCGGCGATTGCCCTGCTTGGCATAGCTCGCTTATCACTTGTTGAAACGAACGATCAAGGCGGTCTCAGGTTCATAATCCTGGAAGAAACGGGCAGCCTTGATAACATCAATTTTAGCACTTTTCCGGCAGTTGCCAAAGAATACGGTTATCAGATCATTACGATGGCGCCCCGGCCTTTCGGTATTACTTTATCTGAAGAATGGTATCTGCATTACCTGATTAAAGGAAAAGGCGACGAGGATATCAATCACTTTCCGACCGCTAGTTTCTTTTACACTCAGAATAAAAACATCAACCTTCAGCATTATTTAAAAAAACAAAGCGCAGATGAACTGGATTGAACACCGCGCATTATATGAGCTTTATAGTGCTGGTTCGGTAAAGATTAACAAGACCATTGAAAAAAGTGCAGAGATCACCTTCTTAAACAGGTCATTGGGATTGTTGCAACAAAAGGGCAATAATTTGATAGCGGCTGATGGTTTCTCTAAAGTCTATGAAAATAAATTTAAAGACCGTTATTTTAACTTTCTTAAGTTTTTGCAAGAGCAGGAGTTACTTAGGTCGCGAACTCGGTTAGAGGAAAACGACATACAGATACTGATAAATATTAATAATAGGATGCAAAGTGGTGAATTGTTCGAACTTCGCCAACAGATCATCGACTACGATGAATCACTTCGCGGCGTGTCCTTAATGTTCTTTAAAAACGAGAAGTATTTACTGGATAAGCCCAGTCTTATCGATGGTTTAAAAAAAGTATTGAATGTTGAAGCTTTTTCCAATGAAAAAGACCAGCAATACATATACAAGCTTGAATGCGACGATCCGCAACGAATTGTGCTTTGTGAAAACTTGGATTTTTTGACCAAACCGAATAAACCACGAAAATACCAGATCGAATTATGGTATGTCGGAGGCAAAAATGTCACTAAACTGGACTTTGCAAAAGATCGTGGCCTTCCCATTTTTTATTCATGCGATTGGGACTTTGATGGTTTATTTATCATATACCCATTAGTTAAAAAAAAAATACCCAATATCGAGCTGCTGTTGCCAAACGGATCGCCTAAAAGTATTGTTGCGACTGAACACCAAAGTAAATGGGAAAATCTAGATAAGCGTAATGAACTCATCAATAAAAGTATCTTTTCCGCCCATCAACTTCAACTCATCGACCAACTGATCGCGCAAAACCAATGGATCATTGAAGAATCTAATGACTTATTAACCATGCTCGATTTACACAACGCGTAAATTCTTTTGTTAGCGAGCTGGCTACCCTTGTCCAGGTGCTTCTTTGCGATTTACGACTACTGGTTTTAATTCAACGGTCAGTTAAACGCGCAATCACATAGAACCCAATCTTGCCAATTTTCCAAATCTTCCATAAGTCGGTTCGAGAAGGACACAGGTGGGCGCTCAATTACGCGAGGACCCAAATGGGCTCGAATCATAATTTAATTTTCAATTTCCTTTAAAGTGTAAATATTAAAAGTAACGCAGTGTACGTAAAGATTTATATATGTTAACGATGGCCAAATAGTAAAATTTAGCATATTTGATTGTAGCGTTTGCAGCTAAAGTGCAATTGAAAATTTGGTGAGTTCGAAATCAAAAACCTTTTAAATATTGAACCAGAGTGGATTTTTGGGGTAAAAACAAATTCCTAACTCTCCGCCCATACAAGCAAAAACCCCGCAACAGCGGGTTTTTTTGCTTTCATAGCCTCCTTATTTTCGGGCTGTTCAGGCAGATCATCAACGAGACGATCCTGAAACAGCATCTTTCAATACCCATTTTTAAGCCCGGCCTGCCTGTACTCAATTGAACGCCTGCCGGAACTCGAGAGGGGACATCCCGGTTTTCTTTTTAAAAAGCTTGTTAAACGATTGCGGATGCTCGAACCCTAGTTCATAGGCGATCTCGCTTACCTGCAGACTGCTTGCGCTTAAGCGCTCCTTGGCATATTCGACAAGCTTGTTTTGAATGTGCTGCTGCGTATTCAGACTCGTATGCATGCGCAGCAGTGTACCCAGGTAGTTCGGGGATATATGCAGTTGTTCGGCCATATAGGTAACAGTAGGAATTCCGTTTCCCAGCAAGTGCTTACTTTCAAAACACCGCAAAAGCACTTCCTCAAACCGTTCCAGCAATTCATAGTTCGATTTTCTTCGGGTCAGAAACTGCCGCTCATAAAACCGCTCGGAGTAGATAAGCAACATTTCCAGCTGTGCTATGATGAGCTCCTGACTAAACTTATCAATGTTCGACTGGTACTCCTTTTCAATGTTTTGAAGAATCTCCACTACAGTCTTCTCCTCGTTATCCGACAGAAAGAGTGCCTCATTGGCGGCATATTGAAAAAACTCATACGATTTGATCTTCTTCGCCAGGGGGCTATTCCATAGAAAATCCGGATGTATAAGCAATAACCAGCCGGTCGGCTCAACAACAGCATTCTGGTTGATCTCCAGCTTTAAAAATTGAAGCGGCGATACGAAGGTCAAAACGCCTGAATCAAAATCATACTGCTGCTGACCATAGTTGAACTTCGCATTGATATTCCGCTTCAAGCCCACCGAGTAGAAGTGCTGGACCCACTTCAGTTCAGACTCGTTTCCAGGATACTGGACCTTGCTATAATCGATCAGGCTGATCAGCGGATGTTCTGGTTGAGGCAGGCCACAAAAATTATGAAACTCAGAAATAGAATTAAACCGGAATGTCGTTTCCATAGATGCTAATTTACCTGAATATTTCCCTTGAACAAACCATCTTCAAGTGGGCTTTTTCGAATCGATTATATCGTTTTCTGCGCTGTTGGTCGTACTACAAGCTCATTAACATCAACGTCTGAGGGCTGGGAAACAGCAAAGGCGACTGCTCTCGCGATAGCTGCAGCAGGAAGCAAATCAGTTCTGAATCTTTCAATAGCCAATTTCTTCAATTCCGGATCAGAGATCGTCTCTGCCAGTTCCGATTCCGTGGCTCCTGGTGCTACCAGCGTTACCCTGATGTTGCGGCTTACCTCTTGTCGCAATCCATCAGAAAGAGCCCTGACAGCGAACTTGGTCGCGCTGTAAACTGCAGATGTAGGCCCGGTCCAGCGATCAGCTACGGAGGTGACATTCACAAACTGTCCGCTGTCTTTTTTCTCAAAGATCGGGAGTGCGGCTGCAATGCCATGCAGGACGCCTTTGATGTTGACATCCACCATCCGGTGCCACTCTTCAATCTTGTAGCTATTGATCATCGATAGAGGCATCAGTCCCGCGTTATTGACAAACACATCCAGTGTGCCGAACTTCTCCACGGCGTAGCGCGCAAACTCCTTTACTTCGTTTGAGTCTGTTACATCTAGTTGTTTGAAGACGGCGCTGCCTCCATCGGCCATGATCTCGTTTACTATGGCTTCAAGTTTATCTGTTCGCCTTGCGCCCAGTACCACTTTCGCACCCAGGCCCGACAGGTGTCTGGCTATCGCTTCACCGATACCGCTGCTCGCGCCGGTGATAGCTATTACTTTTCCTTTTACGTTTTCCATCTTTTTAATTTTGTTGTTTGATAGATCAAAGGTCGGGTGCCTGGCTAAGCCCGGTGTATCTCAATCATCGAATGATGTAGCTAAATCGTGGAAGGGACCTGAAAACAGAATTGTAAATACTCCTGCTTAAATCATTATACTTGCAACCATGTTTAACCTGCACAGCCATACACGGAACTGGACGAGGATCTTCCTGATGATCCTGGTGATGTTCGCTTTGGCACCCTGCGCGGTTAAACAAAACCTGTATGCGGCTCTGGATGCCGAGGTAGAACAAGCTGCCAATAAAACGCGTACTACGACATCGTCGTTTAGTAGCTGCAGCGACTCATTTTCGCCAGGAACCAATCGCTTAGCAAGTAAAACAAGCTCATCTGAGATACTGGTAGCTGAAGATCTATTTTTCCTATATTCCATTAACAGTCAGTATACTAAGCTGGCATCTTCAAAGTGCAGGTACAGGTACTGTATTGCTGCGAATGCACCACCCAAATACATTTTATTTAGACAACTGAAAGTCAACGCCGCATAGTTTGTGTGCCGCTGATAATCAATGTTATGTTTAAATAAATACAACTTAATGAAATTTTATAAAGACGACCAGCCATCCGATATGGCAGGTCTTATTACGCTGTCCATGCGCCTGGTGATAGGCTGGACATACTTCTCCGCTTTTTGGAGAAGAGTGGTTCTAGAAGACAAACTCATTCCTGAAGAAGCAGGCTATATAGGAGAGAAATTCAATCACTTCCTCCCGAACGCGCTCGGCATCAAGCCAATTATCGAGTATCTGGTTACTCATCCCGAAGACCTGCATCTGGCGATGGTTGTTTTTACCATGGTCGAAGCAGTGGTTGGTTTGTTTCTAATCCTCGGACTGTTTACCCGTTTAAGCAGTATAGGCGTCCTTGGCCTCGCAATGGGCATCTTACTGGGCTCGGGCTGGCTCGGCACAACATGCCTGGATGAATGGCAGATCGGCGTACTTGGCGTGGCCGGTGGCTTTACGCTATTTCTGAGTGGCAGTGGACCAGGCTCCCTTGATCATTACTTCATGAAGAAAGGCTTGCCTTTTACTCGGACCACGTGGTTTTGCTGGCTAGGTTCTGGAACCTTGCCTTTGAAAAAGTTCAAAGTCCCCGTTTTTATTGCTTCAGCCCTGATATTGTTTCTTACCTTATTTACCAACCAGATATTTCACGGAGGGGTATGGGGAACTTTGCACAATAAATCAGTGAAACCTAAGGTGGAGATATCAGACGCCAGTTTAGAGAAGGGAAGTCTGCATTTCAGGATCTACAGGACCGAGGGCGCTGATGTCTACGGGTCTTTTCTGATAGAGATACAGCTCCTGAACAAGGCCGGTGAGGTGGTGATGAAGAAGAATGCCGCCCAACTTTCATCCATATCTGCCGGGGAAATCAGAAACCACTATGTGACTAAGGTCAAACCTGGAAAGCACAGCCTGATCATCCCGCTGGGGGCAAAGGCGGATATCTCGATCGGCTTGGCTGGACTACCTGTAAGCATGGACGAGGATTATACTTTGAAACTTGTTGATATCAGCGGGATCGAGTGGGTGGCAAGTGTCAAATGATCTATGGTGCTCGTCTGGTCTTTAGCAGAGTGAAGAAGACGCGCTGTTGCAGCGATGAGTCCGACCTGTACGATTGAAGGTCGGACTTGCCGCTGGTTCACATGCTTCTGTTTTCTCGACGGATATACAGTTAAAGGAGCAGAAAGCTTGCCCGAAGGAGAGTAAAGAGCTCTGGACCGCTAATGGAAGGACTCAGGAGCGGGAATGAAAGAAATAATCGTCCTAGTCAACAACCATCAAGGGCTAACCTTTTTATCATGACCTGAATTGGGAATAATCGGCCTTTTTGCGACGTTTTTGAGAACAATCCGGAAATTTTAGCCTAAGAATCGTCCTTCTTATTCCAGCGGCCTACCTTGAGAAAAAATAGAAAACCATGGCCATCATTGATCACAAAGGAGCAGTACGCGGAACAGCAGGTTCCGTGGTGTACCGCACGTATCGCAACAAGAACATCATACAGGGGAAACCCCGCAAATTCAAACAGACACCAGAGAGCATAAGGGCCTCCACGGAGTTCGGCCTGAGCAGCTCGGCAGCGGCGGTAATCCGCAGGGGCTTTGAACCTGCCTTCATTTTCCGCGATGGGGAAGCAGTCGCCCGCACAACAAAACAGGTCTACCGGGCACTGCTAAGCAGTCCGGCAGCTACTTGTGGGGAGCGCGACCTTCACGACGCCGACCTTCAGCAACTCGTTGGGATGGACTTCAACGGCAAGAGCAAACTGGCAGAGGTGTTGCAGGTCAGTTACGAACTGAAGCGAGATGAAGAAGGAAACATACTGGTTAATTTAGGCAGCTTCCACCCGGCCAAAGACGTCAGAAAAACGGCCGGATATCCCAAATCTGCTTCCCGCTACCGGATCCGGCTGATGGCGGTGGCTTTCGACTTCCGGAAGGAGTATCTGGAGTATCTGGATATGCAGGATGTGGACTTCAAAAAGCACCAGGAGGAGCCGGAACAAACCATCCGGTTGAGAGCCCAGGCTGATCCCGGATGTATGGTGCTGGTTAGCATGTCGCTGCTCATGTATGAGGAAATGGGTCAAACGAAAGAGTACGTGCTGCTGAATAACAAAGAATTCAGTCCAGCTGCTATTATTGCCGCCTATCCCGCGGAAGAACCTTCGCCTAAGAATGCAGATCCCGTGGATGTCTGCGAAGAAGTTTTCCCCACGCGCTTCAACAGCATTCAAGGTATGGGCTATGCCGGCAACCGCTTATTGAGAGAGTTTGCGAAGGGGCGGCTTTGCAAGCAGCCGCCGAGGAAACAGGAACGTCTGACAGAGGTTAATAGAATCCCGGAATTCCGAAAAAAAGTCGCTTTTTGAAGCGCGGATTTACAAATTTGTATGATATTACTTATTATTGTTAACTCGACACACATCTATTTAAATGAGTAATATTCTGGTTGATCTGAATAACTGTAACATTGAACCCATTCATATACCCGGTCAGATACAGTCGCACGGATTCCTGATTGCAATTGATCAGGAACTTAGAATTCGCTTTTACAGTGAAAACGTACACAATTATCTGAAGCTATCGGCTATTGACATTATGGGTAAGCCGATCAGCGAGATTGAACCCATAATAGGGAAGAACGAGCCTCCCAACTTCATCAATCAGTTGATTGTTTTTGGGAAGACGAATGGCTTCGATCAAACGAATCCATTTCAGACGGATATTCAGGGGCAAGCCTTTCATTTGATCATCTCCCAGTCAGCCGATTTCTTCTTGCTGGAATTTGAACCATCCTTTTCTGATCTGAATCTGGATATTCAGAAAATGGTAGGGCGTTCTATCTCGGAGATGCTCGCGGATAAGAACCTCCAGAACTTACTCAATAATACTGCCCTTCAGATCAAGAGCATCATTAGCTATGATCGCGTGATGATCTACAAGTTTGCAGAGGACGGCCACGGAGAAGTTGTTGCAGAAGCGAAGAATGCCGACCTGGAGCCATGGTTGGGGCTTCATTATCCGGCATCGGATATTCCTCAACAGGCCAGGGAGTTATATAAAGTTAATTTAACCCGGCTGATAGCCAATGTACATACCAGTCCATCACGGATTCTTGCTGATGAAGCCCATGCAGAACGGCGCCTTGATCTCAGTCAGTCGCAGCTCCGAGCGGTGTCACCGATCCACATACAGTACCTCAAGAACATGGGGGTACACTCCAGTTTCAGTATCTCCCTGATCTATCACAAGGAGCTTTGGGGATTGATTGCCTGTCATAATTATACGCCGCGATTTATCAATTATAAATCACGGGAGTCTGCTAAGCTGATTGGTCAGATCTTGTCGTCGGCTCTTGAGTTCAGGCAGGATGAGGAGAATCAGAGTGTTTATGACAAGTATAAGGCCGCTGTGAGCCAGTTATCCAAATCCATGCTGCAAAGCATTCGTATTGAAGATGCGCTGACCAGTCAGAATATTACGCTAATGGATGTGGCAGACGTCAGCGGAGCTGTCCTTCTATATGAGAAAAACGTCGTGCGCTTAGGCGTCACACCTGACGACGAACAGCTGAAAAGCCTGGTCTCCTGGATAGGGGAAACGATCAATGACCCCATCTATTATACGCAGCATCTGTCGTCAATACATCCCGATGCAGCCGCCTATAAGGCAATTGCCAGCGGTATGTTCGTCTGTACGATATCGAAAGAACTGGGTGAATATGTGATCTGGTTCAAGCCTGAACAACTGCAAACTATTCAGTGGGCGGGCAATCCTGAAAAGCCTGCGGAGATAGATGTAGAAGATGGGCTTTTGAAGATTTCTCCGAGGAAGTCGTTTGAGACCTGGTCTGAAGCTGTTGTCGGCACTTCTAAACTCTGGACTAATGCAGAGGTTAAATCAATACTGAGACTAAAGGGAGAGATAACCTATGCTATCCATCAGAAAGCAAGTGAGATAAGGATCTTGAATGAAAAGCTCAAGCAGGCGTATGAAGAGCTCGATACCTTCAGCTTTACCATATCCCATGACCTTAAAAATCCGCTGACAACGATTAAAAGTTACTCGCAGCTCCTGATGAGAGATAAAAATATGTCGTCTGATTCAATGAAGATCCTGGACCGCATTAATGCGTGTTCGGATAGAATGGATCAGATGATCAGGGAAGTGCTGGAGTATTCAAGGATAGGAAAATCGACGTTTACTAAAGTGCCTGTCAACATCAGGACGCTGGTTGACGATCTGGTGAGGGATCTGTCTGTAGCATACAAGGCTACGGATCTGGAGATGACCATTGGTGATACACCGGTGCTTCACGGCGATCCGGTGATGATTTCTCAGGTATTCTCCAATCTGCTAAGTAATGCCATCAAATACTCAAGCCGTTCAAATCCGGCCAGAGTAAGTGTGCAGGGTAGCGTTACCGAGTCTGAAGTTATTTACAGTATCAGCGATAATGGGATCGGAATCGATATCAAGCATCTTCCATCTGTCTTCGATCTTTTCAAGCGCATGGATAATGTGCATGACATTGAGGGCACCGGCGTCGGATTGGCCATTGTCAAGCGCATCGTCGAAAAACATCAGGGTAAAGTCTGGGTGGATAGCGAACTGGGCAAAGGCTCAACCTTCTATCTCGCGTTTCAGCGATAGGAGGCTGTCTTCAGCTCTATCCATGACTTGAAGGCCGTAAAGGTGTCATTCGCCGACTGCACCACTATGGCTTGTTCTTCGGGGCTGGTAATCTTTTGATCCATGGCCGACTTGAATGATTCCCACATGCTGTTGGTGTGATCTCCGTAGCCATCAAAGAAGGCGAGGGATGTGCCGTTCTGAAGATCAAGGTGCTTCGCTATCATTTTGCTGATGTGCAGGCCTCCCAGTGTAGAGCCTTCCATGACGTATAGTGCTCCCCAGGCCTGAAGTTCATTCTCTATGGCTGGTAGATGTAGATTAGGCGTTAATTCGGGGACGGTACCACCGAGCGATATGATATCTTTAGCAATGGCTTCCTTTTTTCGTCTATGAGCGTAATCCGGAACGTTCAAAGCAGCTACTGTAGCCAGCTTTTTCTCTAGTCCACCGAAGTAACTGTAGAACAATTGCAGTACTTGAATATAATCTTCGTTTACCCGGATATTCCTGATCATCGGCACCATCGCTTTTTCGAGCGCTACATGCAGGTCCTTTGTTTCTTCTTTGAGCGTTTCAGATAACATAAGAGCAAAGATAAAAATTGTCGATAAATTTATTCCCGCGCAGTTTGCTCCGGAGTGTAGGGGAGGCCTTAGTCTGATCAAAACGCCTGACGGTGGGCAGTACGGAAAAATACTCTCTTTGTTAAACCAATGGACGAAAAGAATGTCTTACATGAACTAAACGTTATTACCATGAGATCTGCATTGATTCTTTTCATTACTTTTCTGACCACATCCACGATCCTGAATGCTCAGGATCGTCAGATAACTAGAAAGACCAATATCTTAGGAGAGGTAATCACCGCCTTCCGGAGTGGAGATAAAGTCGTGGAAGTGAAGGAATCAACAAATTTTTTAGGAGATAAGATCGTGACGATGAAAGGTGCTGATGGATTCGCTATTTATACCAGCAAGACTTCCACAGATATGCTCGGTAATAAGCTTAGAGACATTCGTACCCGTCATGGCGAGAAAACCCTTTTATTAAAAAGATCTACTGATATTTTCGGAGATACAACGGTAACTGTTTATCGAAATGGGAGTATCACGGCAAGCATGAAAGCCTCAACTGATATTTTAGGCGATAGATCAAAGATCGTTACCGGACCAGCAGGCAATACGATTTACAGCATAAAAGAGTCTGTAGATATCTTTGGAGATACTACCGTAACTTTCAGTGGTAATGCAGATATGGTGCTCGTAGGCATGATGCTGGATTTTCTCCGGGAGCCTTAAGTCATATTCATATTTTTATTTCTCTCTTAAATGTCAAATCGACAACATTTAGGTCGATTTTTGGTTAATTTTGATTAATGGACAACGATGCTGAATTAACGCAAACTAATGCGCCGGTTTTGAATCCTCAGGATGAAAAGCAGGCGATCCTTGCTGCTATTATTGCATCTACGGATGATACTATTATCAGCAAGACACTTGACGGGATAATAACCAGTTGGAATCCTGCAGCTGAGAAGATGTTCGGGTACTCCGCTTCTGAAGCTATAGGTCAACATATCACATTAATCATACCTCCTGAGCGGTTCGACGAAGAAGCCTTTATCATCGGGCAGGTTAAAAAAGGGGAGAAAGTTGACCATTTTGAAACGGTCAGACAGGCCAAGGATGGCAGTCGGATTCCCATATCGCTTACGGTGTCGCCTATCAGAAACAGCAGCGGTGCGATCATCGGTGCTTCAAAGATCGCCCGTGATATTACCGAGCGACAAAAGGCTGATGAGAAGCAGGCTGTGTTGTCTGCTATCGTCACCACGTCTGACGATGCGATCATCAGTAAAACTCTCGAAGGAATCGTTACGAGCTGGAACCCATCCGCACAAAGACTCTTTGGTTATTCCGAGCAAGAGGCTTTGGGAAAACATATCTCCCTCATCATTCCCCCTGACCGCTTAAGTGAGGAGGACGTTATCATCGATAACATCCGCAGAGGGAATAAGATAGACCATTTCGAAACGATACGGATGAGGAAAGACGGGAGTATGATCCCTATTTCGGTCAGCATTTCGCCGATTATGAGCAGTAGCGGCAAGATCATTGGTGCCTCCAAAATAGCTCGCGATATTTCAGAGCAACAGAAAATATATGATCAACTGAGGGTGTTGAATGCCAAGAAGGACGAGTTTATCGGATTGGCCAGTCATGAGCTGAAGACACCCCTGACCAGCATAAATGGATACCTGCAGATACTTGCTATGCGCATGACGGACGACAAGAACAAGTCGTTCCTGGAAAAGACCCAGCAGCAAGTAAAGAAGCTAAGCTCTCTTGTGGAAGATCTGCTGGATATTTCCAAAATAGAAGCGGGGAAGCTAAGTTTCGCTACGGAAGAGTTTGATATCTGTGAGATAATAGAAGATGCGGTTGATCTCATTTCTCATGCGAATAATAGCTATCATATCACATTCCAACCAGCGGTTTCTTCCTGTTTGCTTACCGGGGATGCGCATCGGATAGAACAGGTGATTATCAATCTGATGACGAATGCCATCCGCTATTCTCCGGGTAGTGACGCGATAGAGATTTTCTTGAACGAGGAGAGCGACGAGATAAGAGTGGGCGTGAAAGATTATGGCGTAGGGATAGCTCCCGAGAAGCTGACAAATATTTTCTCTAGATTTTACCGCGTCAATGAGGGGAACGCGAACGTATCCGGACTTGGCATCGGGCTGTATCTGTGCCACGAGATCGTCACCAGGCACGGAGGGAAGATCTGGGCGGATAGTGTACCGGGCGAAGGTAGTACCTTTTGGTTTACCGTACCGCGGAAAGCAGTTCAAGACTAAGGAGTTAAACTAACCAATTATAACCAATTCTATGCTAAAAGCCCTTATCTCTGCTACTGGCCTTGTTGTGCTGGTAGCAATCACTGCAATGGATCACGCAGATCGGCCGGTCCGGGAACATCAGGCAACAAAATGTGAGGTGGCAGCTATGCCCGCTTTCTCCTCGCTGCCTTCTATCGCGAAGCTTCCGGATCCTTTCCTTTTCATGAACGGCTCCCGGATGAAGAAAAAGAAAGACTGGACCTGTCGCAGGGAGGAAATTGCGCGCTTAGCACAGGAGTTTCAGTACGGCTACAAACCGCTTACTGCTGTTTCAGCAACTACGGCCAGTTTCGCAGATGATAAAGTTACTGTCAGCGTAACGGACAAGGGTAAAACGGTTTCCTTCGTTTGTTCTATCAGTTATCCGAAGACCGGAAAGAAGCTTTTCCCGGCGATTATCGGAATGGGAGCCTCTAACCTCAATAATGCCGAGCTGCTGAATATGGGCGTTGCTGTGATCAGCTTTCCCAATAACAAGGTTGCCGAACAGATGAACGCCAGTTCGCGCGGCAAAGGCTTGTTTTATGAGATGTATGGCAGCGATCATTCCGCATCGGCTACCATGGCCTGGGCCTGGGGACTGAGCAGGTTGATTGATGCATTAGAGAAGACACCGGAAGCTGGAATTGATGCTACGAGATTGGGTGTAACGGGCTGTTCGCGGAACGGGAAGGGTGCCCTGGTAGCAGGTGCTTTCGATGAACGCATCAAACTGACGATTCCGCAGGAGCCGGGAGCCGGCGGAGCGGCTAGCTGGCGTATCTCTGATGCGCAGAAGGTCTCCGGGAAGAATGTACAGACACTCTCGCAAATTGTGGGAGAAAACGTATGGTTCAGGGAGGACTTCAGGCAGTTTGGCCAGGCTTCTGATAAGTTGCCATTTGACCAGCATATGGTTGCTGCCCTTTGCGCTCCACGGGCACTTCTTTTCATCGAGAATACGTCTGTGGATTGGTTAAGTCCCGTAAGCGCATTTATTACAGCCCATGCGGCACATCAGGTATGGCAGGCGCTGGGCGTGCCCGATAAAATGGGGTTCTCTCAGGTCGGCGGTCATAACCATTGTGCTATGCCCGATTCTCAGCTCCCTGAACTAAGGGCATATGTTAGCAAATTCCTGATCGGTGGGGGTAAGGAAGATACCCGGCTGATGAAGTCGGACGCGAACTTTGCTCTGAATAAGGGAGAATGGATAGACTGGAGTGTACCTGTACTAAAATAGACTGAGTTATTGATGGCGATTTACACGAGCAGGACAAGAACGGATATATCGGGAGCGAAAGCGCGTAGGATTGCGCTGACAGCACAGGGGTTCAATAACCTGTCTCGCGAGGAGGAGGTTACTGTCCGACAGATGCGCAAGGTTATTGATCAACTGGGTCTGCTTCAGATTGATAGCGTAAACGTGCTTGTTCGCGCTCAATATATGCCCATCTTTTCCCGCCTCGGCGGATACGATCGCGGAGATCTTGATGCACTTTTGTTGAAGGAGCCGCGCCGTTATTTTGAATACTGGGGGCATGAAGCATCCATATTGCCGATAGAATGTCAGCCGCTTTTACGTTGGCGCATGGCTGACGCTGACCAGGGTAAGGGGATCTGGAAGCAACTGGTGCCTTATGCCAGGGAGAAGAGGCATGAAGCAGAGGCCTTGCTAAACCGCATCCGCATGGAGGGCCCCTTAGCAGCGTCTGACCTGGCAAGAAAGAAAGCATCCAAAGGCATGTGGGTATGGAGTGACGCGAAGCATGCCTTAGAGTGGCTATTCTGGTCTGGGAAGGTCGCTGCAACGCACCGTCGTGGAAGCTTCGAGCGCGTTTATGACCTGCCGGAGCGCGTACTCCCCAGGTCGGTTCTTCAGCTACCTACGCCTGATGAAGTGGCCGCAAAGCGCATGCTGCTGGCACTGGCGGCAAAATCGCTGGGCATTGCCACGGCCGATGACCTGCGGGACTATTACAGACTGTCGGGGCCTGCTACGGGGATCGCACTTGAGGAATTGGTTGAGGAAGGGACGGTTAGTCCGGTGCGGGTAGAAGGGTGGAAGCAGCAAGCGTATCTATATAAAAACGCACCTGCTGGCCGCAAGCTTAGTGGCGCAAGCCTGCTGTCGCCTTTCGATCCATTAATTTGGCATCGGCCACGTACCGAACGGCTGTTTGGCTTTCGCTACAGGCTGGAAATATACACTCCTGCACACCGGCGGGAATTCGGATACTATGTTTTGCCTTTCCTTCTCGAGGGCGCGCTCGTAGCGCGAGTGGACCTTAAAGCAGATCGTCAAAATAAGACATTGCTTGTGTTGGGAATCCATACAGAGCATCATGCACCTGAACATACGTTGCCTTGTCTTATGGACGAGCTTAGCGGGATGGCTTCCTGGCTCGGCTTGTCAGAAGGGGGCGTCGTTCTTTAAAGACTCGCTGGCTTCGGAATTCCAGGAGCACACGTGTTGGGAGCAGTAGAATTGTCTTTCGTACTAAGGCTTCAGAAAATCGAAAGCACCATTCCGCAGTTGAATGCCATATTCCAGGTAAGCCTTTAGGCAGGCCAGGAAATTAGCCCAGCCACCTGTCTGTTGGAGAGCCTCATGTACGCCTTCGGGGGTGAAATCCATCTGATGTTCTTCTATGCGCAGCACAGTCGATCCATCTTCACGGCCCTCCAGATTGATCTCCACCAGCATACCTTCTTTGCCGCCGCTCCGGTCAAAAGATATATGCGAATATGGAGTGATATCTTTGACGCTTACTAATTAACAACTTAACTACTTGAACCTAAATATAAACAAAATGAAATTAGTTAGTGAAAAGATAGACGTATCCGTAATTATGCCTACTTACAATCAAGCAACGTTTGTTTTGGGGGCTATAAATAGTTTATTGTCTCAATCGTATACAAACTGGGAGCTTATAATCGTCAACGACGTGTATAGCCCCTTAGGTATTAATTTTAATCTAAACAATATATGATTAGGCATCGATGTAAGAGCTCGCTCGCTCTATGTATTATGGCAGCCTTTTTTACGACATGTAAAAGTTACCGATTTGAAGAAAATGGGCGGGTAATTAGCGACATATATGCGTATTACTTGAACGACAGTCTGAAAACAAGTTTGGTATTGTTCGGCGACATGGGTGAACAAGGAAATCCTCTCAACGGTGGTACGTCGGTCTCCAGGTTCTACCCTCACGATAAGAAAATTTTAAAAAAATTTAACGTAAGTAAGAGTGAGAGCATACTCTTCACCAGTCGTCCGAAGTTGGAGGAATTTTACAATTTGATAGGTGTATTCAAGACTTCTGATCAGGTTGATGCAAGTAAATATAAATTATTTTTTAACAAAGATAGTGTTGCTTACATGCACAGGTCGCTTCTTTACCGGGGACGAGAAGCGATCGAGAACTTGCTTCCTTTTTCCGAAAACAAATACCTGTCACTTATCTATTATACTTCTTCTTCTAATGATTATGGCAGCCTTAATGATATGCACTTTTTCGTAGATGCCAATCTTGAACGTATTAAACACAAAAAGAACAATGTATCTGTCAGTGCAGTACAACTGGCAGATAAATATTTTAAATCGGCCGGTTATCTATCCGCTTCTAAATTGGATGAAAGAAAGGCAGACTTTCCATTAGTTTACGAACGAGGAGAGTTCAATCAGATACTCGCAACTTATTACTCTTTTAGCAATCAGCTTTTGAAAGCGGATTCAGTGTGGAACGTGATGACACGCACTGATTCGACCTCGAGTAAGCAACTTAAACTATTTTCAGCGAAGGAGTGGATAGTAGAAAAGGCAAAGACTGAACAGGTACTTATGTTTAATCAAGCTCACCATCAACCAAATCATGCTTTCTTTGTGGGGTCTTTACTTCAAGATCTATATGCAATTGGATATAGGTATCTTGCATTGGAGTGCCTTGAGAATGCATCCTCAGCAATATCAAGAGGGTACCCCAACCTGGAAGATGGTTATTATCTTAAAGACCCGGTGCTAGGAAATCTAATCCGTCATGCACTGCGACTGGGATATTATTTGGTAAGCTACGAAGATTATTCTCTTAGCAGAGAATTAGGGCAAGCAAGAAATTTGTATAAGGAAACCTTCGCGAAACAGTATGACGCGAAAGTAATTGTGCTAGCTGGATATAGTCACATTTCGGAAGTGCCTCTGAATGGTAAATTATGGATGGCCTATCACTTTAAGCAGCTAAGTGGAATTGACCCTTATACAGTTGACCAAACTACGTATATGTATTCATCCATTCCAAATGCGCTCGAAGAGGATTGTTACGTCGTTGAGCAGGAACCTGAAGATTCGGTTACAGACATAAGGGTAAAGAATATGATATCAACAGAAAACAGGAGCAATGCCTTCGATGTTAAATCTGGTGCAAAGAATGTTTCTATCAAAACAAAATTGAAGGAGCTGCGAGCAAAGAATAGGATCTATTCCCTTCTTGTATTTGAGAAAAGCGAGATATTGAAAGACGAAAAATCTATCCCTGTTTTTGTGAATATAATTGATGAAAATCACGGTGAATACGTGAGCTGTAGTTTGAAAAGAGGAGAGTATCTAATTCAGTATAGGGATGTCAAAAATGCTCTACTATCGACCGAAACAATCCTGGTGTCTGAATAATTTAGTGAATTGGATATTATGGTTCGAATGGAGGGTGTTTCACCAACTGTGTCAATAGTGTAACTTTAAACTATCGACATGAATATGGCAACACAAGAAGATTTTGATTTCGAAAGCTTCAAAAAGGAAGCT
>Ga0302347_1000363_pt1 | contig 76611 bp, 76 predicted proteins | sample PhyWR1_FD_202178 | JGI IMG/M metagenome (GOLD analysis project Ga0302347, IMG submission 202178) | Leaf surface microbial communities from wheat plants in UC Gill Tract Community Farm, Albany, California, United States - DLSL W.R1 (v2)... | ecosystem: Host-associated > Plants > Phyllosphere >... | reverse complement strand
ACCATGAGCGGGCAAACCGCCCAGCGCCAATTCGAACAGGAGAACGCCCAGTGAAGCTCAGCATTCTCGGCGCCCGTGTAATTGATCCGACCAGCCAGCTGGATCAAGTGACTGACCTGCACCTGGAGGCCGGCAAGATCGTTGCCATTGGCGCAGCGCCAGCCGGTTTCACCCCGACGCAAACCATCGAAGCCAAAGGCCTGGTGGCCGCCCCCGGGCTGGTTGACCTCAACGTTGCCCTGCGTGAACCGGGCTACAGCCGCAAAGGCACCATCGCCAGCGAGACCCGCGCGGCTGCGGCCGGTGGCGTCACCAGCCTGTGCTGCCCACCGCACACCAAGCCGGTGCTGGACACCTCGGCCGTTGCCGAGCTGATCCTTGACCGTGCCCGCGAAGCCGGTAACTGCAAGGTGTTCCCGATCGGTGCATTGAGCAAAGGCCTGGACGGCGAGCAACTGGCCGAACTGATCGCCCTGCGTGACGCGGGCTGCGTGGCATTTGGCAACGGCCTCAACAGCTTCAGCAACACCCGCACCCTGTGCCGGGCACTGGAGTACGCCGCCACGTTCGACCTGACGGTGATCTTCCACTCCCAGGACCGTGATCTGGCCGAAGGCGGGATTGCCCACGACGGTGCAATGGCTGCGTTCCGAGGCTTGCCGGGCATTCCGGAAACCGCCGAAACCGTAGCCCTGGCCCGCGACCTGCTGCTGGTTGAGCAAAGTGGCGTGCGCGCACACTTCAGCCAGCTGACCAGCGCCCGTGGCGTGGCCCTGATCGCTCAGGCCCAGGCTCGTGGCCTGAAAGTCACTGCCGATGTAGCCTTGTATCAGTTGATTCTGACTGACGAAGCGCTGGTGGATTTTTCCAGCGTTTACCATGTGCAACCGCCACTGCGCACCCGCGCCGACCGTGACGGCCTGCGCGAAGCTGTGAAGTCGGGCGTGGTGCAAGCCATCTCCAGCCATCACCAGCCCCACGAACGCGATGCCAAACTGGCACCGTTCGGCGCGACCGAACCGGGCATGAGCAGCGTTGAAGTGCTTCTGCCGCTGGCGATGACACTGGTAGAAGACGGTTTGCTCGACCTGCCGACGCTGCTCAACCGCCTGAGCGCTGGCCCGGCTGACGCCTTGCGCCTGCCAGCCGGCAAGCTGGCAGTGGGTTCGGCGGCGGACCTGGTGCTGTTTGACCCGGCGGCCTCGACCCTGGTCGGTGAACAATGGCACTCCAAAGGCGACAACTGCCCGTTCCTCGGCCATTGCCTGCCGAGTGCCGTGCGTTACACGCTGGTGGATGGGCGGATCAGTTACGAAGGCTAACGCGCTACCAATAACCTGTAGTCGTGGGAGCGAGCCTGCTCGCGAAGATCATTCGCGAGCAGGCTCGCTCCCACAGAGGCAGGATTTGTGTCTTAACGACGCTCTGCGTTCTTGATCGAAATCTGATCGTTCAGAGTCCAGAAGTCATACAGGACACCGATCAGGAAAAAACCGCCGGTGAACAGGTAAATGATCCCTGTGATCCATTTGCCCATGTACATCCGATGTACGCCCAAGACGCCCAGAAACGTCAGCAGAATCCAGGCCACGCTGTAGTCAGTATTACCTGCGGTAAACCGCAAGTCGGCTTCACGGTCCATGCTCGGGATCAGGAACAAGTCGATCAACCAGCCAATACCCAACAAGCCCAGGGTGAAAAACCAGATCGTCCCGGTTACCGGCTTGCCGTAATAAAAGCGGTGCGCGCCCAGGAAACCAAAAATCCACAGCAAATAGCCCAGCACTTTGCTGTGAGTATCGCGCTGAACATCGTCTCGATAGCCGCTCATAAATGCCCTCTTTGCTGCTGATAGAAAAATATTGTGAAGTTTTTTGTGACTTTTTTACTGTCGTGCAAAAGGTAAAAGTGTCTTACAGAAATTGGCGCAAAGCCTTGTGTTACCTGACCTGCACCCTCGCCATGCGACAATTTGCCATCATCGTTACGGAAATTGACCCTACAGTCCACCTGACAAATGGCCTGAGAAAGGACAAAAAAGCTGTTATAAAGTTTCGCGTTTATAACCATTGAGCCCTGCCGAATGCGTCCTATATTCAAGACATGGCTAACCATTTGCCTATTATTGCCACTGGCCGCCCACGCCACCAATCGTGAGCAACACCTTCCTTCGGGCTTCACCGGCTACACCGCAAAGTCATCTGCGAGTGCGCCTTATGTTGCCTCTACCAGCAAGACCGTAGCACGTCCTGCCTCCAGTAAAGCCCACCGCAAGGCCCCGGGCAAAATTGCGGCCGCTTCCCTGGCCGCCGCCAACAAGCAGAGCAGCACGGTGCTGAGCCGCGCCGTCAACGTGCTGGGCACCCCTTATCGTTGGGGCGGCAGCAGCCCAAGTAAAGGGTTCGACTGCAGCGGGCTGGTCAAATACGCCTTTAATGACGTGGCCGCCGTTGATTTGCCACGCACCTCCAGCGAAATGGCCAGCGGCCATGGCCAAAAGGTCGAGCGCAAGGACTTGAAGCCTGGCGACTTGCTGTTTTTCAACATCAAGAGCCGCAAGGTCAACCACGTTGCCATCTACCTGGGCAACGACCGCTTTATCCACGCTCCGCGTCGCGGCAAGTCGGTGACTATCGACACGCTGCAAAAGCCTTACTGGCAGAACCACTATGTGGTTGCCAAGCGTGTGCTGCCTAAAGAGAAAGGCGCGCTGCAGGTTGTGCAACGCTAAGCGCAGGCAAATCATGCAGCCGCTTCCAGCGGCTGCATGCCAACCAGGTCAGCGATATCCATCCCCCCTCCCAATTCCAGTAGAATGCCGCTGACTTTCACAACAGCGGGCTTACACGAATGTCCACGATAGCAGGCAACATTGCCCGGGTTGAGGCGCGCATCCGTGCAGCCGCACTGGCTGTGCAACGTGATGTAACAAGCATTCATCTACTCGCTGTCAGCAAGACCAAACCTGCTGGCGCGCTGCGTGAAGCCCATGCCGCGGGCATTCGCGACTTTGGCGAAAACTACCTGCAGGAAGCCCGCGCCAAACAGCTCGAATTAGCCGACCTGCCCTTGTGTTGGCACTTCATCGGCCCCATTCAATCGAACAAGACGCGCGACATCGCCGAGCATTTTGCGTGGGTGCATTCCGTTGACCGGCTCAAAATTGCCCAGCGCCTGTCTGAACAGCGCCCGGCAAACCTGCCGCCGCTCAATATCTGCATTCAGGTCAATGTCAGCGGTGAGGCCAGCAAGTCGGGCTGTACACCGGCAGACCTTCCTGCGCTGGCGGCCGCCATCAGCGCCCTGCCACGCTTGAAACTGCGCGGCCTGATGGCGATACCCGAGCCCACGGAGGACCGCGCCGAGCAGGACGCAGCCTTTGCGACAGTACGCACATTGCAAGAAAGCCTGAACATGGGCCTTGATACGCTTTCAATGGGCATGAGCCATGACCTGGAGTCTGCGATTGCCCAAGGCGCCACCTGGGTACGCATCGGCACTGCATTATTTGGCGCCCGCGACTACGGCCAGGCCTGAAACGGCCTGTCTCATTTTTTATAAGGATCGGTTATGAGCAAAATGCGTATTGCCTTTATCGGCGCCGGCAACATGGCTTCCAGCTTGATCGGCGGCCTGTTGGCCAAAGGCCTGGATGCAGCACAGATCCGCGCCAGCGATCCGGGTGCCGAGACGCGGGCCAAAGTGGCCGCCGAGCATGGCATCGAACTGTTTGCCGATAACGCGCAAGCCATTCAGGACGCCGATGTGATCGTGATCGCGGTCAAGCCACAGGCCATGAAAGCCGTGTGCCAGGACCTGCGCCCGCACCTCAAGCCCCATCAATTGCTGGTATCCATTGCCGCCGGCATTACCTGCGCCAGCCTGCTTGACTGGCTGGGCAACCAGCCGCTGGTACGCTGCATGCCCAACACCCCGGCCCTGCTGGGCAAGGGCGTAAGTGGCCTGTTTGCCACCGCCGATGTTACCGCCGAGCAACGCCAGCAGGCTGAACAACTGCTAAGTGCCGTGGGCATTGTGGTGTGGGTGGACAGCGAAGCGCAGATCGATGCCGTGACTGCCGTGTCCGGCAGCGGCCCGGCGTACTTCTTCCTGTTGATCGAAGCCATGACCGATGCCGGCGTCAAGCTCGGCCTGCCCCGTGACGTGGCCAAGCAGCTTGCCGAGCAGACTGCACTGGGTGCCGCGCACATGGCCGTGGCCAGCGATGTCGATGCTGCCGAGCTGCGCCGCCGCGTGACCTCGCCTGCCGGTACTACTGAAGCAGCGATCAAGTCATTCCAGGCCGACGGCTTTGCCGCCACGGTCGAAAAAGCATTGAGTGCCGCCGCGCACCGCTCGGCCGAAATGGCCGAACAACTAGGTCAATAAAGGAGCACATGATGTCCGGACTTAATGGCGCTGCCATTTTCGTGATTCAAACCCTGGGTAGCCTCTACCTGCTGATCGTACTGCTGCGGTTTATCCTGCAACTGGTGCGGGCGAACTTCTACAACCCGCTGTGCCAGTTCATCGTCAAGGCCACCCAGCCGCTGCTCAAGCCGCTGCGCCGGGTGATCCCGAGCCTGTTCGGCCTGGACATGTCATCGCTGGTACTGGCGATCATCGTGCAGATGGTGATCTTCGCCGTGGTCCTGACGCTCAGCTACATGTCGTTCAACGTCTTTGGCCTGCTGCTCTGGGCGATCATTGGCGTGACTGCGCTGTTTTTGAAAGTGTTCTTCTTCGCCATGATCATCAGCGTGATCCTGTCGTGGGTGGCACCCGGCAGCACCAGCCCTGGTGCTGAACTGGTCAACCAGATCACCGAACCTGCCCTGGCCCCGTTCCGCCGCTTCCTGCCAAGCATGGGCGGCCTGGATATCTCGCCCATCCTGGCGTTTATGGTGATCCAGCTGATTCAGAGCTTCGTGATCCCGCCATTGGCCATGTACGTCGGCATGCCGGTCATCTTGTTCGGCCTGATCTGATGAGCTACTACCGTTGGGACGGCGAGGACCTGATTCTCGACTGTCACCTGCAACCCAAGGCCAGCAGCGACGAGTTCGCCGGCCTGCACGGTGACCGCCTGAAAATCCGTCTCACCGCCCCACCGGTAGAGGGCAAGGCCAACGCCCACCTGATGGCCTTTCTGGCCAAGGCGTTCGGCATAGCCAAAAGTCAGGTCAGCCTGGTGAGCGGCGAGCTTAACCGGCAGAAACGCGTGCGCTTGCATGCACCCAAAAAACTGCCGGACTTGCCGGGGCTGGCCAGGCCCTGAACCTGTGTGAGCGGGCTTGCTCGCGATACTGGCACCGCGCTCGGTCGACAAACTGCGGTGATGCAATCGCGAGCAAGCCCGCTCCCACAGAGTTTGGCTACAGGTCATAAAATCAGCCCAGACCATTGCTTGCTGCTACGCCCCCCGCTCATTAGACTTACGCCTCATTTAAATGAGAGCAGGGTCGATGCCAGCTGCCTTTCCCCCCGATTCCGTTGGTCTGGTCGTGCCGCAAACAGCGCACTTCAACGAGCCCCTGGCGCTAGCCTGCGGTCGCTCACTGCCTGCCTATGATCTGATCTACGAAACCTACGGCCAGCTCAATGCCTCGGCCAGCAACGCCGTACTCATCTGTCACGCACTGTCAGGGCACCATCACGCGGCGGGCTACCACAGCGCCGATGATCGCAAGCCCGGCTGGTGGGACAGTTGCATCGGTCCCGGCAAGCCAATCGATACCAACAAGTTCTTCGTCGTCAGCCTCAACAACCTGGGCGGCTGCAACGGTTCTACCGGCCCAAGCAGCATGAACCCTGAAACCGGCCGGCCGTTTGGCGCCGAGTTCCCGGTGTTGACCGTTGAAGATTGGGTCCACAGTCAGGCTCGCCTGGCGGACCGGCTGGGCATCAGCCAATGGGCCGCCGTGATCGGCGGCAGCCTGGGTGGCATGCAGGCGCTGCAGTGGAGCATCAGTTACCCTGATCGCCTGCGCCATTGCCTGGCGATTGCCTCGGCGCCCAAATTGTCCGCGCAAAATATCGCGTTCAACGAAGTCGCTCGTCAGGCCATCCTTACCGACCCCGAGTTCCACGGCGGTTCGTTCCAGGAAAAAGGCGTGATTCCCAAGCGCGGCCTGATGCTGGCACGCATGGTCGGGCATATCACCTACTTGTCCGATGACTCGATGGGCGAAAAATTCGGCCGTGGCCTGAAGAACGAAAACCTCAACTACGACTTCCACAGCGTCGAGTTCCAGGTCGAGAGCTACCTGCGTTATCAGGGCGAAGAGTTCTCCGGGCGTTTCGACGCCAACACTTACCTGTTGATGACCAAGGCGCTGGACTACTTCGACCCGGCGGCCAACTTTGACGACGACCTGGCCAAAACCTTTGCCGGGGCCAAGGCACGCTTCTGCGTGATGTCGTTCACCACCGACTGGCGCTTCTCGCCGGCCCGCTCGCGGGAGCTGGTGGATGCATTGATGGCCGCGAAAAAAGACGTCTGCTACCTGGAAATCGACGCTCCGCAAGGCCATGACGCCTTTCTGATCCCGATTCCGCGCTACCTGCAAGCCTTCAGCAATTACATGAACCGCATAGAACTGTGAGAACGCCATGAGAGCCGACCTGGAAATCATCCAAGACTGGATCCCCGCCGGCAGCCGCGTGCTCGACCTTGGTTGTGGTGATGGCGAACTGCTGAGCTGGCTGCGCGACAACAAGCAAGTCACCGGTTACGGCCTGGAAAACGACCCGGACAACATTGCCGAATGTGTGGCCAAGGGCATCAACGTCATCGAGCAGGACCTCGACAAGGGCCTGGGCAACTTCGCCAGCAACAGCTTTGATATCGTGGTCATGACCCAGGCGCTGCAAGCCGTGCACTACCCCGACCGGATCCTCGATGAAATGCTGCGCGTCGGTCGCCAGTGCATCATCACCTTTCCGAACTTCGGCCACTGGCGTTGCCGCTGGTACCTGGCCAGCAAGGGGCGGATGCCGGTCTCCGAATTCCTGCCTTACACCTGGTACAACACGCCGAACATTCACTTCTGTACTTTCGAAGACTTCGAGGCGCTGTGCCGCGAGCGCGAAGCACAAGTGATCAACCGCCTTGCCGTAGATCAACAACACCGACACGGGTGGGCGAGCAAGATATGGCCTAACCTGTTGGGCGAGATTGGCATTTATCGTGTCAGCAGTCCCGGCCTTCAGGATCATCAGGTCGCGGTCTAAACCAGCAAGTTCTAAGGAGAGTGACAATGGGTCGTATTGGATTACTACTGCTTTCGATGTGTTTTGGCATGCAGGCTTTTGCCGGTGACGGCACATCTGCCCAGCGTCAACAGACGTTTGGCGACACAACGGTGTATTACAACGCGTTCCCGTCGACTTTCCTGACGCCGGAAATCGCCAACGAATTTGAAGTCACCCGCAGCAAAACCAATGCGGTGCTCAACATCACCCTGAACAAGGGCGGCAAGAACATTGCCGCCAACGTTCAAGGCACGGTCCGGACGGGCGATGCCAAGCCGATACCCTTGACCTTCCGTCAGGTGGGCAAGAACGGCGAAATCAATTATCTGGCCCAGTTCCCGGTGGCCGGGCCGCAGACCTTCACCTTCAAAGTGGATGTGAAGGCAGGCGGCGCTACCTCTGAAACCATCCAATTTTCTCAAATGGTCGCTCCAATCGAATGATGAACCTCACGCAACTGGTACTGGCTAGCCACAACGCCGGCAAACTCAAAGAACTTCAGGCCATGCTCGGCGAGTCGGTGCAGTTGCGCTCGATTGGAGAATTCAGCAGCGTTGAGCCGGAAGAAACCGGCTTGTCGTTTGTTGAGAACGCAATTCTTAAAGCCCGCAATGCCGCACGCCTCTCGGGCTTGCCGGCACTGGCCGACGATTCGGGGCTGGCCGTGGACTTTCTCGGCGGCGCGCCGGGCATTTATTCGGCACGTTATGCAGACGGCAAAGGCGACGCGGCCAACAACGCCAAGCTGCTCGACGCCCTCAAAGACGTGCCCGAGGCAGAGCGCGGTGCACAGTTTGTCTGCGTGCTGGCACTGGTACGCCACGCCGACGACCCGCTGCCGATCATCTGTGAAGGCCTGTGGCACGGGCGCATCCTGCCTGCAGCCAGCGGCGAACACGGTTTCGGCTATGACCCGCTGTTCTGGGTACCGGAGCGCAACTGCTCCAGCGCCGAACTCAGCCCCACGGAGAAAAACCAGCTGAGCCACCGTGCGCGCGCCATGGTTTTGCTGCGTCAGCGTTTGGGCCTGAAATGACCCACGACACACCTCCACAGCCGCTCTATCTGGGCGCGGCTGGCTTTACCCAGCAGGCGCCGCGCGCGCCGCTGAGCCAATTGCCCCCTCTGTCGCTGTATATCCATATTCCGTGGTGCGTGCGCAAATGCCCGTATTGCGACTTCAACTCCCACACCGCCAGCCCGGTGCTGCCCGAAGAAGAATACGTCGACGCGCTGCTGGCCGACCTCGATCAGGACCTGCACGCTGTTTATGGTCGCGAGCTCAGCTCGATCTTCTTCGGCGGCGGCACACCGAGCCTGTTCAGCGCACACGCTCTGGGGCGCCTGCTAAAGGGCGTTGAAGCGCGCATCCCGTTTGCCAGTGATATCGAAATCACCCTGGAAGCCAACCCGGGCACATTCGAGCAGGAAAAGTTCGTGGCTTACCGCAAGCTGGGCATCAATCGCCTGTCGATCGGTATCCAGAGCTTCCAGCAAGAGAAGCTGCAGGCCCTGGGTCGCATCCACAACGGCGATGAAGCTGTGCGTGCAGCCTCAATGGCGCGACTGGCGGGCTTTGACAACTTCAACCTGGACCTGATGCACGGCTTGCCCGATCAGTCCCTGGAGGACGCCCTGAGCGACCTGCGCCAGGCTATTGCGCTCAAGCCGACGCATCTGTCGTGGTATCAGCTGACCCTGGAGCCCAACACGGTGTTCTGGAACCAGCCCCCCGTGCTGCCGGAAGACGACACCCTGTGGGACATTCAGGAAGCCGGTCAAGCGCTGCTCGCCGAGCACGGCTACACCCAGTACGAAGTGTCGGCCTACGCCCAGCCCGGCCGGCCGGCGCGGCACAATCTCAATTACTGGAGTTTCGGCGACTTTATCGGCATCGGCGCTGGCGCCCACGGCAAACTGAGCCATCCTGATGGCCGTATCGTGCGCACCTGGAAAACTCGTCTGCCAAAGGACTACCTGAATCCAGCGAAATCCTTTCAAGCAGGAGAGAAAGCTCTTACAGCAGAAGAGCTGCCATTTGAGTTTCTAATGAACGCCTTGCGCCTGACCGACGGCGTTGACTCGGCGCTCTACCCTCAGCGCACGGGGTTACCACTGGACAGCTTGAGCACTGGACGCAAAGCAGCCGAACAAAGTGGCTTATTGCAGGTCGAACCGTCACGCCTGGCGGCAACTGCCCGGGGCCAGCTGTTTCTCAATGACCTGTTGCAGCACTTTTTGACCTAAGGAAATCGAATGGACTTGGTACTCGACCTGCTTGCCAACGTATCGCGCTGGAGCCGCAGTCACCTCTCGGAGATCGCTCTGGCCTTGATTGGCTGTGTACTGGTGCTGTTCGGTGCCGACTTCAAGGGCTGGGTCGAACAACGTCTGGGCAGCATTGCGGGCGCCCTGCGCGTGCCGCTGATGGCCCTGCTTTGCCTGATCGGCAGCGGTGCGGCCCTGATCTACGCCACGCCCTGGGTCGAACGCGGGTTGAGCCAGTTCAACAACTACAGCCTGGCACCGGTGCTGTTGGTGGTGCTGGTATTGATCGGGGTGGTGGCGGATCGGCGCTGAAGAACACCCAGGATATCGTGTGGGAGCGGGCTTGCTCGCGATACAGGCTACGCGGTGCATCTGATTCACCGCTGTGATGCCATCGCGAGCAAGCCCGCTCCCACAGATTTCGTACGAACTTCACCGACCCCAAAGCAGGGTGGGGCCGGTGATTGAAAAACCGCTTAAGCCAGTTTTTCGAACTTCAAATCCCACACGCCGTGCCCAAGACGTTCGCCGCGGCGTTCGAACTTGGTCACCGGGCGCTCAGGCGGACGTGGCACGCACTTGCCGTCTTCAGCCAGGTTGCGATAACCCGGCGCGACGTTCATCACTTCCAGCATGTATTCAGCATAGGGTTCCCAGTCGGTAGCCATGTGCAGCACGCCGCCAACTTTGAGCTTGGAGCGCACCAGTTCCGCGAAGGACGCTTGCACGATCCGGCGCTTGTGGTGACGGCTCTTGTGCCAAGGGTCCGGGAAGAACAGCAGCAGGCGATCAAGGCTGTTGTCCGCCACGCAACGGGTCAGGACTTCGATCGCATCGCAATCGTAAACCCGCAGGTTGGTCAGGCCTTGAGTCAGCACGCCATTGAGCAGCGCACCCACACCCGGGCGGTGAACCTCAACCCCGATAAAGTCCTGTTCAGGCGAAGCCGCTGCCATTTCCAGCAGGGAATGGCCCATGCCAAAACCGATTTCCAGGGTGCGCGGCGCAGAGCGGCCGAACACCTGGTCGAAATCGACCGGCGCGTCAGCCAGCGGCAGCACATACAGCGGCGTGCCTTGATCGAGGCCGCGTTGCTGGCCTTCGGTCATGCGCCCGGCGCGCATCACAAAACTCTTGATGCGACGGTGTTGGCGATCTTCGCCTTCTTCCGGGATTGGGGTGTCTAGTGATTCAGTCATCAGTGGCTCTTACTTGATCAGACCATCCAGCGGCGAAGAGGCGCTGGCATAGAGTTTTTTCGGCATGCGCCCGGCCAGGTACGCCAGGCGGCCCGCCACAATGGCGTGTTTCATGGCTTCGGCCATGATGATCGGATGCTGGGCATTGGCGATGGCCGAGTTCATCAGCACCGCTTCGCAGCCCATTTCCATGGCGATGGTCGCGTCGGAGGCAGTGCCCACACCCGCATCGACCAGTACCGGAATTTTCGCTTCTTCAAGAATGATGCGCAGGTTGTAGGGATTGCAGATCCCCAGACCGGTGCCAATCAGGCCAGCCAGCGGCATCACGGCAATGCAGCCCATGGCTTCCAGCTCGCGGGCAATGATCGGATCATCGCTGGTGTACACCATTACGTCGAAACCGTCCTTGACCAGAATCTCGGCGGCCTTGAGGGTTTCGATCACGTTGGGGAACAGGGTTTTCTGGTCGGCCAGCACTTCAAGCTTGACCAGCTTGTGGCCATCGAGCAATTCACGGGCCAGGCGGCAGGTACGTACGGCTTCAACCGCGTCATAGCAGCCTGCAGTGTTGGGCAGGATGGTGTAGCGATCCGGCGGCAACACATCGAGCAGGTTCGGCTCGCCCGGGTTCTGACCGATGTTGGTGCGGCGTACGGCGACGGTGACGATCTCGGCACCCGAGGCTTCAATGGCCAGGCGGGTTTCTTCAAGGTCACGGTACTTGCCGGTGCCCACCAGCAGGCGCGACTGGTAAGTACGGCCGGCCAGGGTAAAAGGCTTGTCGCTGCGAACGTTGCTCATCGGGAATCCTCTTTAATTATGTGCACTTGCGGGTCGAGCATGATGGGCAGGGCAAAAACCTAGCCGCCACCGATGGCATGCACCACTTCGACCTGGTCACCGGCTTTGAGTACCGTCTCGGCATGCTGGCTGCGCGGGACAATGTCCAGGTTCAGCTCGACCGCAACCCTGCGGCCGGTCAGTTCCTGACGGGCCAGCAAGTCGGCGACGGTCTCGCCGTCGGGTAGTTCAAAGGATTCACCGTTCAACTGAATGAGCATGCGCGACGCTGCCTTCATTTTAAGGGGCCAGCATTCTAGCCCGATCAGTCAGGCCGACCCAAGCCATTCATCTTGCAGGCTCAGCTCAGGCGCCAGGCGGCCAGCCCTAAACACAGCCAGCCGGCCAGAAATGCCAGGCCGCCGAAGGGCGTGATGATCCCCAGCTTGCTGATGCCGGTCATGGTCAGCACATACAGGCTGCCGGAAAACAGCACAATGCCGACAGCAAAACAGACACCTGCCCAGGTCACCAGGCGCCCGGGCAGATGAGTGGCCAGCAAGGCCACGCCAAACAGGGCCAGGGTGTGGACCAACTGGTAGGTCACGCCTGTATGAAAAATAGCCAGATACTGTTCAGTCAGGCGGCCTTTAAGGCCATGGGCCGCGAAAGCACCCAAAGCAACACCGGTAAAGCCGAAGAATGCGGCCAGCATCAAAAAAACGCGCAGCATGGGGTTACTCCAGTCAGGATCATGGAATGGCGCAGGGTCTGTATAATGGCCCGCTCAACGGGTTCGGCCAAGTCATCCATGCTGCGTTTTCTTGTTCATCGCTTTCTCAAGGTCCTGCTCTGGTTCGCAGTGGGCAGCGCATTGCTGGTGCTGGTTTTTCGCTGGGTACCGCTTCCCGGCACGGCGCTGATGGTCGAACGCAAGGTCGAGTCATGGCTTGACGGCCAGCCGATTGACCTGCAGCGCAGTTGGCGGCCGTGGGATGAAATATCCGACGAACTGAAAGTTGCGGTCATGGCAGGTGAGGATCAGAAATTCCCCGAGCACTGGGGTTTTGACTTCGGGGCGATCAGGGCTGCGCTGATCCACAACGAACAAGGCGGAACGCTGCGCGGTGCCAGTACGCTGAGCCAGCAAGTGTCGAAGAACCTGTTTTTGTGGTCCGGTCGCAGCTGGCTGCGCAAAGGCCTGGAAGCCTGGTTTACCGCGTTGATCGAGGTGTTGTGGCCCAAGCAGCGGATTCTTGAGGTGTACCTCAATAGTGCGGAGTGGGATGAAGGCGTGTTCGGCGCCGAGGCCGCAGCGCAGCATCACTTTGGCGTGAGTGCCAAAAACCTTACGCGCCAGCAGGCCAGTTATCTGGCGGCCGTGCTGCCCAGCCCGCTGAACTGGAGTGCAAGCCACCCCAGCACCTATGTCAGCCGCCGCGCCGGGTGGATTCGTCAGCAGATGAGCCAGTTGGGGGGCGACAGCTATCTCACCACACTGAACAACTCACGCAAGGCGCCTTGGGCGGGCTAACCTGAAAATCTGCAAGCCCCTCACCCCAGCCCTCTCCCAAAGGGAGAGGGGGCCGATCTCCAGCGAATTCAAAATCCACGTCAACCCCGATCAAGCGGCTGGGGTGAGGGCCAAGCACTCACTCAGCAATCCGGTTTGTCCGCTGTATAGCGCCGCGCCGGGTTTACCGCCGCACCAAACTCACGCAGTGCCTTGGCGCCAATCAACAGCGGGTAGTTGAAGCTGCTCCGGTCGGTGAGGTTGACCTCCACCGTGCGTTTGACATCACCCAGGCACATTTCCAGATCGACCACCGGGCGCTTGGCGCTTTCGGGGGTTTCCCGGTCTTCATCTTCATCGGCGCGGCTTTTGATCTTGCTGATGCGCGCCACCTTATGTTCATACACTTTGCTGCTGGCACCTTCGGTGGCCAGCTGGAAGCGCACCCACTCTTCACCGTCACGGGTAAAGGTCTGGATATTTTTGGCCGACAGCGACGCGGTCAAGGCACCCGTGTCCATCTTGGCTTTAAGGGTCTCGCCGATTTCCGGCAATTTGATGTACTCGTAACGCCCGTAAAGGGTCGGCTCGGCGGCCATCACCGGCAGCGCCAATACAGACAGCAACGCAAGAACAGACTTCATGCAGGCATTTCCTTTGAAAAAGTAAGAGTTAGACCACTTATCCACAGTAGGTTCACACTGGGTGTGTGGGAGCGAGCAGGCTCGCTCCCACAAGGTCCATGGATTTGGCGTTCTACGCCAGTCTGCTTATCATGGCCAGTCCTTAAACGTTCAAGAGTTGCTTATGCGCCGCCTGCTCACCGGCTGTCTGGTTACCCTGCTGTTACTGTGCAACACCCTGATCCTGTTCGGGCCGTTGATGCTGTTTGCCCTGCTCAAACTGGCATCGTCGGGGCGCCTGCGCGATTACAATTCGCGGGCGGTGATGTGGATTGCAGAAACCTGGTCCGAAATCGACAAACGCATTTTTGCCCTGTGCCTGCCCACCCAATGGGATATTCGCGGCGCCGAAGGTCTGAGCCGCGATACCTCGTATCTGGTGATCAGCAACCACCAGTCGTGGGTCGATATCCCCGCGTTAATGCAGGGCCTGAACCGGCGCACGCCGTTCTTCAAATTCTTCCTGAAAAAAGAACTGATCTGGGTCCCCTTTCTGGGCCTGGCCTGGTGGGCGCTCGACTACCCGTTCATGAAGCGCTATTCCGAGGCCTTTCTGGCCAAACATCCGCAGCTCAAAGGCGAAGACCTGAAGATCACCCGGGCTGCCTGCGAACTGTTCAAGCGCCAGCCGGTGACGATCGTCAATTACCTCGAGGGCACGCGCTTTACCCCGGCCAAACACGCGCAACAACATTCACCCTATACCTGGCTGCTCAAGCCCAAGGCAGGCGGGGTGGCGTTTGTGCTGGCGGCGATGGGCGAACAGCTGGATGCCGTGCTCGACGTGACCGTGGTGTATCCACAGGCAAAGATTCCGGGCTTTTGGCAGTTGATCAGCGGGCAGGTGCCCAAGGTGATTGTCGATATACAGACCCGCGAACTGGATCCGGCATTGTGGCAGGGGGATTACGAAAACGACCCGGTGTTTCGTGAGCAGGTCCAGAGCTGGGTCAACCAGCTCTGGACCCTGAAAGACCAGCGTATCAGCACCTTGCGTGCCGAGCGCGGCTAGCCTTTAAACGCCCCAGGCGCTGCCCAGCTTGCTCAGCAGCGAAGTGCTGACGTTCTGGCCCTTGAAGTAGTCCAGCAGTACCGGAGCAAACTTGGCAACCATACCGTCCTGCATGCCCAGCGCCGTGAATGCGGCGTTCAGCTGGTCAGTGTTGGCCACGTTGCTGACAGCGCTGGTCGCGGTCTCGGAAACACCGCTGGATTTGCCCAGCAGGCCGCCCAACTGGCTCAACTGACCCAGGGCACCGGCGCCAGCCAGCTTGTTCACGCCCGGCACTTGCTGGGTCAGTTCGGAGTAGTCGCTGGAGGTCAGCTGGTTTTTCGCCAGGCTCAACATCGCGCCAATACCGCCCGCTGCCTGCTCAGGCTTGACGCCCAGCTCGTTGACCTTGGTCAGCATCTGCACGGCCTGGGCCGATTTGTCCGTGGTGGCGCCATTACCGTTGCCACCCTGAACCTGCGCGGCCACGTTGGCTACGTCGCTCAGGCTGAAACCTGCGAACACCGGGCTCGCTGCCACGGTCATCAATGTTGCCAGTGCCACGCCGCTCAACTTTTTCATCGCTTCAACCTCTAGAACCAAAAAGCCGCCCGCCAGGGAGCGGTAAAACTATGGGTAAGACCCAAAAACCGGGCAGATGTTCCCAAGTGCCACTATCAGGTCAAACGGTCTGTAATCTTAATTGAAAACGTGTGCATCCGCTGAGCCCTTGCCTGCGTATACAGAGCAGCGAGGTAACTCACATGATTGGAACAACCCTATACCCTGAACTACCCTCAACCGACAACTGGTCTGAAGTCCTGGCTTTTTTTGAGGGGAGAACAGCTATTTTAACCGCCAATACCGATTACCTTGAAAAGCTGTTGGCCCAATGTTCATTGGGTAATCGACGCGCCTTTGAAACCCTCTACCGCAGCGTGGCCCCGCGCTTGTACAGCGTGGCCTTGCGCTGCATGGGCCGACGCGACCTGGCAGAGGATGTGGTGCAGGAAAGTTTTGTGCGTATCTGGCACAGCGCCTCACGTTACGAAGCCCATTTGTCGGCACCGCTGACCTGGATGATCACCATCACCCGCAACCAGGCCATCGACCAGTTGCGCAAACACCGTGAATTGCCCTTGAGTGACCAGCAGCAAGACAACGTGGCCGATGACAGTCCCAGCGCCCTCGACCAACTGGGCAGCGCCCGTGAAGCCTGCGCCCTCAACCAGTGCCTGGAACAACTCGAAGGCATGCAACTCCAGAGCATCACCAGCGCTTACTTCCATGGGCTGAGCGCCAGCGAGCTGGCACAGCAACTGGCTGCACCCCTCGGTTCGGTCAAATCCTGGATTCGCCGGGGTATGCAGCGACTGCGCAGGTGCCTCGAATCATGAACTATCAAACACCCGAGTTACGCCGTGCGCTGACCGCCGATTACGCCATCGGGCTGATGCCGCCCACGGCCCGCAAGCGTTTTGAGCACCTGCTGCAGGGCGACGCGCTCCTGCGCGCCGAACTGGCCCGCTGGCTGGAACACCTCAACCTGCTGACCGAGCCACTGATCGAGCAACCCGTACCGGATCGCGTGTGGCGGGCCATCGTGGCCCGTATCGAGCCGCAAACCCTGCATGTGCCGGCAAAGCGTCCGTTCTGGAACTGGCTGCGTTTGAGTGCACTTGCCTGCTCATTGCTGATCGTCGTGACTGCCGGCCTGCTCTACAACCGCGACAGCGTGCAATACAAAGCCACCCTGCTCAGCGGCACTGCGCAGCCCGGCCTGAGCATCGAGGCCCACAGCGATTATCTGAAAGTAAAACCGCTGGAGCTGTCGGCGGTGGATGGGGGCAGCAGCCTGGAGCTGTGGGCGATACCGGTTGAAGGCAAACCGGTGTCCCTTGGACTGATCCCCCGCGATGGCGATGGCCGCATAACCCTTAGCCAAAGTCAGCAGCAACTCATCAGGGTGCCGGTGGTGCTCGCCGTGAGCCTGGAACCTCAAGGCGGCTCGCCAACCGGTCAGCCGACGGGCCCCGTGCTGTATCAGGGGCCGCTGGCCAGCCTGTAAAAACAATCCACGCAGTTGTGGGAGCGGGCTTGCTCGCGATGCAGACAACTCGGTACATCTCAATAACCGAGGTGCTGCAATCGCGGGCAAGCCCGCTCCCACAGGGTTGGCGCTGGTGTTTATGCCTTGCTGAACATCCGGTGCGGGTCGATCACGAACTTCTTCGGCACACCGGCATCGAACTCGCCATAGCCCCGCGGCGCGTCGTCCAGGCTGATCACTTCAACACCGACGATGTCAGCGATCTTGATCCGGTCCCACATGATCGCCTGCATCAACTGGCGGTTGTATTTCATCACTGGCGTCTGCCCGGTGTGGAAGCTGTGGGACTTGGCCCAGCCCAACCCGAAGCGGATGCTCAGGCTGCCCTTCTTCGCCGCCGCGTCTACCGCACCCGGGTCTTCGGTCACATACAGGCCTGGAATGCCGATCTTGCCCGCCACCCGCACCACGCCCATCAGCGAGTTGAGCACCGTGGCCGGTGCTTCATGCTTGACCCCGTCATGGCCGTGCCCGCGAGCTTCAAAACCCACTGCATCCACCGCACAATCCACTTCCGGCTCGCCCAGCAGTTCGGCGATCTGTTCGTGCAGGGGCGTATCTTTGGACAGGTCGGCAATTTCAAAACCCTGCGCCTTGGCGTGGGCCAGACGAATCGGATTAACGTCACCGACAATCACCACAGCCGCACCCAGCAAGCGCGCCGAAGCCGCAGCCGCCAGCCCCACCGGGCCAGCACCGGCGATATACACCGTGCTGCCAGGGCCAACACCAGCAGTGACGGCGCCGTGATAGCCGGTGGGCAGGATGTCGGAGAGGCAGGTCAGGTCGCGGATTTTTTCCATCGCCGCATCGCGATTCGGCAGCTTGAGCAGGTTGAAATCGGCGTAAGGCACCAATACATATTCAGCCTGACCGCCAACCCAGTCGCCCATGTCCACGTAACCATATGCGCCGCCGGGACGGGCCGGGTTGACGGTCAGGCACACGCCGGTGTTCTGTTCCTTGCAGCTGCGGCAGCGGCCGCACGCCACGTTGAACGGCACCGAAACCAGGTCGCCGACTTTCAGGTGTTCCACATCACGCCCGGCCTCGATCACCTCGCCGGTGATCTCATGACCCAGCACCAGCCCGGTTTGCGCCGTGGTGCGGCCACGCACCATATGCTGGTCGGAGCCGCAGATATTGGTCGACACTACCCGCAGGATTACGCCGTGGTGGATGGGCTTGCCCTGAGGGTTCTGCATCTTGGGGAAAGGAATGCTTTGCACTTCAACCTGGCCGTTGCCCAGGTACACCACACCGCGATTGTCAGCCATCGTATTCACCCTTAGTTGTTATTGGCGGGATTAACTTGCTGCTTGCAGCTTAGAAGGTGGCGCGGGCTCACAGCACCACGGTACGACCTCCATTTAGGAAAACGCGCCGCTCAATGTGATAGCCCACGCCTCGCGCCAGGGTTTGCGCTTCGATATCACGGCCCTTGGCGATCAGGTCTTCGGGGTAGTGGCTGTGGTCTACCACCTCGACGCCCTGGGCAATGATCGGGCCTTCGTCGAGGTCGTTGTTGATGTAATGGGCGGTAGCACCGACCAGTTTGACGCCCTTCTCGTAGGCCTGATGATAGGGCTTGGCGCCCTTGAAGCCGGGCAGCAGGGAGTGGTGAATGTTGATCGCCTTGCCGTCGAGCTTGCGACACAGCTCGGGGGACAGCACTTGCATATAGCGGGCGAGGATCACCAGCTCGGCGCCGGTGTCTTCGATCACCTGCCAAACCTTGGCCTCCTGCGCAGGCTTGTTGGCCGGGTCGAGGGCGAAGTGGTGGTAGGGGATGCCGTGCCACTGCGCCAGAGGCTCCAGATCGGGGTGATTGGAGACCACGGCCACCACGTCCATCGACAACTGGCCAATGCGCTGGCGATAGAGCAGGTCGTTGAGGCAGTGGTCAGCCTTGGACACCATAATCAGCACTTTGGGCCGATGGTGTGGCGGTGTCAGTTCGAACGTCATGCCAAAGGCCTGGCCGCGCTCGGCCAGGCCGGCGCGAAATTCGTGTTCATCGAAGCCGTCGGGCTGGCGGAACTCAACGCGGATAAAAAAACGCGCCGAACGCTGATCGTCGAAGGAATGGTGTTCGGTGACGTAGCAGCGGTGCTCAAACAGATAACGCGTCACCGCGTCGACGGTACCCAGCAGGCTCGGGCAGTCGGCGGTGAGGATCCAGGTGTCGGGGGCGCGGCTCATGGCGGGAGTCCTTGGTTGTTGTTGGAATGCGCACGTACAGGTGTGGGAGCGGGCTTGCCCGCGATGCAAACAACTCGGTGCATCCGGTTGACCGAGGGGCTGCCATCGCGAGCAAGCCCGCTCCCACAGGGGACAGCAGGCGGGTTTACGCCTCCACGCTCAACCCGTATTCAGCCGCCGCATCCTGCAACCATAACCACCAGTAATCCGAAAAACTGCGGCGGATCAGCAGTTCCCAGGTGTCTTCGCCGGTATGACGAATCACCAGCTGCGACTTGGCGAAGACCGTGCCCACCGCCTTGCCCACCGGGAAATTGTCGGGGTGTACGTCATAACTGGTGGACTTCATCAGCACCTCGCGCACCTTCGGCCCGCTCAGTTCCAGCAGCTGTTGCCCGCCACTGACGTTGACCACCGAAATATGCAGCCCCGCCAGCGCCGCCCGCAGAGCTTGCTCCACGGCGAACTCCTGGCCACCGGGGACGATCAGCAGCCACTCATCCGGCCCCATCCATTGCAGCGAGGTATCAGCGTTGGCCACCAGGCTCAGGGCCACGGGCAGTTCCAGGCCCAGGGCCTTGTGCACGCCTTCGGCAAAGGCCGGGTCTTTGGCGTCACCGCGCAGGGTCAGGTGGCCCAGCAGTTTTTTCTCGCGTACGGTCACGCCAGGGTTTTTCCGGCCCTTGCCGATCAGGCCGGCCAGGCTGGCATGGTGCAGCGAGGATTCGGCTTTGGCGCCCGACTCCGGGCGCTGTTGGTATACGTTGGCTGTGGTCATGAGATCACCCATTCAAATATTCTGCCGGTCGCCTTTCGGGTCGAAGAACACCGAAGACACAATTTCAGCCTCGATCACGCTGCCGTCGACCTGGGGCGAGAACACCCGTTCGCCGATACGCTTCAAGCCGCCCTTGACCACACCCATGGCAAATGAATAACCCAGTGAGTTGTGGGCATAACTCGACGTCACGTGGCCGACCATGGTCATCGGGATCGACTGCTTGGCATCGAACACCAGTTGCGCGCCTTCGGGCAGCCATTGGGTCGGGTTAATGGGCTTGAGCCCCACCAGCTGCTTGCGCTGGTCACGTACGCAGTCTTCACGGTTCATGCCGCGCCAGCCGATCCACGAGAACGGTTTGGTGCGGCCCACGCACCAGCCCATGTTCAGGTCGTCGGGGGTCATGGAACCGTCAGTGTCCTGACCAACGATGATGAAGCCCTTCTCGGCCCGCAACACGTGCATGGTCTCGGTGCCATAAGGGGTGAGGTTGTACTGCTTGCCCGCCTCGACGATTTTTTCCAGCACGCCCATGGCGTAGTCAGCCTGGATATTGACCTCGTAGGACAGCTCGCCGGTAAACGAGATACGGAACACCCGCGCCGGCACACCGCCCACCAGGCCTTCTTTCCAGGTCATGAACGGGAACGCCTCGCGATCCAGATCAATGTCGGTCACTTCGCTCAGCAACTTGCGGCTATTGGGGCCGGACAAGGTCAGGGTCGCGTAGTGGTCGGTGACCGAGGTGAAGTAGACCTTCAGCTCGGGCCATTCGGTCTGCTGGTAAATTTCCAGCCACTGCAACACACGGGCCGCGCCGCCGGTAGTGGTGGTCATGACGAAATGATTGTCGGCCAGGCAGGCCGTCACGCCGTCGTCGAAGACCATGCCGTCTTCCTTGCACATCAGCCCGTAGCGGGCCTTGCCCACATCAAGTTTGGTCCAGGCATTGGTGTAGATACGGTTGAGAAACTCGCGGGCATCCGGGCCCTGAATGTCGATCTTGCCCAGGGTAGAGGCATCGAGAATGCCGACGCTGTCACGCACCGCTTTGCATTCGCGCTTGACCGCCGCATGCATGTCTTCGCCGTTACGCGGGAAGTACCACGGCCGTTTCCACTGGCCGACGTCTTCAAATTCAGCGCCTTGCTTGACGTGCCAGGCTTGCAGCGCGGTGTAGCGCACCGGCTCGAAAATATGCCCGCAATGGCGCCCCGCCACCGCGCCGAAGGTCACCGGCGTGTAGTTGGGGCGGAACATGGTGGTGCCCATCTGCGGGATGGTCACGTTCAGCGAGCGGGCGGCAATGGCCAGGCCGTTGACGTTGCCCAGCTTGCCTTGATCCGTGCCGAAGCCCAGCGCGGTATAGCGTTTGACGTGCTCAACCGACTCGAACCCTTCACGGGTCGCCAGTTCGATGGCCGCAGCAGTGACGTCGTTTTGCAGGTCGACAAATTGCTTCGGTGCCCGCGCCGTACCTTTTTCGTGGGGCACATGGAACAGCGCCAGGGTCGGTTCCTGCAGCTGATTCAGGGCTTTGGGCAACACCCCTTCCACGGCCTTGAAACCGGCTTCGCTGGCCGCACGTGCGCCGCCCTCAAAACCATCGGCCAGGCTGTCGCCCAGCGGGTAGACACCATTGATACCGCCCACACATACGCGCTTTTGCGGTGCTTCGCCGGGGACGAAACCGAGAATATCTTCACGCCAGGTCGGCTTGCCGCCCAGGTGCGAGGCCAAGTGAACTACCGGGCTGTAGCCGCCCGAAGTGGCCAGCAAATCGCACTCCAGCCACTCGCCGGGGCTGGCAACGCTGAGAGCCTTGACGTCGATCGCCGCCACTCGTGCACCCGTTACATGCTTGCTGCCACGGGCTTCGATCACCGCACTCCCGGTGAGGATGCGAATGCCTTTGGCCCGAGCTTCTTCGACCAGCGCACCACGGGGGTTGCTGCGTGCATCGGCAACAGCAACCACTTGCTGGCCGGCGTCGAGCCAGTCCAGGGCTACGCGGTAGGCATGATCGTTGTTGGTACTGAGCACCAGTTTTTTGCCCGGTGCCACGCCATAGCGGCGCACATAGGTGGACACGGCTCCGGCGAGCATATTGCCCGGTACGTCGTTGTTACCGTACACCAACGGCCGCTCGCAGGCACCGGTGGCCAATACCACGCGCTTGGCCCGGACCCGGTGAATACGCTGGCGTACCTGACCGATAGGGGCGCGATCGCCGAGGTGGTCGGTGATACGTTCGTGAATAGTCAGGAAGTTGTGGTCGTGATAGCCGTTCACCGTCGCGCGGGGCAACAGGATCACGTCGGGTAGCGTCTTGAGTTCGGCGATCACCTTGGCCACCCACTCCATGGCCGGTTTGCCGTCCAGGCTTTCGCGGCTGTCGAGCAGGCTGCCGCCGAATTCTTCCTGTTCATCGGCGATGATCACCCGCGCACCGCTGCGCGCTGCTGCCAGTGCCGCGGCCAGACCTGCAGGGCCTGCGCCGACAATCAGCACGTCGCAGTGGTGGTTCATATAGTCGTAGGTGTCGGGATCGTTCTGGGTCGGCGAGCGACCCAGGCCTGCGGCTTTGCGGATGTACTTCTCGTAAGTCATCCAGAACGACTGCGGGTACATAAAAGTTTTGTAGTAAAAGCCCGGCGGCATCAGCTTGCCGCCGACCTTGCCGAGGATGCCCATCACATCATTGTTGACGTTGGGCCAGCCGTTGGTGCTGGTGGCCACCAGGCCCTGGTACAACGCCTGCTGCGTGGCGCGCACGTTGGGGATTTGCGTGGCCTCGGTGGCACCGATCTGCAACACCGCGTTGGGCTCTTCAGCACCGGCGGCGTAAATGCCTCGGGGCCGGGAATATTTGAAACTGCGGCCAATCACGTCAACGCCGTTGGCCAGCAAAGCGGCCGCCAGGCTGTCGCCCTCGTAGCCTTTGTATTGTTGACCGTTGAATGTGAAGCTCAGCACCTTGGTGCGGTCAACGCGGCCGCCATTGGGCAAGCGATGGGTCTGGCTCATACTTTTTCTCCCAGCTCGCGGGTGGCCGTGGTGGCCGCAGGTACTGCCTGCTCAGTGAACTGCGGCTTGCTGCCGATCAGGTAGGTTTCAAGAATTTCGTAGGTCACGGTATTGCGCGTGGCATTGAAAAACTGCCGGCAACCGGCGACGTGGTTCCACAGTTCGTGGTGCAGGCCACGGGGGTTGTCGCGAAAGAACAGGTAGTCGCCCCATTCTGCGTCGGTGCAACTGCCAGGGTCGAGCGGGCGCGGGATATGCGCCTGGCCGCTGGCGTGGAATTCCTCTTCGGAGCGAAGCTCGCCGCAATGGGGACAGAAGATATGCAACATGGGTATTTCTCCTGTTAGTGGGCGACAGCGGCAGCGCCGTGTTCGTCGATCAGGGCACCGGTGTGGAACCGGTCAATGGAAAACGGCGCGGCCAGCGGGTGCATCTCGCCCTTGGCCAGGCTGGCAGCAAACACGTTGCCCGAACCCGGCGTGGCCTTGAATCCACCCGTGCCCCAGCCGCAGTTAAAGAACAGATTGGGCACCGGGGTTTTCGAGATGATCGGGCAGGCGTCGGGTGTGGTGTCGACGATGCCGCCCCACTGACGGTTCATGCGCACGCGGGACAACACAGGGAACATTTCCACAATCGCCTGGATCGTGTGCTCGATCACCGGGTACGAACCGCGCTGGCCGTAGCCGACCCAGCCGTCGATACCCGCGCCGATCACCAGGTCGCCCTTGTCGGACTGGCTGATATAGCCGTGTACGGCGTTGGACATGATCACGCTGTCGATAATCGGCTTGATCGGCTCCGACACCAGCGCTTGCAGCGGGTGGGATTCGATCGGCAGGCGAAAGCCGGCCTGACGCGCCATATGCCCCGAGTTGCCAGCCGTGACCACACCGACGCGCTTGGCGCCGATAAAGCCCTTGCTGGTTTCGACGCCGATGCACACGCCGTTTTCCTTGCGAAAGCCGAGCACTTCGGTTTGCTGGATCAGGTCTACGCCCAGAGCATCGGCGGCACGGGCAAAGCCCCAGGCCACGGCATCATGGCGGGCCACGCCGCCACGCCGTTGTACGGTGGCGCCGATGATCGGGTAGCGGGTGTTCTTCGAGCAATCGAGGTAGGGAATCTCGTCCGCTACTTGTTTGCCGTTGAGCAGTTCACCGTCCACACCATTGAGGCGGTTGGCGCTGACCCGACGCTCGGAGTCACGCATGTCCTGCAGGGTGTGGCACAGGTTATAGACGCCGCGCTGGGAGAACATCACGTTGTAGTTCAAGTCCTGGGACAAACCTTCCCATAGCTTCATCGCGTGTTCGTACAGGTGCGCCGACTCGTCCCACAAATAGTTGGAGCGCACGATGGTGGTGTTGCGTGCCGTGTTGCCGCCACCCAACCAGCCTTTTTCAACCACGGCCACGTTGGTGATGCCGTGTTCCTTGGCCAGATAGTAAGCAGTTGCCAGACCATGGCCGCCGCCGCCGACGATGACCACGTCATAGACCTTTTTCGGGGTCGGCGTGCGCCACATCTTCTGCCAGTTTTCGTGGTGGCTGAGGGAGTGCTTGAAGAGGCCGAAGCCTGAATACCGTTGCATAGGATCTACTCCAAAAACGCGCTCAGCGATAAACCGGAAAGTCTTGGCACAGCGAAGTCACCTGGCGGGCCACATCGGCCTCGATATCGGCATCGCCGAGGTGATCGAGAACGTCGCAGATCCAGCCTGCCAGCTCCGTGCATTGCGCCACTTTGAAACCACGGGTGGTCACCGCCGGGGTGCCGATACGCAGGCCCGAGGTCACAAACGGTGATTGCGGGTCGTTAGGCACGGCATTCTTGTTGACCGTGATATGGGCGCGGCCCAGGGCGGCGTCGGCGTCCTTGCCGGTCAATCCCTGGCGGATCAGGCTGAGCAGGAACAGATGATTGTCGGTACCACCCGAGACCACGTCATAGCCACGCTTGATAAACACCTCGGCCATGGCCTGGGCGTTGTCGATGACCTGCTTTTGATAGGTTTTGAAACCCGGTTCCAGCGCTTCCTTGAAGCACACTGCCTTGGCCGCGATCACGTGCATCAAGGGCCCGCCCTGACCGCCGGGGAACACCGCCGAATTGAGTTTCTTTTCCAGGGCTTCGTTGGCCTTGGCCAGAATCAGGCCGCCACGGGGGCCGCGCAGGGTTTTGTGGGTGGTGGTGGTCACCACATCGGCATACGGCAGCGGGTTGGGGTACAACCCGGCAGCGACCAGACCGGCAACGTGGGCCATGTCGACAAACAGGTAGGCTCCCACCTTGTCTGCAATCTGACGAAAGCGTGGGAAATCGAGGAATTTTGAGTAGGCCGAGAACCCGGCAATGATCATTTTGGGTTGATGTTCAACAGCCAGACGCTCGACTTCGTCGTAGTCGATCAAGCCGGTGCTGGTGTCGATGCCGTACTGCACGGCGTTGTACAGCTTGCCCGAAAAGCTGACGCTGGCCCCATGGGTCAAGTGACCGCCATGGGCCAGACTCATGCCCAGCACGGTGTCACCGGCGTTGAGCAATGCCAGGTAGACGGCTGCGTTGGCCTGGCTGCCGGAATGCGGCTGCACGTTGGCGTAATCGGCGCCGAACAACTGTTTGGCGCGGTCGATGGCCAACTGCTCAACTTTATCCACATGTTCGCAGCCGCCGTAATAGCGTTTGCCTGGGTAGCCTTCGGCGTACTTGTTGGTCAGACCGCTGCCCTGGGCTTCCATCACCCGCTGGCTGGTGTAGTTTTCGGAGGCGATCAGTTCGATGTGATCTTCCTGGCGCTGATCTTCAGCATTCATGGCCGCCAACAAGGCGTCATCGTAACCCTGGATCTGATCCTGCTTGCTGAACATCGCGTTCTCCCAGCGCCAGCGCGCCTTTTGGTCTCGGTGGGGCTAATGCCCTTTGAGCCAGATGGTAGAGCTGGCGCAGGCAGACCAAATGCCCATGGACGCCACGCAATGGTGCGTTTACGACATGGTTTCCCATAACCCTGTGGGAGCGGGCTTGCTCGCGATACTGGCTGCGAGGTTTGTCTGGCGAAACCGGGAGATGCCATCGCGGGCAAGCCCGCTCCCACATTTTGTTACAGGCCTTTGGGTTATTCTTTTGTAGGGCATTTCCGCACTTTAAGTCGCGCCTGTGCACCTGCCAGATTCTTGGATAAAGTGCACAACACTATTCGACCATGGAACCGGGAAATGACTGACAAGAGCCAACAATTCGCCAGCGACAACTACTCCGGTATCTGCCCTGAAGTCTGGTCCGCCATGGAAAAAGCCAACCACGGCCACCAGCGCTCTTACGGCGACGACGAATGGACGCTGCGCGCCTCGAACGATTTTCGCAAACTGTTCGAAACCGACTGCGAAGTGTATTTCGCCTTTAACGGCACGGCGGCCAACTCCCTGGCGCTGTCGTCCCTGTGCCAGAGCTTTCACAGCGTGATCTGCTCCGAGACCGCCCACGTCGAGACGGACGAATGTGGCGCTCCGGAATTTTTTTCCAACGGCTCCAAGCTGCTGATCGCCCGCACTGAAAACGGCAAGATCACCCCCGAGTCAATCCGCGAGATCGCCCTCAAGCGCAAAGATATCCACTATCCAAAACCGCGGGTGGTCACCATCACCCAGGCCACTGAAGTCGGCAGTGTGTACCGCCCTGAAGAAATCCGCGCGATCAGCGACACCTGCAAGGAGTTGGGCCTGTTGTTGCACATGGACGGCGCACGGTTCTCCAATGCCTGCGCATTTCTGGGCTGCACGCCCGCCGAACTGAGCTGGAAAGCCGGGGTGGATGTGCTGTGCTTTGGCGGCACCAAGAACGGTATGGCGGTGGGCGAGGCGATTCTGTTTTTCGACCATGCCTTGTCAGTGGATTTTGACTACCGCTGCAAACAGGCCGGGCAACTGGCTTCGAAAATGCGTTTTTTATCGGCGCCGTGGGTGGGCCTGCTGGAAAACGACGCCTGGCTCAAACACTCGCGCCATGCCAACCACTGCGCGCAGTTGTTGAGTCAGCTGGTGAGTGACATCCCGGGGGTCGAGCTGATGTTTCCGGTGGAAGCCAATGGCGTGTTCCTGCAACTGTCGGAACCGGCCGTAGCGGCGCTGACCGCCAGGGGCTGGCGCTTCTATACCTTTATCGGCAAGGGCGGGGCACGCTTCATGTGCTCGTGGGATACCGAGGAAGCACGGGTGCGGGAACTTGCGGCGGATATTCGCGAAGTGATGTCCGCTTAAAGCGCACGTAACATCAATAACACTGTGGGAGCGGGCTTGCTCGCGATTCAGGCAACGCGGTTAGTCTGAACGACTGCGCTGATGCCATCGCGGGCAAGCCCGCTCCTACAGAGGGTGACTGATTTACGAATACTCAGGATTGCCCCAGGGTTCGCTCAATCACATCGACCGTGGCGCTGACTTGCTCTTGATAACGGTCGAGTTCCTGTTTGTGGCTCAGTTGCAACTCAATCTGCTTTGAACACAGATTCAGTGCTGCCAGCACCAGCAGCTTGTCCCCGATCAGGCTCGGGTACTTTCTTTTCGTTTCGGCCAGGGCGGCTTTCAACATGACCGTGGCCGCCATCAGGGTTTTCTGCTCCCCCTCCGGCGCCTTGATCGTGTAGTCGTTACCCAAAATCGAGACGACATTTACTCCGTCTCTGTCAAGGCTCATGCGCTGACAGGGCTCGCGCGCTCAACCAGTGCCTGGATGCGGGCTGCGGTCGCGCCTTGCTTTTCTTCCTGTTCCATCAGGGTCAGTTGCAGGCTTTCGTTCTCGTCACGGGCCTGGGCCAGTTCGGTGTTCAGTTGCTCGTTGGCATCCAGCAGTTCTTGTTTTTGCTGTACCAGGTCGCTGACCAGTTGTTCCAGTTTGCTAAGGGATGACTCAATCATGGTGATGTTCTCAAGCAGTTTCGAAGGGCGCGTACGATAAAGAAAAGTCAGCGGCTAAGCTAGCGGCAACCTTGCTTTCAGACCCCTAAAGACTGTGGTTTGCAACCTTTGTTCCCTGCCAGGGTTCTGGAGCCACGAAAGCCCGTCAAAACTCAATCCGCACATCCCCTTTCGGTACGCTGCAGCACGACAGGATATAACCCTCGGCCACATCTTCGTCGGTAATGCCGCCGTTGTGCTCCATGTCCACCTCCCCCCCCAGTTTCAACACCTTGCATGTCCCGCAAATGCCCATGCCGCAAGCCTTGGGGATCATCAGTCCGAGTTTGGCCGCTGCCGCATGCACGGTCTCGACTGGTCCCACACGAATGCTCTTGCCGGACGCGGTGAATTCCACCTGGTTCAAGTCCGCCACGTCCAGCTCCGGTGCGTCCGCCGCCTGCTCGGCCTGTTCTACCGCTTCAGCCCGCACTTCAGGCGGCGTCGCCCCAAAGGATTCTTCGTGGTAACGGCTCATGTCAAAACCGTTGCTTTCCAGCAGGCGCTTGACCGCGTTCATGTAAGGCGTCGGCCCGCAGCAAAACACCTCGCGCTCCATGAAGTCGGGGGCCATCAGGTCGAGCATCTTATGGTTCAGATAACCGCGATACCCGGCCCAGGGTTCGCCCAGCCCGTGCTTCTCGCAGATCAGGTGCAGGCTGAAGTTGTCGATACGCGAGGCCATATGCTCCAGCTCGCGGTGATAAATGATGTCCTTGGGCGAGCGGGCGCTGTGGATAAATACCATGTCGACATTGGCGTTGGTGTCGTAAAACCAGCGTGCCATCGACATTACCGGGGTTATACCGACACCGCCGCTCAGATAGAGCACTTTGGGGCTCGGCGCGTCGATGGCGTTAAACAGTCCCACCGGCCCGTGCACGGCCAGCTCCTGGCCTTCGCTCAAGGTGTCGTGCAGCCAGTTGGAAACCCGGCCACCGGGCACCCGCTTGATGGTCACCGAAAAGCTGTACGGCACCGAGGGTGAGCTGGAAATAGTGTACGAGCGCATCACCGGGTCACCGTCGATTTCCAGCTCCAGGGTCACGAATTGCCCCGGTTTGAAAAAGAACAGGATCGGCTGGTCGGCCATAAAACAGAAGGTGCGCACATCCCAGGTTTCCTGAATCACTTTGACGCATCGCACGATGTGTCGGCCATTGGCCCAGGTCTGGGTGGTTACCGGGTTCAGAAAGCTATTGGACATGCGCTTCTCCACGGCCGACAGCCGGCCTCTTGCTGGCGATTCTGCGCATGCCCCGAAGCGGCCATTTATCCATTCGCGACATCCACATACTTATCGCGACCAGCCCCTGAAAACAGCACCTTCAGCGTCGGGAACAGATTGGGCCATGTCGCCCGTAGATATGGCTGCGGCGCACTTCGAACGCACACTCAGCGCCACTACCACTTGTATTGCTTTGCCTTGCGTCGAACCCCTGATCAGCCATTTTTAGGCCACATCCGATGGCCATGAGGACTACAACGATGGACGTCACCGCAAACTTGAGCCTGGGCGATCCACTGGAACCCGCACGCAAGGCCACCGCCGAGATGCTGCAGAACCGCGAGCGGACATTTTCGCTGCCACAGCCGTTTTACAACGACGAGCGCCTGTTCGAAATCGATATGCAGGAGATCTTCCAGAAGGAGTGGCTGATTGCAGGCATGACTTGCGAGATACCGGCCAAGGGCAACTTCCTGACCCTGCAGGTGGGCAAGAACCCGATTATCGTGATTCGCGGCGCAGAAGGTCAGGTGCATGCCTTTCATAACGTGTGCCGCCATCGTGGTTCACGACTGTGCACCAGCGAAAAAGGCAAGGTCGCCAAACTGGTGTGTCATTACCACCAGTGGACCTATGAGCTGGACGGGCGCCTGCTGTTTGCCGGCACCGAGATGGGTGCAGACTTCGACATGAAGCAATACGGCCTCAAGCCGGTGAACGTCAAAACCGCGGGCGGCTATATCTTTATCAGCCTGGCCGAGAACCCTCCCGCCATCGATGAGTTCCTCGCCACGCTGAACCACTATATGGAACCTTACGACATGGAAAACACCAAGGTGGCGATTCAAACCACCCTGGTGGAAAAGGCCAACTGGAAACTGGTGCTGGAAAACAACCGCGAGTGCTACCACTGCAACGCGTCGCACCCCGAGTTGCTCAAGACCCTGCTCGAATGGGACGACGTCACCGACCCGCGCGCCGACCAGGCATTCAAGGATCACGTCGCCGCCTCAGCAGCCGCCTGGGACGCCGAGAAAATTCCTTATGCCCACGCCAGCTTCGGCCTGCGTAACCGCATCGTGCGCATGCCACTGCTCAAGGGCACGGTCTCGATGACCCTGGACGGCAAGCAAGGCTGTGCAAAACTGATGGGGCGCATCAAAAACCCGGACCTGGGCTCAATGCGCATCCTGCACTTGCCGCATTCGTGGAACCACTGCATGGGCGACCATATCATCGTATTTACCGTATGGCCGATCAGCGCGCAGGAAACCGTGGTCAGCACCAAATGGCTGGTGCACAAGGATGCGGTAGAAGGCGTGGACTACGACGTGGAGCGCATGCGCAAGGTCTGGGACGCCACCAACGACCAGGATCGCCGGCTGGCTGAAGAAAACCAGCGCGGCATCAACTCGGTCGCCTACCAGCCAGGGCCGTACTCGCAAACCTACGAGTTTGGCGTGGTCAACTTTGTCGACTGGTACAGCGAGCGGCTGCTGAACAATCTGGGAGCGGCGCCTGCGGCGTATCTCAAGGGTGTGGTTGCCCAGTAAACCTGCATCTGCGCAGGGGGCGATTAACTGGGAAGTGGACAATGCATCAAATACGCCTCACCCGTTACGCGGATCAGCGGGTGGGGCGTTATCTGGCAGGTTTTGACGATCTCAAAACCATGGCGCTCATAAAATCGACGGGCACCTGTGTTCGCCGCATAGTCGATCAGGCTCAAACCGGTCAGCCCCAGTTCGCCGCAACGCGCCTTGGCATGCAGCAAGAACCTGGCGCCCAACCCGAGGTTTCGCCAGCCCTTATGCAAAGCCAGGCTTGAGATATACAGCGTGTCCGGGATTTCCATATCCGCATAAGGTGCCAGCACCGGGTCAGTCTCAGGCTGGGCATCCGGGTCGTCGCGCATCTCAAAGCTGTGCATCATGCCGATCACCAGGCCCTCGGCCTCGGCAATCCAGCAGTTTTCATACGAAAATATGACCCCCGCACGGGCATAACGCATCTCCCCGACGTCCAGTAGTTGCTGACCCGGCTGCGCCATCTGACTCCAGATGTAATCGGCGCAGCCTTCGGACGATATCTGAAAAAGACGTGCAATTTCGCGTGCATCGGCACGCACTGCTGGACGAAATGAAACGCTCATTCGTTTTACTCCACGGGGGCACAGGACTCTTTTTAGCTCAAACCGATTCAAGTCAACAACACACAACCCTGGCCTCATTTATGTCCATGTATTGCATGCTAATGATCGTTTTTTAACCACTCCCCTCTAGCCCATGCAATCAAAGGGCTACAGCCCTTCACCAACATCTTGTCCACAGGCACACCCACAGCAACTGTGGGGAAGTCATGGATCACTACCGGGGCAGACATCTGTACATTTTTTGTGCAAACCTGCACAAGCCACGGTTTTAAAGGCCTGCAGATAACCACACCCACCTTATCCACAGTTTGACCAACTGAATATGTGCGCAACTTTATCCACCCTGTTGAAAACTCCCTTAGCCCTTGTATTGGCTGGTTTTATCCCATCAAAAGACGATGCCAACGTGGATTGAACATTTTTTGATCAGCACCTTGGAGCCCTTTAATATAAAGGCCTGCAGGATAGAGCGAACAACTTATCCACACCTTCACCAACAGAGTTTGTGGGTAAACAGAGCAAGCGCTCTGCAAGTGTGATTTCCTGGCAGCGATCATTTTTTGTACAAACCTGCAGGAGCCACGTCAGCCGGGCCCTGCAAGCAAATACAGACAGGTTACCCACAGGCAGGCACACAGAAACCCGGGGTAACTTTGCGCAGATGTCTGGCAGTACCTTGCCTACTAAAATGCTGTCCGCAAACTCGCTCGCGAAAGCAGTGATATCAGACGTTAAAAACAATGGATCGATCACCATCATCTGCCACGTTTTTTAGACTTTTTAGAGATTTGGCATCACGCCAAACATTATATCAATTTCAGCCTGCAAGGCCCCTCCCCCTTATTAAACAACTCTAAACACTCACAAAATTAACAATCCAACAAAAAGATAACCAACTCACTATTAGCTGGTTCATTTCAATGGATCCAATTTTGATTGCTGGATAATTGCCATCAATCGAATAAGTCCTATATTTATTTTTATGCAGCCTGTTCACTACCCTGTTTATACAGGCACTCAACCACCTACAAAAACTGCAGGTAACACGACCCTAAAACCCGCCAATACTTATAGTTTAAACGTGAAAATTTTGTGATCTTACGCGCCACACTTAACACTGCGGATTCCTTATTAATTATCAATAAAACCGTGCAGATTCAACAGGATAAAACAATCTATCGATTAGATTGGCACCCCTGCTTTATCCGTTATCTGAAACGGCGAGGTCTTTATATGAAACATTCATTTTTGATTATACTTGTCATATGTGCCGGACTAACACCGACCTTCGTTCATGCCAATTGCTGGCAGGATGCAGGCAACCGCTATGACATTGATCCGTTGCTGTTACATGCCATTGCCCAAGTTGAATCGAAAATGAATCCGGCCGCACGCAACGTCAATAAAGACGGGACTTACGATATAGGCTTGATGCAAGTAAACAGTCGCCATTTGAAACACCTTGCCACTTTTGGCATTAGTGAATATCAACTACAGACTCAACCCTGCACCAGTGTCATGGCCGGTGCCTGGATCCTCGCCAAATTTGTCAAACAACTGGGTTACAGCTGGGACGCCGTGGGCGCCTATAACGCCGGAACAAAGCCAAATCGTGAACATCTGCGCAATCGCTACGCCCTTCGCGTCAAGGGGTACTACGGGCAGTTAGTCAGCCAGCGCGAGCAAAGACTCCAGGCTGACGCCCGTAAATCTCAGGCCATATTTGCATCTGGCGGCGAGCGCAAATTCAAATGATGTCGCTGGCTCAGGTTCCGGCCGCAAACGCTAGCGCACAACGCCTTCTTCGATCAGGAGCTTGAGAATCACCTCGGCTCCCGCTTGAGCACTGAGCCCTTTGTGAACTTGCCCGGAACCCCCAGCCGCCTTGGCGGTAGCTGCTTTCATGCGATCTGCACCACTTTTGGCCCTTATCACCTTCAAGCGCTTGGGCCGTGGTCGGGCAGGTTGCAATACGCCGGTTGTGGATAACTCATCGGCAACGATTTCAACTACTTCGGCGTTAACCACACCCCGCGTGGCGGGGCCGTAGGCGCTTTGGCGCGCCTTGGGAGCAGCGTTATCCACAGTAACCATAAATGGCAGTCGCACTTGCAGCCTGCGCCGCTGCCCCCGGGGCAAGGCTTGCAGCACCTGGGCCACGCCATTTTGGATAGATTCGATCTGCGCCACACCTACCAGCAGTGGCCAGCCCAGCTCTTCGGCCAACAGGTACGGCAGCATGCCCGAACCCTCACCGGTTTCGGCCTGGCTGCCGGTGAGTACCAGTTGCACGCCCGCTTCACGGATGTAATCGCGCAACGCTGGCACGGCATCGGCGCCGTCGGGTTGCTCCAGCACATGCAACTCCTCCAGCCCCATGCCCAGATAGGCGCGCAAGGCCGGTTCATGGGGGTTGCCCGCGTGCAGCACGTGCAGGCTGTCTCCGGCAAGTTGCAGGCCCAGTTCGACGGCACGGGCGTCCGGTTCGGCGCGACGGGCGCGGCCTGAAGCAGGATGGGCGCCGATTGAAACCAGTGCAACGGTGGCGATGGTCATTTGCAAATCTCCAGACTGAACTCAATCCTGTGGGAGCGGGCTTGCTCGCGATGGAATCACTGCGGTGTATCAGGCTGACCGGGTCGCCCGAATCGCGGGCAAGCCCACTCCCACAGAGGTTGCGCTGCGCCAGTTATCCACAGCCTCGATCAGTGCCTCAAGCACCGCCGTACCGTCACCAATCACCGACACATCCGCGCGTTTGACCATGTCGCAGCCAGGGTCAAGGTTGATCGCCACCACCTTGTCACAGGCACCAATCCCTTGCAGATGCTGGATCGCCCCGCTGATCCCGACCGCCACATACACCCGCGCCGTGACCCATACCCCGCTGGCCCCCACCTGACGCTCGCGACCCATAAAGCCATCGTCCACCGCCACCCGTGATGCACCTTCGGTGGCGCCAAGGGCAGTGGCAGCCCTGTGGAAAAGTCCCCAGTCCTTGATCCCGTTACCACCGCTGAGGATAAATTCGGCTTCAGCCATGGGAATCGCAGCAGGGTCAACTTCAACCGCGCCCAGATCCTCAATACGCGGCAAACAGCTGGCAGCTGCTGTGGATAACTGCACCTCCAGCGCTTCATGCCGGGTTTCACTGACCGGCTCGGCACACTCGGCCGCTGCCAGAATCAACCGCCGCAACGGCTGGACGACATCTTGCTGACCTGCCCCGGCACGGCCGATGCAAACGCCATCCTTGAGTTGCCACACCCGCGTGGCCGGGCGTTCTCCCAGGCTGGCGGCAAAGCGCCGGCCCAATTCACCGCCACCACTGCGGCTGTCAGGCAATAGCCAGTGGCGTGGCGTGAACTGGTTATCCACAGCCCGTAAACCCAGCACCTGGTGCTCCGGTGCATAACCTTCACTGTCGAGCCTCAACAGCCGATCAACCCCGGCCGTGGCAAAGGCGGTCTCCCTGGACTCGCCGAATACCACCGCCAGCACCGCTCCATCGCTGCCCGCCAATTGATGGGCCAGCCCCAGCAGATCGCGGTCGTGGCTGCTCAGGCGGCCCCCGACCATATCCGGCACCACGGCGATATAAAACGCCGGGGCCGCGACCTGATGCAGCGGTAATTGCACCTCGACGCTGGCCGCGCGCCTGCTGGTCCCGCCCTGCTGCGCGCCGCTGCGGTCTATGCGCTTGATGCCGTTGGGCCCGATAAAACCTGCACCATGGACATTTTTGCGCACTACGCCATTGGGCCCCATCCAGCTCTGCTGCACGGGTTGCATGGCCGCGTGCAACGGATGCAGACGGTTACGGGCGATCCACTCGGCCCGTGGGTCGCGGCGGATAATGTCACTCATGCGATCACCTCCGATTCTGGCCGTCGGACAGGTTTGGCCACGACGTCTTCAATCAGCGCATCGGCCACCAGTTCGGCAATGTCCTTGATTTGCGGACGGGGTTCGACCACCCCTTCGAGCATCGCCGTGCATTGCGGGCAACCCACCGCCACACGCTCAGCGCCCGTCTCACGGATATCGTCCATGCGCATGTCGGGGATCCTCTGCTTGCCGGGGATGTCGGTAATCGGCGCGCCGCCACCGCCACCACAGCAACGGGAACGAAAGCCCGAACGCTGCATCTCCTTGACCTCGATGCCCAAGGCGCGCAGTACCGCACGCGGCGCCTCGTATTCGCCGTTATAGCGGCCCAGGTAGCAGGGGTCGTGATAGGTCACGCTGCCGCCCGCATCCGCGGCAAGATTGAGCAGGCCGGCATCGATCAACTCGGCCATATAAGTGCTGTGATGTTGCACAAGGTAGTCGCCGCCAAAGGCGCCGTATTCGTTTTTCAGCACATGAAAACTGTGCGGATCGCAGGTGACGATGCGCTGGAAGCTGTACTGCGCCAGGGTCTGGATATTGCGTTTAGCCAGCGCCTGAAAGGTCGCTTCATCCCCCAGACGCCGGGCCACGTCGCCACTGTCGCGCTCTTCCAGGCCCAGCACGGCAAAGTTGACCCGGGCGGCCTTGAGCACTTTGACAAAGGCACGCAAGGTGCGCTGGTTACGCATGTCGAAAGCCCCGTCACCGACCCAGAACAACACGTCCACGGCGGGCTTGTCGCGCATCAGGTCGAGGTTCAGGTCCGCAGCCCAGTTCATCCGCCCGCCGGGGGCAAAACCGCCGGGGTTATCGGTGGCGATCAGGTTGTCCAGCACCTGCGCGCCATTGTTCGGTGTCGCACCTTTTTCCAGGGTCAGGAAACGGCGCATATCGACGATGGCGTCCACATGCTCGATCATCATCGGGCACTCTTCAACGCAGGCGCGGCAAGTGGTGCAGGACCACAGCGTGTCGGCATCGACCAGCCCGTTGACGATCGGCTGATGCGGGTTGCCGCCATGCTCACCAATAGGTTTACCGGGACAGGGACTGCCAGCAAAGTGAGCATCGGTGCCGCCCGCGAGGCCGACCACCATGTCCTGAATCAGTTTCTTTGGATTGAGCGGCTGGCCGGCGGCGAAAGCCGGGCAGGCGGCTTCGCATTTGCCGCATTGCACGCAGGCGTCAAACCCCAGCAATTGGTTCCAGGTGAAATCCTTGGGTTTTTCCACGCCCAGGGGCGCACTGCGATCGTTTAAATCCAGCGGTTTTAGCCCTGTTGAACGGCCGCCGCCAAAGCGCTCGGCGCGGCGGTGCCAGGCCAGATGCAATGCGCCCGCGAAGGCGTGCTTCATCGGCCCGCCCCAGGTCATGCCGAAAAATAATTCCGACACACCCCACGCCACGCCCACGCTTAAAACCGCCGCCAGCATCCAACCGCCGAAGCCTTCGGGCAACAGCCCTGCAACCGGCAAGGTGAGGATGAAAAAACTGGCGGAAAACACCAGCAAGCTTTTCGGCAGGCGCATCCACGGGCCTTTGGACAGGCGCGAGGGTGGATTCAGGCGACGCTTGAACACGAACAGCGCGCCCACAAACATCAGCGCCGTGGCCAACAGCAAGGCATAGCCGAGGATGCGGTTATGCAGGCCCAGGCCATGCACCAGGATCGCCAGCACGGCCGCCAGCACAAAGCCGCCAGCAGTGGCGACGTGGGTGTTGGCCATGTATTTGTCGCGGGCGACCACGTGGTGCAGATCGACCATGTAGCGCCGGGGCATGGCCAGCAGCCCGCCAAGCAGATCGACCTTGGCCGGGCGACCACGGCGCCACATGTTCATGCGCCGAATGGCGCCCGCAATCGCCAGGACGAGGGCGGCGAACAGCAGGATGGGAAGAACGATATTGAGCATGGTGAAGCTCCCAAAGACCACGCAGGTCTGATGTGAGAGCGGGCTTGCTCGCGATTCAGGCGACGCGGTGCATCAGCACCACCGCGTGATCGTTTATCGCGAGCAAGCCCGCTCACACATTGGTTCGGTGTCGGGTCAAAAATCCTTGCACAACCGCAGCGCGTCATAGATCGCTGCATGCACGTTGCGCTGGGCCACACAGTCACCGATACGAAACAGCAGGTAGCCGTCCCCCGCCTCGCTCAAGCACGGTTGCGGCTTGATCGCGAACAGCGCTTCGACGTCGATCTGGCCCTTGTTGCGCGAATCCGGCTTGAGCCCGTAATACAGCTCTTCATCCGGTCGCACACCGTTTTCGATGATTACCTGATCGACCACCCGCTCTTCTTTGACACCGGTGTATTCGTTCTCCAGCACAGCAATCACCTTGTCACCCTCGCGGTAGACCTTCTCCAGCATCATGTCGCCGGTCATGACCACTTCCTTGGGATACAGGCTGCGGTAATACGTGGGGAATGACGTGCCGCCAATGGCCACACCGGGCTTGGTGTCGTCGGTCACGATCTCGACCTGCGCTCCCTTGTCCGCCGCAAAATCGGCCACCGACATACCGGTAAATTCGCAAATGGTGTCGTACACCAGCACGTTTTTACCGGGCGCCACTTTGCCGTCGAGTACGTCCCAGCTGCTGACCACCAGCCCTTCGGCCGCGCCCCAGTGTTCGTTCTGCTCCACAAACGGGTGCCCGCCCACCGCCAGCACCACAATGTCCGGACGCAAGTCCATGATCGTCGCCGCATCCGCTGCGGTGCCCAGGCGCAAGTCAACTTTCAGGCGCGCCAGTTCCAGTTGAAACCAACGGGTGATGCCTGCCATCTGGTCACGCTGGGGCGCTTTGGAGGCGGTGGTGATCTGCCCGCCGATGGCGTCCTTTTTCTCGAACAGGGTCACGTCATGACCGCGCTCGGCAGCTACCCGCGCCGCCTCCATCCCTGCTGGCCCGGCGCCGACAATCACCACCTTGCGTTTGGCTCCGGTGGATTTTTCGATGATATGCGGCACGCCCATATATTCCCGGGAGGTGGCCGCGTTCTGGATGCACAGCACGTCCAGCCCCTGGTACTGACGGTCGATGCAGTAGTTGGCACCCACGCATTGTTTAATCTGGTCGACCTGGCCCATCTTGATCTTGGCGATCAGGTGCGGATCGGCGATATGGGCACGGGTCATGCCCACCATGTCGACATAACCCCCCTCCAGAATCCGCGTGGCCTGGTTCGGGTCCTTGATGTTCTGCGCATGCAGCACCGGGGCCTTGACCACTTCCTTGATCCCGGCGGCCAGGTGCAAAAACGGCTCCGGCGGAAAGCTCATGTTGGGGATTACGTTGGCCAGGGTGTTGTGGGTGTCACATCCCGAGCCGACCACGCCGATAAAGTCGAGCATGCCGGTGTCGTCGTAGTACTTGGCGATTTGTTTCATGTCCTCATGGCTCAGGCCATCAGGGTGAAACTCATCCCCGCACAGGCGGATGCCCACGCAGAAATCCGGGCCGACTTCAGCGCGCACGGCCTTGAGCACTTCGAGGCCGAAACGCATGCGGTTTTCAAAACTGCCGCCCCATTCATCGGTGCGTTTGTTGACACGCGGGCTCCAGAACTGGTCGATCATGTGCTGGTGCACCGCCGACAGCTCAACCCCGTCCAGTCCACCGGCTTTGGCCCGGCCTGCGGCACTGGCGTAGTTACCGATGATCCGCCAGATTTCTTCAGGCTCGATGGTTTTGCATGTGGCCCGGTGCACCGGCTCACGTACACCGGAAGGTGACATCAGGGTCGGCCAGTTGAAGCCGTCCCAGCGCGAGCGGCGGCCCATGTGGGTAATCTGGATCATGATCTTGGCGCCATGCTTGTGCATGGCATCGGCCAGGTTCTGGAAGTGCGGGATAATGCGGTCGGTGCTCAGGTTGACCGAACTCCACCACTCTTGTGGACTGTCGATGGCCACCACCGAAGAGCCGCCGCAAATCGCCAGGCCGATACCGCCCTTGGCCTTTTCTTCGTAGTACTGCACATAACGCTCGGTGGTCATGCCGCCATCGGTGGCATACACCTCGGCATGGGCGGTGCTCAGCACACGGTTGCGGATGGTCAGCTTGCCGATTTGAATCGGCTCAAACATTGCTTCGAACGCCATATCCCGATCCTCGACTTACAACGGCTTGACGATAAACAGGCCGTGGTCGTGGCCTTCTTCCGATCCGCTATAAACCTGTTCTGCCACGGTGCGGATATTGCTGCCACGGGCGTGCAGAATCTGGTCCATGGCGCCGGCAAACCAGCCGGTGAACATGTAGTCGACCTTGCGCCCGACCTTGCCGTACACGTACACAAAGCAGGAGTGTTCCAGCTTGATGGTGGCAGTGCCTTTGTCGAGATCGATGTCCTGAATCTTGAACAGGCCCCAGCCGCGCTGGGACAGGCGTTTCATGTAGTGTTCGAACACCGCGACGCCTTCGATGCCGTGGCATTCGGCTTCTTTTTCGCACCAGTGCCAGGCGGATTTGTAGCCGGCCTTGTAAAGAATGTCGGCGTAGGTATCAGCGCCAAGGACTTCTTCAATGCCCATGTGGTTGTTGACGAAAAAGTGGCGCGGCACATAGAGCATCGGCAAGGCGTCGGAAGTCCAGACGCCGGTTTCGCTGTCGACTTCGATGGGTAATTGCGGGGCGATTTTGGCCATGGGTAGCGCTCCAAAAGATGATGAAGTCCCGTGCAGCTGTCGAAGGCTGCGTTCGAGCGCGAAGCGGTCGCAAAACCGCTCACTGCGCCCTGACAGGAAAAATGTGCAATATGGGTTTACGACTGCTTCGCAGCCGGACGCAGCCTTCGGCAGCTGCTACGCAACAAATACGGTGCGGTTACTCGCCCCAGACATCCTTGAGCACGTTGACCCAGTTCTCGCCCATGATCTTGCGCACCACGCGCTCGTTGTGGCCGCGCTTGAGCAGGGTTTCGGTCAGGTTGGGGAACTCGCCCACGGTGCGGATGCCCAGCGGGTTGATGATCTTGCCGAAGCTGGTCAGGCGGCGGGCGTAGCCCTTGTCGTGGGTCAGCATTTCGAAAAAGTCCTGACCGTGGCCCTGGGTAAAGTCAGTGCCGATACCGATCGAATCTTCGCCGACAATATTCATGGTGTATTCGATCGCTTCGGCGTAGTCGTCGATGGTCGAATCAATACCCTTGGCCAGAAACGGCGCGAACATGGTCACCCCGACAAAACCGCCATGATCGGCAATGAACTTGAGCTCGGCGTCGGATTTGTTGCGTGGATGTTCCTTGAGGCCGGAAGGCAAGCAGTGGGAATAGCAGACCGGTTTTTTCGATTCCAGAATCACCTCTTCCGAGGTTTTCGAACCCACGTGGGACAGGTCGCACATGATCCCGACACGGTTCATTTCAGCCACTACTTCACGGCCAAACCCCGAGAGCCCGCCATCGCGTTCATAGCAGCCGGTGCCCACCAGGTTCTGGGTGTTGTAGCACATCTGCACCACGCCAACGCCGAGCTGCTTGAAGATCTCGATATAGCCCAACTGGTCTTCAAAGGCATGGGCATTCTGGAAGCCGAAGATGATCCCGGTCTTGCCCTGTTCCTTGGCGCGACGGATATCGGCAGTGGTCTTGACCGCAAGCACCAGGTCGCTGTTGTCGCGGATCAGGGTCTGGCTGGCGACGATGTTGTTGATCGTGGCCTGGAAGCCCTCCCATACCGACACAGTGCAGTTGGCAGCGGTGAGGCCGCCCTTGCGCATGTCTTCAAACAGTTCGCGGTTCCATTTGGCAATGATCAGCCCGTCGATAACGATACTGTCTGCGTGCAACTCGGTTGGGCTCATCAGGCGTCCCCTTATTGGCGTTTGCTGCGCCGAATCGTCTGCCGGCGCTATTGGGGCCAGCATAGGCCCGGGGTCAAAACCAGCCGGGTGCAAAAGCGACAGCGCAATTGCCGAAAGCGTCAACACGCGACAAAGCCGCCGACAGCAATGTCATGAGCTATCTGTTCTTTGCCTCACGCATAAGCCAGAATCGGCCCCAACTATGGATTAGGAAGCGGCAATGAAATCGATTCTCCTGGCCTTGGCATTGTTCACCGGCGGCGCTCATGCAGCTGAAAATGCCGACTACAACCCGTGCGACGCGGTAGAAAACGACCGCCAAACCCTGGCGTGCTCGGTGTTCAGCAAGAATGCTGCCGAACAATTGCTGAGCGAAAACTACGAAGCCCTGCAGGAGCGCATGACTTCGCTGTATGGCAGTAACGCGACGCAACTCAATAACATCCTGAGCAAGATAAAGACCGCCCAGGCCCTGTGGTTGCACCAGCGCGACGCCGATTGCGCAATTGCCGTGTTCCCCGCCACCGCCGGCACCGAAGCGTTCAACATCGCCCAGAACGATTGCATGGCGCGTATCAGCGATGACCGTTCAGAGTTTCTGGAATCGATCGGGCAGGACTGATCTTCATATTGAATAAACCAGGGTTTTTATGACTATTTGCGGTATCGAGATCAAAGGCAGCGAAGCCATTTTTGCAATGGCAGCCCAAGGCGCCAATGGCCTTGAACACAGGGCCAATGCCACCAAGAAAATCGCCCTGGACGACGATGACGAGAGCGTCAACGTCAAAGCCTTCGCCATGCAAATAGCGGCCTTTGTGAAAGCCAACGGCATCACCCGCATTGCAATCAAGAAGCGCAGCAAAAAGGGTGAATTTGCCGGTGGCCCGACTACCTTCAAGATCGAGGGCATCATCCAGTTGCTGGACGATTGCGAGGTGCAGTTGCTGTCGCCACAGACCCTCAATGCGCAATACAAGAAACACGCCTTCGACTTGCCCGCCTCGCTGAACAAGTATCAGCATGAGGCCTACAAGGCGGCGTGTGCGGCGTTGCTCAAGGGTTAGTAGCGGCAACCCGATCCTGCCTCGGCGCACAGGTAAACCGCGCCCGGTAGCTGCGGGTGAAATACGACGGTGACTCAAAGCCGCAGGCAATGCTGATGTCCAGCACGCTCATGTCGGTCTGACGCAGCAGTTGCCGGGCCTTTTCCAGGCGCAGGCCCAGATAGAAGTTGCGCGGGGTGTCGTTCAGGTGCAAACGGAACAGACGCTCCAGCTGGCGCCGCGTAACGTTGATGCCAAGCGCCAGTTGCGCAGTGCTCAGTGGCGGCTCGCTGTGCTGTTCCATCTCGCCAATCACCTGCACCAATTTCTTGTTATGAATGCCATAACGGCTGGCGACCTGCATGCGCTGGTGGTCTTTGCGCTGACGGATACGGCCAAGCACGAATTGCTCGGACACCTGAATCGCCAACTCAGGCCCATAAGCCTGGGCTATCAGGTCGAGCATCAGGTCGATGGAGGCTGTACCGCCCGCAGAGGTGATGCGCTGGCGGTCAATCTCAAACAGCTCTTGAGTCACATGCAGCCTGGGGTATGACTCCTTGAACGCTTCCAGCGCCTCCCAATGCAAGGTCAGGCGATAGCCGTCGAGCAAACCTGCCTGCGCCAGTACCACGCTACCCGTGTCGATGCCACCCAAGGTGACGCCGTCGTTGTCCAGGCGACGCAGCCACTGAATCAGCGCCGGGGTCACGTGGGTCAGCGGATCAAAGCCGGCCACCACCAACAACGTCGCCCCGGCTTCAAGTGCCTCAAACCCGCCTTCGGCATTGACCGACATACCGTTGCTCGCCAACACGGCGCCACCCCCGCAACTGAGCACATGCCAGCGGTACAGCTCACCGCGAAAACGGTTGGCCACCCGCAGCGGCTCGATGGCCGAAATAAAGCCCATTGAGGAAAAGCCGGGCAGCAGAAGGAAGTAGAAATCCTGGGCCATAGGGGGCGCTCTCACGTCGGTTCAGCGGATTGAACCACAGTCAGGTCGCTGCAGTGCAAATCCACGTCGCCCCAGTGCGGTTGCGCAGCACGCCGCCTGCGTACCTTGGTATCACGGTGCACAAAGACGCCGATCCCCCAATAACAACCTGCCGAGGCCCTCCCCATGAAACGACTGATCAGCTGTTGCCTGCTGGTACTGAGCCCCTACGCGTTGGCGGCTGAAGATGCTTCGTGCAAGAACGTACGCATGGGCGTGGTCAATTGGACCGATGTAATCGCCACCAGCGCCATGGCGCAAACCCTGCTCGACGGTCTGGGCTATAAAACCAAACAGACCAGTGCCTCACAGCAAATTATTTTCGCCGGCTTGCGTGACAAGCGGCTGGACATGTTTCTGGGTTACTGGAACCCGATCATGAACCAGAGCATTACCCCGTTTGTGGACGCCAAACAGGTCACGGTACTGGCCGAACCGAGCCTTAAAGACGCCAAGGCCATGCTTGCCGTTCCAACCTATATGGCTGACAAGGGGCTCAAAAGCTTTGCTGACATTGCCACATTCGAGAAAGAACTGGGCGGCAGGATTTACGGGATCGAACCGGGCTCCGGCGCCAATACCCAGATCAAGGCCATGATCGAGAAAAACCAGTTTGGCCTGGGCAAGTTCCAGTTGGTGGAGTCCAGTGAAGCCGGCATGCTCTCGGCGGTGACCCGCGCAGTAAAACGCAATGAGCCGATTGTGTTCTTCGGCTGGACCCCGCACCCGATGAATATTAATCAGGACATGACCTACCTGACGGGCAGTGAAGATGCCCTTGGCCCCGATGAAGGCCGGGCCACGGTGTGGACGGTCACTGCCCCGGACTACGCCAGCCGCTGCCCGAACGTCAGCCGTTTGCTCAGCAACCTGACCTTCAGCGCCGAAGACGAGAGCCGCATGATGCAGCCGCTGCTTGATCACAAGGATGCTCAAGCCTCCGCCCGGCAGTGGCTCAAGGACCACCCGCAAGACCAGCAGCGCTGGCTTGAAGGGGTGACCACGGTAGACGGCAAACCCGCTGCCGGGAACCTGAAACTCAGCGCTAAATAATTCAACACCGAGCCCGCCCTGCGCAGCCTGCAATGGCTGCGGTGTGGCGCTCTACGCCCCAAGGAAATGCCCCATGAACCACGACGTCATCATCACCTGCGCACTCACCGGTGCCGGCGACACCAGCGGCCGCAGCCCTTTGGTACCGGTCACCCCCAAGCAAATTGCCGAAGCTGCCGTGGAAGCGGCCAAGGCCGGAGCCACAGTAGTGCATTGCCATGTACGCGACCCGAAAACCGGGCAGTTCAGCCGCGATGTAGCGCTGTACCGCGAACTGATGGAGCGCATCCGCGAGGCGGACATCGACATCATCGTCAACCTCACGGCCGGGATGGGGGGGGACTTGCATATCGGCCCGGGTGAGAACCCGATGGAGTTTGGTCCCAACACCGACCTGGTCGGCCCGCTGACCCGTCTGGCTCACGTCGAGGAGCTGTTGCCGGAAATTTGCACCCTGGACTGCGGCACCCTGAACTTTGGCGACGGCGACACGATTTACGTGTCCACCCCGGCACAGCTGCGAGCGGGCGCCAAGCGCATCCAGGAACTTGGCGTTAAAGCCGAACTGGAAATTTTCGACACCGGCCATTTGTGGTTCGCCAAACAGATGATCAAGGAAGGCCTGCTGGATGACCCGCTGTTTCAACTATGCCTGGGTATCCCGTGGGGCGCTCCGGCAGACACCACCAGCATGAAAGCCATGGTCGACAATTTGCCGTCTGATGCGGTGTGGGCCGGTTTCGGCATTGGTCGCATGCAAATGCCGATGGCCGCGCAGGCGGTGCTGCTGGGCGGCAACGTGCGGGTCGGGCTTGAGGACAATTTATGGCTGGACCGAGGAGTGCTGGCCACCAACGGGCAACTGGTGGAGCGCGCCACAGAGATCCTCAGCCGCCTGGGTGCACGGGTGCTGAGCCCGGCTGAAGGCAGGGTGAAGATGGGCCTTAAAGAACGCCGCTAAGCAACTACGCAGCAGCATTCCCTGTGGGAGCGAGCCTGCTCGCGAAGGTCGTCAACGATAACGCCTGTTGACTGAGTTATCGCGGTGCCCTTGGGGCCTTCGCGAGCAGGCTCGCTCCCACGCAATCTCATTATTTTTATCCAGGAGCACGCCATGACCTTTATCACCGAGATTAAAACCTTCGCCGCCCTGGGCAGCGGTGTCATTGGCAGCGGCTGGGTTGCTCGCGCCCTCGCCCACGGCCTGGACGTGGTGGCCTGGGATCCGGCCCCCGGTGCCGAAGCGGCCCTGCGCAAACGCGTCGCCAAAGCCTGGCCCGCACTGGAAAAAAGCGGCCTTGCTGAAGGCGCATCCCAACACCGGCTGCGGTTTGTCAGCACCATTGATGAATGCGTGCGCGATGCCGATTTTATTCAGGAAAGCGCCCCGGAGCGGCTCGACCTGAAGCTTGAACTGCACAGCAAAATCAGCGCCGCCGCCAAACCCGATGCATTGATCGGCTCCAGCACCTCGGGCCTGCTGCCCAGCGAATTTTATGAAACCTCCACACACCCCGAGCGCTGCATTGTCGGGCACCCGTTCAACCCGGTTTACCTGTTGCCATTGGTCGAGGTGGTGGGCGGGCAAAAAACCGCTCCCGAGGCCATTCAGGCGGCAATCAAGGTTTATCAATCCCTGGGCATGCGCCCCCTGCATGTGCGCAAGGAAGTGCCCGGGTTTATTGCCGACCGTCTGCTCGAAGCCTTGTGGCGCGAGGCGCTGCACCTGGTCAATGACGGGGTGGCCAGCACCGGTGAAATTGACGACGCCATTCGCTTTGGCGCAGGGTTGCGCTGGTCGTTCATGGGTACCTTTTTGACCTACACCCTGGCCGGTGGCGATGCCGGAATGCGACATTTCATGAACCAGTTCGGCCCGGCGCTGCAACTGCCGTGGACGTATTTGCCCGCTCCGGAACTGAGCGAAAAACTGATCGACGATGTGGTGGAAGGCACCACTGAACAACTCGGCCAGCACAGCATTGCCGCGCTGGAAAGCTATCGGGATGACTGCCTGCTGGCGGTGATGGAAGCGGTGAACGCAACCAGACTCAAACATGGCATGACCATCAACGACTGATCGAACCGCGAGGTACAGTATGCCCACCCTCACCACCTACACCACGCCCATTCTTGAAGAATGGGTCGATTACAACGGCCACTTGCGCGACGCCTTTTATCTGCTGATTTTCAGCTACGCCACGGATGCCCTGATGGACCGCCTGGGGCTGGACAGCCAGGGCCGCGAAGCCAGCGGTCATTCACTGTTCACCCTGGAGGTGCATCTTAATTACCTGCACGAGGTGAAGCTCGGCGCCCACGTTGAAGTGCGTACCCAACTCATCGGCCACGACAAAAAACGCCTGCATGTCTATCACAGCCTGCACCTGGCAGGTGATGGGCGAGCCCTCGCGGGCAATGAGCAAATGCTGCTGCACGTGGACTTGGCAGGCCCGCGTTCCGCACCCTTTGGCGAGCACACGCTGGCCGTATTGCAGGCCATCGGGGAGCAACAGCGTGATCTGCCGAGACCCGAGTATGTGAGTCGGGTGATTGCCTTGCCTGTGCCTTAAAACGACCTGTTCTTAGGCATATCAGACATATCACCAAACCGCCCTTGCCCACTGGCTAAAGCCCTACCAGAATCAGACTTCGATCGCGCTTTGTAGAAGGATAAAAAGTCATGATGCACGCGGATTTGATTGATGAGCAGGATCTGGTTGGCCAACTGCGCTCGCTGGGCTTTGAAGTGTCAGGTACGGCGGAGCAGGCCTGCACAACGGCAGTCTGTGGGCTGAACGAGACCAATGCCCGCGCCCTCAAGGGGTTGGTCGAAAAGCTCTACACCGGCAGCGCAACCATTTTGCCTGCAGTGCGCGAGGCCATTGACCGGCAGTTGCTGCCGGGCTTGGCGCAGTTCAAGCAGAGCAAGGTCGGGTAAGGCAAAAGCGTCCTCACCCTAGCCCTCTCCCGAAGGGAGGGGGACTAAAAGCAAAAGCAGTTTTGCGCCTCGATACAGATCAAGCGCCCTCCCCACCCCGGGTGAGGGCGCTTTTGATTGTTAAATCCTCACACTGGCAAACGTCGACTCATTGCGCGCCTGATTCAACGCCGACATCGGCCCGGCCAGCGGCGCCAGCAACAGGGACTGCGGGATCTGCACCAGGGTGGTCTGCTGCGCAGTGTTGGAACCCACCCGCTCATCCCGTGGCGGAATGCCGAAGTATTCGCGGTAGCACTTGGAAAAATGCGGCGTGGACACAAAGCCGCACACCGCCGCCACTTCAATAATCGACATCGGTGTTTGCTTGAGCAACTGCCGCGCCCGCACCAGCCGCAACTTCAGGTAATAGCGCGACGGCGAACAATGCAGGTACTTCTGGAACAAGCGCTCGAGCTGGCGCCGCGACACAGTCACATACACCGCCAGCTCATCAAGGTCGATGGGCTCTTCGAGGTTGGCTTCCATCAACGCGACGATTTCCTGCAGCTTGGGCTGGTTGGTGCCGAGCATGTGCTTGAGCGGCACGCGCTGGTGGTCCTGCTCGTTGCGGATACGTTCATACACAAACATTTCCGAAATCGCCGCCGACAGTTCACGGCCATGATCGCGGCTGATCAGGTGCAGCATCATGTCCAGCGGTGCCGTGCCGCCCGAGCTGGTAAAACGGCTGCGGTCGAGGGTAAACAGCCGCGTGCTCATGGCCACGCGCGGGAAGGCTTCCTGCATCGAGGCCAGGCATTCCCAGTGCACACTGCAATCAAAACCGTCGAGCAAGCCGGCATAGGCCAGTGCCCAGCTGCCGGTGCACACGGCACCCAGGCGACGGGACTGGCGCGCCTGACTCTGCAACCAGGACACATGCTCACGGGTCACGGTGCGCTGAATGCCGATACCACCACACACGATGACCATGTCCAGCGCCGGAGCCTTGTGCATGCTGGCGTCGGGGGTCACCTGCAGACCGTCACTGGCCCAGACCTGACTGCCATCGGCGCTGAGGGTGCTCCAGCGATACAACTCACGGCCCGACAACTGGTTGGCCATGCGCAAAGGTTCTATCGCGGAAGCCAGGGAAATGAGCGTGAAATTGTCCAGCAGCAGAAAGCCGATGGATTGAGGCGTACGGTTCTGGGGTTGGACCCCGGAGTTGAACGACGTCATCGCGGTATCTCCTCACACAAAGCGGGTGATGGCCTCAGGCACAGGCTCTTGTTATTACCCTCGTTTCACGGGGCTTTGAAATGACAACGCAAATGCCATGCCTAAACTTGAATGGCTATTCAACAAAGCCTGAAAACGACGTCGCAATGTGTCTGGCAGGGTGATGGGAAATGACGGTTAAACACGGATACACAGGTGCTGACCGAGGCTGTTGAGCACATCGGTAGCACTTGTGGGAAGGGTGTAGGAGCTGCTCGGTTACAGAATGTCACCGAAAGTACGAGTGCGCCAAAACGGGTCGGTGTGCGCTGAAAAAGCGCCGAGGCTGTAGGAGCAAGCCCGCTCCCAGAGGTGTTTGGGGGCTCAACATTCCACCGCACTGACCGCCAGGCCGCCGCGCGAGGTTTCCTTGTATTTGTCGTGCATGTCGGCACCGGTGTCGCGCATGGTGCGGATCACCCGGTCCAGGGAAATAAAGTGCTGGCCGTCACCGCGCAAGGCCATCTGCGCCGCATTGATCGCCTTGACTGCGGCAATGGCATTGCGCTCGATGCAGGGTACTTGAACCAACCCGCCCACCGGGTCACAGGTCAGGCCCAGGTTATGCTCCAGACCAATTTCAGCGGCGTTGCACAGTTGCTCCGGGGTGGCGCCGAGGATTTGCGCCAGCCCGGCAGCCGCCATCGCGCAGGCCGAGCCGACTTCGCCCTGGCAGCCCACTTCAGCCCCGGAAATCGACGCATTCTTTTTGCACAAAATGCCGATCGCCGCGGCGCTCAGCAGGTAGTCGACCACATGCGCTTCGCTGACTTCATCGCTGAATTTCATAAAGTAGTGCAACACTGCCGGGATGATCCCTGCCGCACCATTGGTGGGCGCCGTGACCATGCGCCCGCCGGCTGCGTTTTCTTCGTTGACCGCCAGGGCGAACAGGTTGACCCATTCCATCGCGCTCAGGGTCGAGCCGATCACATTGGGCTTGCCCAGTTCCAGCAGGCTGCGGTGCAGGCGCGCAGCACGCCGACGTACATTGAGGCCGCCGGGCAGGATGCCTTCATGTTTCAGGCCTTGCTCCACGCAGTCCTGCATGGCGCGCCAAAGTTTGATCAGACCGCAGCGGATTTCATCTTCGCTGCGCCAGATGCGTTCGTTGGCCATCATCAATGCCGCCACGCTCAGGTGATGTGTGCGGCACAGGTCCAGCAGTTCGACGGCACTATTAAAATCGTAAGGCAGCTCGGTGCGATCCATGTCCAATACGCCACTGGCCGCTTGCGCCGCATCCACTACAAAGCCACCGCCAACCGAGTAATAAGTATCGCCATGCAATATGCCGTGCCCGCTGTGCGCTACCAGGGTCATGGCATTGGGATGAAATGCCAGGTTCTCGTCTATCAGGCGCATATCCTGCGCCCAGTCGAACGGAATCGGTACATGGCCGTCGAGTAACAGGGTGCGGCTTTCGCGCAGCTGCGCGATACGCGAACCAATGCAGGACGGATCAATCGCATCCGGCCACTCCCCCATCAAACCCATGATGACCGCGTTGTCACTGCCATGACCGATACCGGTGGCCGACAGCGAGCCATAGAGCTGCACTTCGATACGGCTTACCTGTTGCAGTTGATCGCGTTCACGCAAGCCCTGCACAAACAGCGCCGCCGCCCGCATCGGGCCCACGGTGTGGGAACTGGAAGGGCCGATACCGATCTTGAACAGGTCAAACACGCTGATAGCCATGAGCACGAACCTCGGGGGTGAATGCCTTGCATCATGGGGTGTTTGCAGTCGGCAAAAACGTCCAGCTACGACCCGCCTTTGCCTGCCAGCGCCCCCGACGTTTTATAGGGCGCAGAGGTATGAAAAAGACAGTTTTCAAGCCTCATTCGTCCAGATACGACCTCGCAGGTACTAGATACGACCCTGCCTGTACTGGATGCGACGCCCCCTGTAGGCGTTTGATTTTCGCTGTTACATGATCGGTTCTGACTCGATTGCAAGATGCGCTGGCAACACGCCTGCCGGGCATCGCCCGACCGCAACTGATATGTGCGGCTTTTCGATCGAAAACCGCAACCCGGACACACAGGAGTCGCTCCATGACACATTCCTCATCGTTGTTGCTGGCTGCATTGCTGAGTCTGCCCGTCATCGCCCAGGCAGCAGAACCGGCGCAATGCAGTACCGTCAATTTTTCGGATGTCGGCTGGACCGACATCACCGTCACCACCGCCGTTACCAGCGAAGTGCTCAAGGGCCTGGGCTACAAAACCAAAACCACCATGATTTCCGTGCCGGTTACCTACAAGTCGCTGGCCGATGGCAAGAACATGGACGTGTTTCTCGGCAACTGGATGCCGACCATGGAAAACGACATCAAGGCCTACCGCGACGCGGGCACCGTCGAGACAGTGCGCGCCAACCTGGAGAACGCCAAATACACCCTTGCCGTACCCGAAGCCCTCTATGAGAAGGGCCTCAAGGACTTCTCCGACCTGCCCAAATTCAGCAAGGAACTGGACGGCAAGATCTACGGCATCGAGCCGGGCAACGACGGCAACCGCATGATCCAGACCATGATCGACAAAAACGCCTTCGGCCTGAAGGACGCCGGCTTCAAGGTGGTGGAATCCAGCGAAGCGGGGATGCTGTCGCAGGTTGACCGCGCCCAGCGTCGTGGCACCGAGGTGGTGTTCCTGGGCTGGGAACCCCACCCGATGAACACTCGCTTCAAAATGAAATACCTCACCGGTGGCGATGAGTTCTTCGGCCCCAACTATGGTCAGGCGACCATCTACACCAACACCCGCAAGGGCTACACCGAAGAATGCAGCAACGTGGGTCAGTTACTGAAGAATCTGGTGTTTACCCTGGACATGGAAAGCACCCTGATGGGCAAGGTGCTGGACGACAAGATCAAACCCGACGCGGCCGCCAAAGCCTGGCTCAAACAAAACCCGCAAGTGCTTGAAAGCTGGCTCGCGGGTGTTACCACGGTGGATGGCAAGCCCGGGCTTGAGGCCGTTAAAGCCAGCCTTGCGAAGTAATCGCGGGCGTCGGGCGGCAACTGCGCCCGGCTCCGTTTCAATTCCCCTGCATGCGGACGTTCACTACCATGCTGATTGATCAAAAAATCCCTCTGGGCGATTACATTGCAAACTTCGTCGACTGGCTGACCCAGCACGGCGCCAGCACCTTCGATGCCATCGCCAGCACGCTGGAAGCCATGATCCACGCCGTGACCTTTGCCCTGACCTGGTTCAACCCCTTTGTGTTTATCGGGCTGATTGCACTGCTTGCCCACTTTATCCAGCGCAAGTGGGGGCTCACGGTTTTTGTGGCGCTGTCGTTTCTGCTGATCCTTAACCTGGGGTATTGGCAAGAAACCATGGAAACCCTGGCCCAGGTGCTGTTCGCTACATTTGTATGCGTGATCATCGGCGTGCCGCTAGGAATTCTCGCGGCGCACAAACCCATGTTCTACACCTTTATGCGTCCTGTTCTCGACCTGATGCAGACCGTTCCTACCTTCGTTTACCTGATCCCGACCCTGACCCTGTTCGGGCTGGGCGTGGTGCCGGGGCTGATTTCCACAGTGGTATTTGCCATTGCCGCGCCGATCCGCCTGACTTACCTGGGCATCCGCGATGTCCCCCATGAGTTGCTTGATGCGGGTAAGGCCTTTGGCTGCTCCCGTCGCCAGTTGCTCACCCGTATCGAGCTTCCCCACGCCATGCCGAGCATCGCCGCCGGGATTACCCAATGCATCATGCTGTCATTGTCGATGGTGGTGATCGCCGCCCTGGTGGGTGCCGATGGTCTGGGCAAACCGGTGGTCAATGCCCTCAACACTGCCGATATCGCCTTGGGCTTTGAAGCCGGGCTGGCGATCGTGCTGCTGGCCATCATGCTCGACCGTATCTGCAAGCAGCCGGACGCCAAAGCAGGAGCCGACGCATGAGTATTATCCGTTTCGATAATGTTGACGTGATCTTCGCCAAAGACCCCCGGGCAGCACTCGGCCTTCTGGACCAGGGCTTGTCGCGGGATCAGATCCTGAAAAAAACCGGGCAGATTGTTGGCGTGGAAAAGGCCAGCCTGGACATCGAAAAAGGTGAAATCTGCGTACTGATGGGTTTGTCAGGCTCGGGGAAATCCAGCTTGCTGCGCTGCATCAACGGGCTCAATACGGTCAGTCGCGGCCAGTTGTATGTAGAGCACGAAGGCAAGCAGATAGACATTGCCTCGTGCACCCCTGCCGAACTGAAGATGATGCGCACCAAGCGCATCGCCATGGTGTTTCAGAAATTCGCCCTGATGCCCTGGCTGACGGTGCGCGAAAACATCAGCTTCGGGCTGGAGATGCAGGGCCGTCCCGAAAAGGAACGCCGCACCCTGGTGGATGAAAAACTTGAGCTGGTGGGTCTGACCCAATGGCGCAATAAAAAGCCCGATGAGTTGAGCGGCGGCATGCAGCAGCGGGTTGGCCTGGCGCGGGCACTGGCGATGGACGCCGATATCCTGCTGATGGACGAACCCTTTTCGGCACTTGACCCGTTGATCCGCCAGGGCTTGCAGGATGAGTTGCTGGAACTGCAACACAAGCTGAACAAGACCATTGTGTTTGTCAGCCATGATCTGGACGAAGCACTCAAGCTGGGCAGCCGCATTGCGATCATGAAAGACGGCAAGATCGTGCAGTACAGCAAGCCTGAAGAAATCGTGCTCAACCCCGCCGATGACTATGTACGCACCTTTGTTGCCCATACCAACCCGCTCAACGTGCTGTGCGGGCGCAGTCTGATGCGCACACTGGACAACTGCAAACGCATCAATGGCTCGGTGTGCATCGACCCGGGGGATGACTCGTGGATTGATCTGGCGGAGGGCAACACCATAAAAGGCGTGCGCCAGGGTGCTGCTGTGGTGGACCTGCAACACTGGAAAAGCGGTCAGGCAGTAGAAGGCCTGGGGCGTGGGCCAACCCTGGTGGACAGTGGCATCGGCATGCGCGATGCACTACAGATCCGTTACCAGACCGGCAACAAACTGGTGCTGCACGACGATCACAAAGTGGTAGGGATACTGGGGGATACAGAGCTGTATCACGCGCTGCTGGGCAAGAATCTGGGGTAGGCATTACCCTCACCCCAACCCTCTCCCGGAGGGAGAGGGTGAGGGGCTTTTGCAGTTCTTAGCTATATACGCGGCCAAGGAGTTGGCGATGGCTTTCAAACTGATCGAGCACGTCACGGCTGATCTGCTCCTGGGTGAAGCCCATCAAGTCGTACTCCTGGTTACCGTTGTGCAAGTACACCTCAGCGCGGTAATAACGGCTGCGCACTTCGTCTTCACCCGACTCGCTCGGTGCGGCCAGGTAGCCATCCAGGCTGACTTCGTAGACAAACGGGTTGCCTTCTTCCATTTCAACCCGCACGCCCATGCAACGCTTGGCGCTGCCCAGCAGGGTCTGCACATCAAGCCCCTGACTACGCAATTGTACCGCCGCATCTTCCAGTGCCGGGGTCACGTGTTTGTCCATAAAACGCTGCACCACGGCTTGAGTCGGTTGCAGGTCCTGTGCAGTCAGCCGCTCGCTGAAACCACGACGGCCACGGGCAGCCAGCTCGGCTTGTTCCTGTTCAACCAGAGTGTCCTGGCGCATCGCCTTGTGCAGGCCAAACATAAACAGGATCAATACCACCGAAAACGGCAAACCGGCCAGTACCACCATGGTTTGCATCGCCGCAAAGTTACCGGCAAACAGCAGGCCGATAGTCACCAGCGTGATTACCGCCGACCAGAAGATCCGCAGCCAGTGCGGCGCATCTTCGTCCACATCACCGCCTTTGCACGACAGGTTGGCCATCATCACCGCGCCGGAGTCGGCCGGGGTCAGGAACAGCACAAAGCCGACAAAGATCGAGACACCGATAACAATTTTCGACGCAGGGTAATGCTCAAGCAGTTGATAAATCGCCATCGACGGCTGCTCAAGCGCCGTTTTACCCAGCTCCACGGCACCGTGGTTAACCACCAGGTCCAGCGCCGAGTTACCGAAGATCGACAACCAGGCCAAGGTGAAACCCAGCGGAATCAACAGCACGCCCGCCACCAGTTCACGCACCGTGCGACCACGGGAAATACGCGCGATAAACATCCCGACAAATGGGGCCCAGGAAATCCACCAGGCCCAGTAGAACAGAGTCCACAGGCCCAGCCAGCCTTCGGTTTTCCTGCTGTCGCCTTCGTACACGTACAGGTCGAAGGTTTTCATCACGATACCGTTGAGGTAGTCGCCGGTGTTTTGCACAAAACCGTTGAGCAGGTGCAGGGTCGGACCGAACAGCAGCACGAAAATCAGCAGGCCACTGAACAGGATAATGTTCAGGTTGGACAGTCGGCGGATGCCGTTCTCAACGCCCGAGACTGCAGCAATGGTCGCCACGGTGCTCATCACGATGATCACGATCAACAGGTTGGTGTTGCTGTGTTCCATGCCGAACAGGTTCTCAAGCCCCGACGACACCTGCATCGAACCAATGCCCAGGTTGGTCACCAGGCCCAGCAGTGTCACGAACATACCGAAGCCATCCACCGCATGGCCCGCAGCACCTTTGACCCAGCGCTCGCCCATCAACGGATACAGCGCCGAACGCAACGCCAGCGGCTGGTTGTGACGGTAGGCAAAATAGGCCACGGCCAGACCGACCAGCGCGTAAATCGCCCAGCCATGCAGGCCCCAGTGCAGGAAAGTCAGTTGCAACGCCTGGCGCGCTGCTTCATGGCTGCCCGACACGCCTTCAGGCGGGTTGAAGTAGTGATCCAGCGGCTCGGATGCGCCGAAGTACAGCAGCGAAATACCGATACCGGACGAGAACAGCATCCCGGCCCAGGCGCCATAGCTGAAATCCGGGGTGTCCTGTTTCGTTCCCAGTTTCAATTTTCCGTAGGACGAAAACGCCAACCCGACCACAAAGATCAGATAAGCAGCGATGACTACCATGTAGTACCAGCCGAAGCTGCGCGACAGCCATTCCTGGGCCACACCCAGGATACGGCCCGCTTCTTCGGGGGCAATGATCAGGATGGCAGTCAGCAAAAGTATCAAGGCAGTGGAGGTGTAAAACACCCAACCGTTGACCGTCACCTTTTGCGGTGGGGTCTTTATAAGAGAGGCAGAACTCATTGCACGGATGCTCCAGGGAGTGCGAGACAAGGACTTAAGGCAACGCACCACACGACCATTCGCCTAGATAGCGACCAACGGTCGAGTGATATAAAGACACCGCTAAAAAACCGGACCCGCCCAGACCGCGTTCAAAACCTGTGTGCGTCCCCTTGAAATCAAGGGCTGCCCCGCGTGGTCTGATGCGTTGTGCCTGTTTGGATCTCCCGTCAGCGCCTGCGAAAGCCTGCTTCTGCTTGGGTTCCATGGGAATTTACCGTGTCGATTTGCGCCATTCATGCGTAGGAAAACGACATAAATCGCGACGATTTGTCGCAGAGCTTATTCTTTGTTGATTGAACGTTCAATCAAAACAAAATAGACTGGCTGCCGTTCAGTGATGTTTTTGCACTGCTCGCCGGCCCAAGGAGATTTGCGAAATGCCCAAGGTCGGTATGCAACCCATACGCCGCCAGCAGTTGATCGAAGCCACATTGACGGCTGTCGATCAGGTCGGGATGGCAGATGCCAGCATTGCGCTGATTGCCCGTCTGGCCGGTGTGTCCAACGGCATCATCAGTCACTACTTCAAAGACAAGAACGGTCTGATTGCCGCCACCATGCGGTACTTGATGAACGTCTTGATCGACAACGTCACCGAGCGCCGCCAGGCGTTGGGCGACGACAGCCCGCGGGCTCATTTACAGGTCATCGTCGAGGGCAACTTCGACGCCAGCCAGGTCAATGGCCCGGCAATGAAAACCTGGCTGGCCTTTTGGGCGGCCAGCATGCACCAACCGTCGTTGCACAGATTGCAGCGGATCAACGACCACCGCTTGTACTCCAATCTGTGCTGCCAGTTCCGCCGGGTGTTGCCCCAGGCCCAGGCCCGCAATGCAGCACGAGGCCTGGCAGCGCTCATCGATGGTCTATGGTTGCGGGGTGCCCTTTCCGGTGACGGCTTCGACACCGACCAGGCACAACGCATCTGCTACGAATATATGGATCTACAACTGGCGAAACAGGTGAGTTAGGCCCAATTAACGCTTAACCCCTGAACTGTCGTGAATCTGCGGTGCCACAGCTAGAGGGCACCCGACTCACGATTAACGCCCACCACTTGTCTGCACTTGCGAGGATTTTATGGCCCGTTTCGAACTGCAAAAACTCTACATCGACGGCGGCTACACCGACGCCGGTAGCGACGCTACTTTCGATGCCATCAACCCGGCTAACGGCGAAGTCCTCGCGCAAGTGCAACGCGCTACCAAAGAAGACGTCGAGCGCGCTGTAGTCAGCGCCGAAAAAGGCCAGAAAATCTGGGCCGCCATGACGTCCATGGAGCGTTCGCGCATCCTGCGTCGCGCCGTGGAAATCCTGCGCGAGCGCAACGATGAACTGGCCGCCCTGGAAACCCTGGACACCGGCAAGTCGTACTCCGAAACCCGTTATGTCGACATCGTCACCGGCGCCGACGTACTGGAGTACTACGCAGGTCTGGCGCCCGCCATCGAAGGCGAGCAAATCCCGCTGCGCGACACTTCGTTCGTGTACACCCGTCGCGAGCCGTTGGGCGTTGTGGCCGGTATCGGCGCGTGGAACTACCCGATCCAGATCGCCCTGTGGAAATCCGCACCGGCCCTGGCTGCCGGTAACGCGATGATCTTCAAACCAAGTGAAGTCACCTCCCTGACTACCCTGAAGCTCGCCGAAGTCTTCACCGCAGCGGGCCTGCCGGACGGCGTGTTCAACGTTCTGACTGGCAGCGGCCGTGAAGTGGGCACCTGGCTGACCGAGCACCCGCGCATCGCGAAAATCTCGTTCACCGGCGGCACTGATACCGGCAAGAAAGTCACCGCCAGTGCTACTCAGTCGTCGCTCAAAGACGTGACCATGGAACTGGGCGGCAAATCACCGCTGATCATTTTCGACGACGCCGACCTGGATCGCGCCGCGGATACCGCGATGATGGCCAACTTCTACAGCTCGGGCCAGGTGTGCACCAACGGCACCCGCGTATTTATCCCGACGGCCATGAAAGCGGCGTTTGAAGCCAAGATTCTGGAGCGCGTAGCGCGCATCCGTATCGGCAACCCGCAAGACGAAAACACCAACTTCGGCCCGCTGGTCAGCTTTGCTCACATGGAAAGCGTGCTGGGCTACATTGCCAAGGGCAAAGAAGAAGGCGCCCGCCTGCTGTGCGGCGGTGAACGCCTGACCGAAGGTGATCTGGCCAAAGGCGCATTCGTGGCACCGACCGTGTTCACCGACTGCACCGATGACATGACCATCGTCAAAGAAGAAATCTTCGGCCCGGTCATGAGCATCCTCACCTACGACAGCGAAGAAGAAGTGATCCGCCGCGCCAACGACACCGAGTTCGGCCTGGCTGCCGGCGTCGTGACCAAGGACCTGAACCGCGCTCACCGCGTGATTCATCAGCTGGAAGCGGGCATTTGCTGGATCAACGCCTGGGGTGAGTCCGACGCAAAAATGCCGGTGGGCGGCTACAAGCAATCGGGCATTGGCCGTGAAAACGGTATCAGCTCGCTGGCTCAGTACACCCAGATCAAATCGGTACAGGTAGAGCTGGGCGACTACGTTTCGGTGTTCTAAACCGACAGGCCCGCATAAACCCTGTGGGAGCGGGCTTGCTCGCGATACAGGCGACGCGGTGCATCAGTTGCACCGCGCTGATGCAATCGCGAGCAGGCTCGCTCCCACAAGCTCTGCCACAACTTCAAAGAGGGTGCATTTATGTCCCAAGAATTCGATTACATCATCATTGGTGCCGGCTCTGCCGGTAACACCCTGGCGACCCGTCTGACTGAAGACCAAGGCGTCACCGTGCTGCTGCTTGAAGCAGGCGGCCCGGACTACCGTTTCGACTTCCGCACGCAGATGCCTGCGGCGCTGGCATTCCCGCTGCAAGGGCGTCGCTACAACTGGGCCTTCGAGACCGATCCAGAGCCACACATGGATAACCGTCGCATGGAATGTGGCCGCGGCAAGGGCCTGGGCGGTTCGTCCCTGATCAACGGCATGTGCTACATCCGCGGTAACGCGATGGACTACGACGGCTGGGCGAAATACCCGGGCCTCGAAGACTGGTCGTACCTGGACTGCCTGCCGTACTTCCGCAAAGCCGAAACCCGCGATATCGGCCCCAACGACTACCACGGTGGCGATGGTCCGGTCAGCGTGACCACGCCCAAAGCCGGGAACAACGTGTTGTTCCACGCCATGGTTGAAGCCGGTGTACAGGCCGGTTACCCGCGCACCGAAGACCTGAACGGCTATCAGCAGGAAGGTTTCGGCCCGATGGACCGTACCGTGACGCCGAACGGCCGTCGCGCCAGTACCGCCCGCGGCTACCTGGACACGGCCAAGCAGCGTTCGACCCTGAAAATCGTCACCCACGCCCTGACCGACAAGATCCTGTTTGAAGGTAAACGCGCCGTTGGCGTTTCCTATATGGTCGGCGACAGCGACACCCGCATCCAGGCCAAGGCCCGCAAGGAAGTGCTGCTGTGCAGCGGCGCAATCGGCTCGCCAACCGTGCTGCAACGCTCCGGCGTCGGCCCGGCCGAACTGCTCAACAGCCTCGATATCCCGGTGGTGCACGACCTCCCGGGCGTTGGCCAGAACCTGCAGGATCACCTTGAGTTGTACCTGCAATACGCCTGCACCCAGCCGGTGTCGCTGTACCCGTCGCTGCTTTGGTACAACCAGCCGGCCATTGGTGCCGAGTGGCTGTTCCTGGGCAAAGGCATCGGTGCCAGCAACCAGTTTGAAGCCGGTGGTTTTATCCGCACCCGCGAAGAATTCGAATGGCCGAACATCCAGTACCACTTCCTGCCGGTAGCGATTAACTACAACGGCAGCAACGGGGTGAAAGAGCACGGTTTCCAGGCGCACATGGGCTCCATGCGTTCGCCGAGCCGTGGCCGGATCAATGTGAAGTCCAAGGACCCGCGCGAGTATCCGAGCATCCTGTTCAACTACATGGCCAGCGAGCAGGACTGGCAGGAATTCCGCGACGGCATCCGCCTGACCCGTGAAATCATGCAGCAGCCAGCACTGGATGCATTCCGTGGCCGTGAAATCAGCCCGGGCATCGACAAGCAGACCGACGAAGAGCTGGATACCTTTATCCGCGAACACGCCGAGACCGCGTTCCACCCGTCCTGCTCGTGCAAAATGGGCACCGACGAAATGGCTGTAGTCGACGGCGAAGGCCGTGTGCATGGCATGCAGGGCCTGCGTGTGGTCGATGCCTCGATCATGCCGCTGATCACCACCGGCAACCTCAACGCACCGACGATCATGATCGCCGAGAAAATTGCCGACAAGATCCGTGGCCGCCAGCCGGAGCCGCGCAGCACTGCCGACTACTACGTCGCAGGCGACGCGCCGGTACGCGGCAAGCCGCTGCGTGAAGTGAGCCGTACTGCGCAGTAAGCACTATCCGTAGCAGTTGACGAGCGGAGCGAGGCTACGTCCGGCGGCACAGCCGTCGTAAATTCAGGTTACGCGGTTCTTCGGATGAATCGCGTCATCTGGTTTCACGGTCGCTTCGCAACCGGACGCAACCTCGTTCCTTCGGCAGCTGCTACGAATTTTGTGTAACTCTTGAGTTTCATCTTGCCCCGCTTGCCCCCGCTTCAGCGCAGGCCTAATCTAGTGCCTCGCTTCGCGCCACACCCCCCCGCCCCACCCGACATGCCAGCCTTGCCTGGCCAAGAGGTTTTCTATGTTTGATGTTGTCTCTTCGAGCAAATGGCCGACCGGCTTCCTGATTAATCCAAACGCAGAACCTCTCGATCCAAAATGGCTCACCGAATTCAGCAAGATCCCCGCAGCCGCAGTCAGTGACTGTCTGGGCCGCAACGTGGGTGGCCTGGGCCTCAAGCCGTTCCACGGTACCCGCCCGATGCTGGGCAGCGCGCTGACCGTCCGTGTACGCCCGGGCGACAACCTGATGATCCTCAAAGCCATGCAAATGGCCCGCCCCGGCGATGTGCTGGTGATCGACGGCAGTGCCGACCTGACCCGTGCCGTGTTCGGCGGCATCATGCGTGCCATGGCCCTCAAGGCCGGGATTGTCGGCGTGGTGATCAACGGCGCCTTGCGCGACCTCGACGAGTGGCAGACCGGTGAACTGCCCGCCTATGCCATCGGCGGCGTACATCGCGGCCCGAGCACTGACGGCGGCGGCGAAATCAACGTCCCCATCTCGTGTGCCGGTATGCTGGTAATGCCAGGCGACCTGATGATCGGCGACGGTGACGGCGTGGTTGCGGCTTCGCGCAGTGAACTGCCGGAATTGCTGATCCGTTGCCACGATCTGCTGGCCCGTGAACAGGCAACGCTCAAGGCAATCAAAGAAGGCACCCTGGACCCGGACCGTTTTGACGCCATCCTGCGCGCCAAGGGTTGCCCGGTTTAACACGCTACGCGCGCCCCTGTGGGAGCGGGCTTGCTCGCGATGGCATCACCGCGGTCCAGCGGGTTAACCGCACTGCCTGCATCGTGAGCAAGCCCGCTCCCACAGACCCACCAAGTCCAAGGAGGTCTGTGCATGTTCGATTTCTACCCTCAGCTCAAGCAGCGCTTTGCCGCGCTGCGCACCCGGGCCGAGTTCTTTTCGTTACGCTATGTACGCGAGTCCGGGCAATACCTGTCGGTACGCAAGAACGTCGCAGAGCCTCCCTCATTCAGTCACGACCAGGGCGCCATGCTCACCGTGCGGTTGCGCGGTATCGAAGCCTACGCCGCCACCAACGACCTGTCCCAGACCGGCCTGCAGGCGGCCCTCGACCGCGCCGAAGCCCAGGCCCAGCTGATCGCCGGGCATGCCCTGCTCAACCTGAGCCAGGAGCCGGTGTGCCATGAGCGCGCCGATTTTTTCTCTCCCGACCTCGACCAGGCCTTCCCGTCACTGAGTGAGTGCTTCGAGCTACTGAGCGCCGAGTCGGCCGCCGTGCCCAAAGACGAGCGGCTGGTGAGCTGGGTGGTTTCACTGGGCCTCAATCACGTCGAGCAAATTTACCTGAACAGCGCCGGCGCCGAGCTGCGCCGGGCGCAGCGCTTTGTTTACCCGGGCATGAGTGTCACTGCCTATGACGGCAACGACAGTCAAAGCCGTAGCCTGGGCCGCGAAAACTTCGGCCAGCAAGGTGGCGCCGATGTGATCAGCCGCTGCGGGCTGATCGGTGCCGCACCCCAGGTCGCCGATCAGGCCCTGCAATTGCTGCTGGCACCCAATGCTCCGGTCGGCAAACGCGATCTGCTGCTGATGCCCGACCAGATGATCCTGCAAATCCATGAGTCCATCGGACACCCGCTGGAACTGGATCGCATTCTCGGTGACGAGCGCAATTACGCCGGTACCAGCTTCGTCAAGGCCAGCGACTTCGGCAGCCTGCAATATGGCTCAAAGCTGCTGAACGTGACCTTCGACCCAACCATCCCCGAGGAGCTCGCCAGCTACCGCTTCGACGACGACGGCACCCCGGCCTACAAGGAGTTCCTGATCCGCGAAGGCTTGCTGCTACGCCCGCTGGGTGGCGCACTGTCACAGTTCCGCTCGGGCCTCGAAGGCGTGGCCAACAGCCGCGCCTGCGGCTGGAACCGGCCACCGATTGACCGTATGGCCAACCTCAATATCGAGCCAGGCGATCAGTCGCTTGAGCAAATGATCGGCGGTATCGAAAGCGGCATTCTGATGGCCACCAACCGGTCCTGGTCGATCGACGACGCGCGCAACAAGTTCCAGTTCGGTTGCGAGTGGGGCCAGTTGATCGAGGAGGGTGAACTCAAGGGCGTGGTCAAGAACCCCAACTACCGGGGCATTTCCGATCAGTTCTGGCGCAACCTCAGCGCCGTGGGCGACGCCAGCACCTTCAAGGTGCTGGGCACCCCGAACTGCGGCAAGGGCGAACCCAACCAGGTGATCCGCGTGGGCCATGCGTCCCCCGCCTGCGTGTTCAGTCAAATCGATGTGTTTGGAGGTGATGCCTGATGAGTACCCCATTGAGTCAGGCCGAGCAGTTCAAGGGGTTGGTCGAGTGGTTGGGCAAAGCGATCCTTGCGCCTGAGCAGTTCACCCTGGGCTATAACGGCGAAGCGTCGGAATTTATCCGTTTCAACAAGGGCAAGGTGCGTCAGGCCGGACAGGTGCAACAGGCCAGCCTGAGCCTGAAGCTGATCCACGACGGCCGCCACGCCGATGTGAACCTCACCCTGGCTGGCGAGCCTAATGTCGACAAACAGCGCCTGGCCGATGCCCTGCGGCAACTGCGCGACACCTTGCCATTGTTGCCCGCCGATCCGTATTTACTGCTCAACCCGCAGCCGTGGAACAGCCATAACGTGCAGAACCAGCCCCTGCCGGACACGGCCCGGGTTCTGGAAGAAATCCGCAGTGCATCCAAAGGCGTAGATCTGGTCGGATTTTATGCCAGTGGCCCGATCAGCTACGGCTATGCCAGCTCCGAGGGCGCGTTTGGCTGGCATCAGGCCAATAGCTTCAATTTCGACTGGAGTTTGTTCCACAGCAACGGTCAGGCGGTCAAGGCCAGCTACGCCGGCGCCGACTGGGACAGCGAACGTTTCGCCCGGCGCATGCAACTGGCCCGCGAGCAACTGGGTTTCCTCGATCGCCCGCTGCATGCCCTGGCGCCCGGTGAGTACCGAGCCTACCTGGCGCCGGCGGCGCTGGAAGAAGTGATGAGCATGCTGTGCTGGGGCGGTTTTTCGGCCCAGGCACTGGCCAGCAAATCCAGCCCGCTGCAAAAGCTCTACGCGGGCGATGCGCAACTGAGCCCGCTGGTGTCGTTTGACGAGCAGGTCAGCCAGTCCCTGAGCCCGGCGTTTTCCGGCGAGGGGTACCCGCGTCAGGACTTGTCGCTGGTCAAACACGGCAAGGCCGAACAGCAACTGGTGAGTTCTCGCAGTGCCGCCGAGTATGGCCTTGAGGTCAACGGCGCACCGGAGGGCGAAGCCCCGAGCGCACTGGCGATGGCGGCAGGGAGCCTGGTGCAGGCCGACATCCTCAAGCAGTTGGGCACCGGGTTGTATATCAGCAACCTGTGGTACCTGAACTACTCGGACCAACCGGCCGCCCGCCTGACCGGCATGACCCGCTTTGCCACTTTCTGGGTGGAAAACGGCGAGATAAAGGCCCCGGTCAACACCATGCGCTTTGATGACAGCGTCTATAGTCTGCTGGGTTCACAACTGGAAGCGCTGACAGCCGAGCGTGAGTTGTTGCTGTCGGCCAGCACCTACGACCAGCGCCAGACGGCGTCGAATCTGCTGCCGGGGGCATTGGTCAAAAAGCTCACGCTGACGCTGTAACACCTGTGGGAGCGGGCTTGCTCGCGATTGCGTCGCTGCGGTTTACCTGAAAAACCCGGGTGTCTGCATCGCGAGCAAGCTCGCTCCCACAGAGGATTATCGACAATCCATAAAAAGAGGTCCTATGCCCGTACGCCCGGTTCTAAGCCCTGAAACCCTGCGCTGGTTGCCGTGGGTGGTGGCCATCGCGTTTTTCATGCAGTCGCTCGACGGCACCATCCTCAACACCGCCCTGCCCGACATGGCCCGCGACCTCGACGAAAACCCGCTGCGCATGCAGGGTGTGATCGTTGCCTACATGCTCACCGTCGCCTTGCTGATCCCGGCCTCGGGGTGGATCGCCGACCGCTTCGGCACCAAAAAAATCTTTTTCAGCGCCATCCTGCTGTTCAGTTTCGGCTCGTTGCTCTGCGCCCTGTCCGGCACTCTCAACGAGCTGATCGGCGCACGGATCGTCCAGGGCCTGGGTGGTGCCCTGATGCTGCCCATCGGCCGGCTGGTGGTGCTCAAGGCCTATCCGCGCTCGGAGCTGGTGCGGATCATGGGTTTTATCACCATTCCCGGCCTGCTCGGCCCGCTGATCGGCCCCACGATGGGCGGCTGGATGGTGCAGTACCTGAGCTGGCACTGGATTTTCCTGATCAACCTGCCCGTGGGCGTTCTCGGTTGCTGGGCCGTCTGGCACTTCATTCCGGATTTGCGCGGCAGCGAGCGCACCCGTTTTGACGGGTTGGGTTTTGTGCTGTTTGGCGCGGCGATGGTGTTTATCACCATTGCCATGGAAGGCCTGGGCGAGCTGCATATGCCGCACCTGCGGGTGATGTTGCTGCTGTTTGCGGGCATGGCCTGTCTGGCAGCGTACTGGTTACGCGCGGGCAATATCAGCAACCCGCTGTTCTCTCCGGTGCTGTTTAAAACCAAGACCTTCGCAGTGGGCATCCTCGGTAACCTGTTCGCCCGCCTGGGCAGCGGCGCCCTGCCGTTTCTGGTGCCCTTGCTGTTGCAGGTCGCGCTGGGTTATTCCCCGTCACAGGCCGGGATGAGCATGCTGCCACTGGCCGCGGCCGCCATGCTGGCCAAATGGGTGGCCAGGCCGTTGATCGAGCGCGTGGGATATCGCACCGTGCTGACGGCCAACACCTTCGCCCTGGGCCTGATGCTGGCCAGCATGGGGCTGGTTACCGAACACACGCCATACCCGTTGTTGCTGTCAATGCTGGCCGTTTTGGGAGCGATCAACTCATTGCAGTTCACCGCCATGAACACCGTGACCCTGATTGACCTCGACGACGCCAGTGCCAGCAGCGGCAACAGTTTGCTGTCAGTGGTGGCGCAGCTGTCCCTGAGCCTGGGCGTGGCTTGCGCCGGGGCATTGCTTGGCGGCTTTACCGGGGATGGCGGCAACGATGGGGTGGACACGGTGCTGGGCGCGTTCCAGCTGACCTTCCTCACAGTAGGGATCATGGCGATGCTGGCAGCGGCGATATTCCTGCAACTGTCACCCCAGGATGGCCGCAAACCCAAGGCCAACTCGGAACATGAGCTGGAACATTAAGCTACTTTTCGCCAAGAACTGGATGACATCTCGTCCAGAATGTTCAGGCAAAGGGCACGGGACTGGTACACTGCGCGACATTTTGTTTTGCAGGCCAGTCCCGTGACCACCATTGCCACCGCTTTTAACACTCTGCCTCTGTCCGCCGCCATGCTGGCTAACCTCGACTCCCTCGGTTATGCCCAGATGACGCCGATTCAGGCGCAGAGCTTGCCGGTGATCCTCAAAGGCATGGACCTGATCGCCCAGGCCAAGACCGGTAGTGGCAAAACTGCCGCCTTCGGCATCGGCCTGCTGAACCCGATCAACCCGCGTTTCTTCGGCTGCCAGGCCCTTGTGATCTGCCCGACCCGCGAACTGGCTGACCAGGTCGCCAAGGAAATCCGCCGCCTGGCCCGCGCCGAAGACAACATCAAGGTGCTGACCCTGTGTGGCGGCGTGTCGTTCGGCCCGCAGATCGGTTCGCTGGAGCACGGCGCGCACATCATTGTCGGCACTCCGGGGCGTATCCAGCAACACTTGCGCAAAGGCTCGCTGGTACTGGACGGTCTGAACACCCTGGTACTGGACGAAGCTGACCGCATGCTGGACATGGGCTTCTATGACGCCATCGAAGACATCATTGTCAAAACCCCGGAGCGTCGCCAGACCTTGCTGTTCTCGGCCACTTACCCGGCCGGTATCAAGCAGCTGTCGTCCAAGTTCATGCGCAACCCTCAGCAGGTAAAAGCAGAGGCGCTGCACACTGACAGCCAAATCGAGCAGCGTTTCTACGAAATCTCGCCTGAAGAGCGCATGAGCGCCGTGACCAAGGTACTGGGCCACTTCCGCCCGCAGTCTTGCGTGGCGTTCTGCTTCACCAAGCAGCAGGTGCAGGAAACCGTTGATCACCTGACCTCCAAGGGCATTTCGGCCGTCGGCCTGCACGGCGACCTGGAGCAGCGCGACCGTGACCAGGTACTGGCCATGTTTGCCAACCGTTCGACTTCGGTACTGGTTGCCACCGACGTAGCCGCCCGTGGTCTGGACATCGACGCGCTGGACATGGTGCTCAACGTTGAGCTGGCCCGCGATTCGGAAATCCATATTCACCGTGTTGGCCGTACCGGCCGTGCGGGCGAAAAAGGCGTGGCCATCAGCCTGGTTGCACCGTCCGAAGCGCACCGCGCCCAGGCCATCGAGCAGTTGCAGAAAGCTCCGCTGAACTGGGAAACCCTGGACACCCTCACCTCTCAGGGCGGCGCACCGTTGATGCCGGCCATGAGCACACTGGTGATCGGCGCAGGTCGTAAAGACAAGGTTCGCCCAGGCGATATCCTTGGCGCACTGACCGGCGACGCAGGCATCCCGGGGGCCCAGGTTGGCAAGATCGCCATCTTTGACTTCCAGGCCTACGTGGCGGTTGACCGCACCATTGCCAAGCAGGCTGCACAGCGCCTGAGCGAAGGCAAAATCAAAGGCCGCGTATTGCGCGTACGGGTTTTGTAAGACGCTTCAAGAGCCCCCTCACCCCAACCCTCTCCCGGAGGGAGAGGGGGCAGATTTGCATAGAATTCGAAATCACCCTGGTCAAGCTCCCTCTCCCTCAGGGAGAGGGCTGGGGTGAGGGCTGCTTTTACCGAGGACACCGCTTTGCGCTCTACCGACGTTGTGATTATTGGCGCTGGCGCCGCAGGCCTGATGTGCGCACTGACCGCCGCCAACCGTGGGCGCAAGGTGATGCTGATCGACCACGCCAACAAGGCAGGCAAAAAGATCCTGATGTCGGGCGGTGGCCGCTGCAACTTCACCAACATGTACACCGAGCCCAACAATTTCCTGTCGCAGAACCCGCACTTTTGCAAGTCGGCCCTGGCCCGCTACACCCAGTGGGACTTTATCGAGATGGTCGCCAAACACGGCGTGCCCTACCACGAGAAAAAACTCGGCCAGCTGTTTTGCGACAACAAATCCAGCGACATCCTCGAAATGCTCCTCGACGAGTGCAAACAGGCCGGCGTCAGCCTGCACCTGGACACTTCAGTCGAACAGATCGAAAAAACCGACAACGGCTACAGCCTCAATACAACGCTGGGGCCGGTTGACTGCCAGTCTCTGGTGGTCGCCACCGGCGGGCTGTCGATCCCGACCCTGGGCGCCACAGGCTTCGGCTATCAAATCGCCAAACAGTTCGGCCACACCTTGCTGCCAACCCGCGCAGGCCTGGTGCCGTTCACCATCACCGATCAGCTCAAAGAGATCTGCACCGAGCTGTCGGGCACGTCGGTGGATTGCCTGGTGAGCTGCAACGACCAGAGCTTTCGCGAAAATATCCTGTTCACCCACCGTGGTTTGAGCGGGCCGGCGATCTTGCAGATTTCCTCGTTCTGGAACCCCGGTGATACGGTTGAGATCAATCTGCTGCCCGACCTCGACGCCCTGAGCTGGCTGCAAACACAGCAGGTTGAGCGCCCCAACAGCGAGTTGAAAACCCTGCTGGGTGAAATCTTCACCAAGAAGATGGCCAATCTGCTGGCCGAGCACTGGTTCGAGTCCAAGCCAATGAAGCAGTACACCCCGGCGGAGCTGGCGCAGGTGGCGGACAAACTGGCGTGCTGGAAGGTGGTCCCCGCGGGCACCGAAGGTTATCGCACCGCTGAAGTGACCCTGGGTGGGGTCGATACCCGCGAAGTGTCGTCCAAGACCATGGAATCGCTGAAAAGCCCCGGCCTGTATTTTGTCGGCGAAGTGCTGGATGTAAGCGGCCATCTTGGCGGCTTCAACTTCCAGTGGGCGTGGGCTTCGGGGTATGCAGCGGCGCAGTACGTCTGACCTGCCCCCCGTAGCCGCTGCTGCAACCTGCAGCAGCGTCTGCAGGGGCGCATGAAAAATATTTTTGGTTCGATGTGACAGCCCCATTGCACTGTCGTCTTATCTGGCTCAAGTTAGCGAATCACGAGCCAGGCACCGCCACTTCATGTCATCGAAAAGCTTTCAGCATTCCCTGCGCCGCCTGTGGGCACTGGACAAGTTCAGTTACAGCGTGCGGGTATTTGTCGCCCTGACCGGCAGCATGGCTTTTTGCTGGTATCAGGATGAGATGTCACTGCTGATCCCGTTGTTTCTGGGGGTTATCGCCAGTGCGCTGTCTGAAACCGATGACAGCTGGCAAGGCCGTCTCAACGCCTTGCTGGTGACGCTGGTGTGTTTCACCGCCTCGGCCCTGAGTGTCGAGTTGCTTTTCCCCTACCCCTGGCTGATGGTCTGCGCGCTGGCCCTGGCCAGTTTCGGCCTGACCATGCTCGGCGCGCTGGGCGAGCGCTACGGGGCGATTGCTTCAGCCACACTGATTCTGGCCGTGTACACCATGATCGGCGTAGATCAGCGCGGCGGCGAAGTCACCAACTTCTGGCATGAACCCTTGCTGCTGGTGGCCGGTGCCGCCTGGTACGGGATACTGTCGGTGCTGTGGCAGGCGCTGTTTTCCAATCAGCCGGTGCAACAGAGCCTGGCCCGGTTGTTCTGGGAACTTGGCCTGTACCTGAAAATCAAGTCGGCGCTGTTCGAGCCCATCCGCAAACTGGACGTGGAAGCGGGCCGGCTGGAACTGGCCCGGCAAAACGGCAGGGTGGTGGCGGCGCTGAACACCGCCAAGGAAATCATCCTGCACCGGGTCGGCAATACTCGGCCAGGTTCCAAACTCAGCCGCTACCTCAAGCTGTATTTCCTCGCCCAAGACATCCACGAACGTGCCAGCTCGTCGCATTACCCGTACAACGCCCTGGCCGACGCCTTCTTCCACAGTGATGTGATGTTCCGCTGCCAACGTCTGCTGCGCCAGCAAGGCGTGGCCTGCCAGCGCCTGTCGGAGTCGATCAAGCTGCGCCAGCCATTTGTCTATGACGACAGCTTTGCCGAGGCTCTTGGAGACCTGCATGCCTCCCTCGAACACTTGCGCATCCAGAGCAACCCGGCCTGGCGCGGACTGTTGCGTTCATTGCGGGCACTGGCCGCCAACCTTGGCACCCTCGACCGCCTGCTGAGCGATGCAAGCAACCCCGACACCCTGGCCGATGCCACCGATAGCAGCCTGCTCGACCGTTCGCCACGCAACCTCAAGGATGTCTGGTCACGCCTGCGCCAGCATCTGACACCCACTTCGCTGATCTTCCGCCACGCCTTGCGCCTGCCCTTGGCGCTGAGTATCGGTTTTGCGATGGTGCACTGGATTCACCCAAGCCAGGGCTACTGGATCATCCTCACCACGCTGTTCGTGTGCCAGCCAAGCTACGGCGCCACGCGGCGCAAGTTCAGCCAGCGGATTATCGGCACGGCCATCGGCCTGGCCGTGGGCTGGGCGTTGTTCGATCTGTTCCCCAACCCGCTGGTGCAGTCGATGTTTGCCGTCGTGGCCGGGGTGGTGTTCTTTATCAACCGCACCACGCGCTACACCCTGAGCACGGCGGCCATCACCCTGATGATTCTGTTCTGCTTCAATCAGGTGGGCGATGGTTACGGACTGTTCCTGCCGCGCCTGTTCGACACCCTGGTGGGTAGCGTGATCGCGGCAGCGGCGGTGTTCCTGTTCTTGCCTGACTGGCAGGGTCGTCGCCTGAACCAGGTGCTGGCCAATACCCTGAGCTGCAACAGCCAGTACCTGCGCCAGATCATGCAGCAATATGCCCAGGGTAAAAGCGACAGCCTTGCCTATCGGTTGGCACGGCGTAACGCACATAACGCCGATGCGGCGCTGTCGACCACCCTGGCCAATATGCTGATGGAACCCGGGCATTTCCGTAAGGATGCAGACATGGGCTTCCGCTTTTTGGTGCTGTCCCACACTTTGCTCAGTTACCTCTCTGGCCTGGGCGCCCACCGCGACACCCAATTGCCTGCCGAAGTGCGCGAGCAGTTGATTGAAGGGGCCGGGGGCAAGATTGCCGACAGCATCGACCAGATTGCCCAGGGCCTGGCCACCAAGCAGGCGGTTGCAGTGCAAAGTGATGAGGAAGAGGCCCTGGCCGGCGAACTTGAACAAATGCCCGATGAAATAGATGAAAACCAGAGGCTGGTACAAACCCAACTGGCGCTGATTTGCCGCCAGCTCGGGCCACTGCGCACCCTGGCCGCGCATTTGGTCAAGGCACCTTAGGCCTTGGCGCCAGTCGGCATCGCGCCTACTATCGAGACATGAACTCGCCAACAAGGACAAGATCGTGACCACCGACTGGCTCTGCAAACACCACAACGACCTGGGCAAGGAACAGCTCTACGCAATCCTCGAATTGCGCTCAAAAGTATTTGTCGCCGAGCAGAAATGCGCCTATCAGGACGTCGACGGGCAAGACCTGACGGGCGATACGCTGCATGTGATGGGCTGGCAAGACGACCAGCTGGTGGCCTACGCCCGCATCCTCGACCCCGAGTCCCAGGGAGGTGACGTAGTGATCGGCCGCGTAATCGTTGCCGTCGAAGGCCGCGGGCAAAAGCTTGGGCATACCCTGCTTGAACAGGCCCTGAAAAATATCGAAGAGTACTGGGCGGGGCAGCCCGTATTCCTGTCCGCCCAAGCGCACCTGCAACCCTTTTACGAGCAACACGGGTTCAACACCCAGGGCGAGATCTACCTAGAAGACAACATCCCGCACATCGGCATGCGCCTGACATCTCAGGGGTAACCCAGCACCTGCTTGATCTGCACCAGATGCCCAGCGACCCAGTTTTTGTCCACTGGCCCCCAGTTGCGGATCAGGTAGCGTCCGGCATGGTTGCGGGCGCCATCCTGCTGTTCAAATTCGCAGATGATGTCCAGATCGGCCAGGGCAGCAATGGTGTCCTGGGCGGTACGACGCGGCATGCCGGTGACTTCGGTCAAGGCAGGCACGCTGCTGGCGATCTGGCTATCGATCAACCAGGCCACATACAAGCGCCGGTAAAAGCTGCTTTTGGTTTTGCTGACTTCCATTCAGAACTCCTGCCCGTCTTTACGGGTCCGCTCCCACACATAAAGTAAGTGTCAGGTTTTGCCCTGCATATCCCGCCACGTGAGGTACACCCGCAGGTCGAACTCCAGCTGGTGATAACCAGGCAACATGTGCTCACACAGCTTGTAGAACGCCTTGTTGTGGTCTGACTCTTTCAAGTGGGCCAGCTCGTGGACCACGATCATCTTCAAAAACTCGGGCGCCGCTTCCTTGAACAGCGAGGCCACGCGCAGTTCCTTTTTAGCCTTGAGCTTGCCGCCCTGAACCCGTGAAATAGCAGTATGCAAACCCAGCGCACGGTGGGTCAGGTCGAGCCGGTTATCAAACAGCACCTTGTCAAAGGATGGCGCATTGCGCAGGTATTCCTGTTTGAGCTCCTGAGCGTAGGCATACAGGGCCTTGTCGCTTTGCACGGCATGACGCTGTGGATAACGCTCGCTCAGGTAACTGCCCAGCTGGTTGCGCTCGATCAATTGGCGCACCTGCTCTTGCAAGGTCTGGGGGTAAGCCTGGAGGTATTTGAGCACAGTCATGGGGCGCCAACGCACAGCGTAAAAGTGCGCCAGTGTAGCGAATTCGATCCCCGGGCGCCCACGTCAGACTTTTACGCTGCCAAAAGGCAGACGCTTCCGAGAAAACACGATGCACACAAGCGCTGCTTGCGACCCGCAAACTCACAGGGCTATCTTCACCAGTCGCCGATGCTCCCCCGTGGAAGAAACATGAAAAAGCCGACGCCCGACGATCCCAAAGCCATTCACACTCCCCGGGATGATCATCAGCACGATGAAACCACCCGGCTTATTCTCGACGCCCTGCTTCAGGCCCCGCCCGTTTGCCTGGAAAACCTCAAACCCACCCGTGCACTAAGGGCAGGCAAGCAATCACCCTTTGCCGTGCTGCCTGATATCCGTGCAATCGAAGCGCTGTCCCATGTGTCGCTGATGCTCAAAAGCGCAGAAGAGGTCTCGGATGAAATCACCGCATACGCCAGCGGCATAGAGCGTGGGCTGGTGTGGTCGCTGGTGCATTCGGTGGAGATGTCCCGATCACTGGTGGACTCACTGCTCAGGGCCAATGGTGTTGATCCAGAGTTGCTAAAGGCACAACCGTCAAACTGGCCCTGCGCGAAGCAGGCTGGCAAGGGGGGGCTTTAATTCCTCCAAAAAAAAACGCCCCGATCAGATCGAGGCGTTTTTTGGTCGGGCCGGTCAGGCGGCAATCGACAGTTTGAGCTTGTTCATCGCGCTTTTTTCCAGCTGACGAATCCGCTCGGCTGACACGTTGTACTTCTGCGCCAGGTCGTGCAGCGTGGCTTTTTCTTCAGCCAGCCAGCGCTGATACAGAATGTCACGGCTGCGGTCGTCCAGCACTTCCAGCGCTTCGTGAAGGTTGCTGGTGGAGTTGTCGGTCCAGTCAGCATCTTCCAGTTGGCGCGCCGGGTCATACCGGTGGTCTTCCAGGTAGTTGGCTGGCGACTGGAACGCACTGTCGTCGTCAGCTTCGGCTGCCGGGTCGAACGCCATATCATGACCGGTCAGGCGGCTTTCCATCTCGCGCACTTCGCGAGGCTCTACGCCGAGGCTTTCAGCCACACGATGCACTTCATCGTTGTTCAACCAGGCCAGACGTTTTTTCTGGCTGCGCAGGTTGAAGAACAATTTGCGCTGAGCCTTGGTGGTCGCGACTTTCACGATCCGCCAGTTGCGCAGGATAAATTCGTGGATCTCTGCCTTGATCCAGTGCACCGCAAAAGACACCAGACGCACACCCATTTCAGGGTTGAAGCGTTTGACCGCCTTCATCAGGCCGACGTTGCCTTCCTGGATCAGGTCAGCCTGAGCCAGGCCATAGCCCGAATAACTACGGGCAATGTGTACAACAAAACGCAGGTGGGCGAGCACCATCTGCCGAGCCGCCCCCAAATCCTGCTCATAATAGAGACTCTCGGCCAGTTCACGCTCCTGCTCCGGTGTCAGCAATGGAATGCTGTTCACCGTATTGACATAGGCCTCGAGGTTCGCACCAGGGACCAACGCATACGCAGGTTGCAAAGAAGTGGTCATACGAAAAAACCTCCGTCTCACATAACTCGTGCAGTTCAGCACTGCGAAAGTTGACCGGAAACCTGGAAAAAAGTTCCCAAAAAAAGCTGAAAAGGTCAACAGGCAAAAAGAAAACTATTTAGGCGAAAGCTCACGTAAGTGACGCGCAACTGCAATCCATGCACCGATATACCCTAACAGCACCGCGCCAAGCAAGAGAGACAGACCATCGGCTACCGGCACACCCGCCAAGGCAAAATTGCTGCCGTACAAGCCAGCCAGCCCCACCACCGCGTCGTTAAGCCAGTTCAGGCCGAATGCCAAAACGCCCCAGGATAAAACTCCCGCACCAAAGCCATAGAGCGCACCCATATAAAGAAAGGGCCTGCGCACATAGCTGTCAGTACCGCCGACCAGCTTGATGACTTCGATTTCGATGCGACGATTCTCGATATGCAAACGAATCGTATTACCGATAACCAGCAGCAAAGCTGAAACCAGCAACACCGTCAAGCCAAACACAAAACGGTCACCCAATTTCAGGATTGCCGCCAGACGTTCGACCCAGACTAGATCAAGTTGCGCCTGTTGCACCTTCGGCAACTGCGCAAGGCGTTCGCGAAGGGCTTCAAGCGTCGCTTTATCGACTTCTGCCGGGGTTACCAGGACCACACCGGGCAACGGGTTATCGGGCAACTCTTTAAGCGCTTCGCCCAGCCCTGACTGCTGCTGGAACTCTTCGAGTGCCTTTTCGCGGCTGATAAATTCCGCGTCAGCCACCCCTGCCATACCTTTTATCTGATCGCTGAGATTTTCACCCTGCTGGCTGCTGGCATCCATCTGCAGATACAGTGAAATCTGTGCTGCACGCTGCCAGGAACCACCCAGGCGCTCGACGTTGTTAAGCAACAACGACAGGCCCATCGGCAAGCTCAAGGCAACCGCCATCACCAGGCAGGTAAAAAAGCTGCCAATCGGCTGCTTGCCAAGGCGCTTCAGGCTGTCGAGCAGACTGGCCCGGTGAGCCTCAACCCAGGCGTGAAACAACATGGCGAAGGTCGGGCCATCGTCATCATCGTGTTTTTTCTTCGGCGGCTGCGGGTCGGCAGCCTTTGGAGCTACGCGCTCGGATACTTTGGAACTGCGGGTGGCACTCATTGCGCGGCCTCCCCGTCACCGATCAGACGTCCGCGCTGCAAGGTCAGCATGCGATGGCGCATGCGTGCGATCAGCGCCAGGTCATGACTGGCAATCAGTACGCTGGTGCCCAAGCGGTTGATGTCTTCAAATACGCCCATGATTTCCGCCGCCAGACGCGGGTCGAGGTTACCGGTGGGTTCATCGGCCAGCAGCAAGGCCGGGCGATGCACGATGGCGCGGGCAATGCCTACACGCTGTTGCTGACCCGTGGATAAGTCACCCGGGTACAGGTCGGTCTTGTCCGACAGCGCTACGCGCTCCAGCGCCGAGTCGACACGCTTGGCGACTTCAGCCTTGGACAGGCCGAGAATTTGCAGCGGCAGGGCGACGTTGTTGAACACTGTGCGGTCAAACAGCAACTGGTGGTTCTGGAAAACCACACCGATCTGGCGACGTAAAAAAGGGATCTGCGCGTTGCTGATTTGCCCCAAGTCCTGCCCCGCCAGTAGCAATTTGCCGCTGGTCGGGCGTTCCATCGCCAGCAACAGGCGCAACAGCGTGCTTTTACCTGCGCCGGAGTGGCCGGTCACAAAAAGGAATTCGCCTCGACGGACCCGAAAGCTCAGCTCGTGCAGGCCCACGTGTCCATTTGGATAGCGCTTACCGACCTGCTCGAAACGAATCATGGACGCTCCCGCTCCGCAAACAGAGCCTGGACAAAGGGTTCGGACTCAAAATCACGCAAATCATCGATGCCTTCACCCACACCGATAAAGCGGATAGGAATATTGAATTGCTTGGCCAGGGCGAAAATCACCCCGCCTTTGGCCGTACCATCGAGCTTGGTCAGTGCCAGACCCGTGAGGGCAACGGTCTGATCAAACTGCTTGGTCTGGTTGATAGCGTTCTGCCCGGTACCGGCATCGAGTACCAACAGCACTTCGTGGGGAGCGTCTTCGTCAAGCTTGCCCATGACCCGGCGAACTTTCTTGAGTTCTTCCATCAGGTTGTCTTTGGTATGCAGGCGACCGGCGGTATCGGCGATCAATACGTCGATGCCACGGGCCTTGGCAGCTTGCACAGCGTCAAAAATCACCGACGCCGAATCCGCGCCAGTGTGCTGGGCAATGACCGGGATATGGTTGCGCTCGCCCCACACCTGCAGCTGCTCGACGGCGGCCGCACGGAAGGTATCACCGGCAGCCAGCATGACTTTCTTGCCTTCAAGCTGCAGTTTTTTCGCCAGTTTGCCGATGGTGGTGGTTTTACCCGCGCCGTTGACGCCTACCACCAGAATCACGAATGGCTTGTTTTGCGATTCGATTTTAAGCGGTTGCTCCACCGGCTTGAGCATGGCCGCCAGCTCGTCCTGCAGCGACTTGTAGAGTGCATCGGCATCGGTCAGTTGCTTGCGCGCGACCTTCTGCGTCAGGTTCTTGATGATCACCGAGGTTGCTTCAACACCCACGTCGGCGGTCAACAGCCGGGTTTCGATCTCTTCGAGCAGATCGTCATCAATGGCTTTTTTGCCCAGAAACAGACTGGCCATGCCTTCGCCAATGCTGGCGCTGGTCTTGGACAAGCCTTGCTTGAGACGAGCGAAAAAGCCTGTTTTTTGCTCGGGGGGCGCAACTGGCGCGGGGGCCGGGGCCTCGACCAACGGGGCTGGGGCAGCCACCACAGGTGCAGGTGCAGGAGCGACTACAGGCGCGACGACGGCAACTGGCTCTGGCTCTGGCTCAACAACAGTCTCGACCACCGCAAGCGCTTCAACAACAGGCTCGGGCTCGGGGATCGGCGGCACGATATGCGGTGCCTGCACATCCTCGACAAGCGCCACCGGTTCTTCGGCGACAGGCAAGTGCGGCCACGGTGCCGGCTCGGGGGCCAATTCAATCGCAGGCTCGGCGGCAACCACGACCACTTCGGGCGCGGCCTCGACCTCCACCGGAGTGGCCTCAACCAGCGTCTCAGGGATGATTTCGGGCACAGGCGCGGGTTGTTCCACGACGGTTTCCTGCGGCTTTCTGCGCAGCCATCCGAACAGGCCTTTTTTCTCGCCAGCCGCAGCTGGGGTCTTCTTGTCGTCGTTGGAACCAAACATGGAGGACGGCTATCTCATCGTAGCGACGCGCCACTGTGGCGCCCCGGCAAATAATATTCGGTGTGAAACAGACTGTAATTTTGTCAGCTTGTTCGCACGCAACTGTATTCAGAGGGTAAAACACACCTCGTAAACTTCGTCTTAACTCGGGTCTGTCACGGGAAAG